>OJKM01000111.1_pt1 | contig 13154 bp, 8 predicted proteins | sample 1596631 | NCBI WGS metagenome assembly OJKM01 (sample SAMEA3904683, study PRJEB24821) | metagenome | biome: Builtin; feature: hospital; material: surface | place: USA | collected 2013-06-06 | reverse complement strand
TTTTTTTTTTTTTTTTTTTTTTTTTTTTTAATAACCGCTTATTATTTGGTTTACAGCTGTTCGTTACTTGGATTTCTTTTCTTTGCATCTCCCTCTTTCATTCATATATTTTCTTTTCCTCGGCTTTTTCCTGTCCTCCAGTTACTCATGTCAATATTGCCTGGCCGTTCCTATTTCACTTTGATTATTACTTTTCTTTTTTGTAAATTTTCTGGACTTGTAGCCTACCTACCGTGAGAACAGCCGTTTGGGCCTACATGAAGGAGTGTGACACAGATCATAAATGGTTACCAAATAACATATTGTTAAGGACTTTTTCGAAATGTCTGAGAGCTGTAGGATGTAATAGACTTGGTCGAGTTGAAGATTGACACGAGATGAATAACGGTATTAATAATTAAAATACTCAAAGCCAGCAGAATACTCTTGAAAAAACAGTACGGCCTAGACAAATCACCAGTATAAGAGATCAAAGGAAAACAAAGAGAAGGAGTTTCGCGCCCGGTTAATGGGGCAAGCCCCCAAGTATAGTAAATTCACTCTGAACGTTCTGGATTTCCCATGAGTTCGGATCCGATACCATCAAAATCTTGACCAGGGTTGACGTTCTGATAGCGTAGGAAATTGAGAGCTTGATAAAAGCCAGTTGCTAGCAAAGATCCCAGCAAGGGACCAACCCAGTAAATCCAATGATATCCGGGAAATCCTCCTACAATAACATCTGGACCGAAGGAACGGGCAGGATTGAGAGATCCACCAGTGAAGTAAACACCTAGATAACAACATTCTATATTAGTAGAAGTTCAGGTAAAGAAATGCCATATATGCAGTTCTGGACTAACCGCTGAGTTGCGCTATGAAAAGAGCCAATCCAATACCCAGCGGAGCAAGGAAGGTTGCACGGTGCTTGACAATAGCCAGCATTAGGATGGTGATTATAAGTTCAGCGGTCAGGAACATCTCAATGAACAGTCCCTGGGTGGTCGTAGTCCCACCTCCAAGCTTAGTTTGGACAACCAGGGGCCCAGGGAAGAGGGCAGAGACGACTCCAGCGGCAGCAATCCCGGCAACAACCTGGGCAATAGATACCATTACTGCTCGGATAGGGCTGATAGCTCCGACTAAAGCGAGAGCTAGGGATACCTATCTCAAGGGATTAACATTCGAAGTTACCAGATAAATGAACCGATCAAAGCATACCGCGGGGTTAAACATCCCTCCTGTGACCCTATAGAATACCCAAACATTGATGGCAAGGGCGGTAGCAAAGGAAAGCGATATGTATAACAGAACAGTAGGGTTAGGCTCAGGCGAAGAATCCTTGGGGTCCACGGACATATTGGCAATTTGGCATCCTGTATAGGAGAGGAAGAGGAACATGAAGGTCCCAACGAATTCTCCAAAGGTAGCAACAGAGGATTTCTTCCATGAATCATTCGACTCGGAAGAGAAAAGAGACGGCAAGGGACCCATGGTGATTCGTAGGGTGGATTGTATATTATATTGTAGGGTTTGTTAGGAGAATTAGCAGACAGAATTCGAGGGGGGTAGAATCCAGTATATATAAGGGATATGTAGTATACAACAAAGGAGCATCCGACTGCTGCTATGGGTGGGGGAACAAGGGCTATAAAGCTGTAGACATGCACGACCGCAATGAAAGACGGGCCGGATTAGTTGGCCCAGGAAATTCATGCTAGTGCCGCTCAGTACCTCACTTGGCGCATGTCAATTCAGTTTCTTGGATACCCCCACGTACAAGAGCTGTGATATCCGCCTTCATTCCGTTGGAGGCAAAAGAAACCATGCCCAAAAGGATAGACATGTATGTGTGACCGGCTGATAGCCATTATTGAATTGATATGACGGCTGGCGTTCGAGTATAATCCACGCCAAAGGGGATGAGGGAAGAGATGTGGGAGATGTGTTATATATCTTGCGGGCTATATTTAGATATCATATAGAGCTTCAGGGGGTATGAAATTGCATCTTCACATAGGCTACTATCACATGTTGTGCGATTATACCTAGCTCTGCTGGCTGCAGATGGTACTTTCAGACGCAAGGGTCCCTAGGCCAATTGGTAGAGGTATTCGGGATTGCTTTACAGCAGAGATGGATGGGCTCTAATTTTCCATTCAGCCAGCCCGTTGCATTTCTTTTCTTTTTTATATACCACTGACTTGCAGTAAAATGACACCAATTAGACTTTTTGTTTGGAGAAGGAGGTCAACAGCTAGCCCATGACCTTTTGAGCATTGTTGACGGCAATTGCAACTTTTGAAACGAGAAGCCAAGTGGTTTCCTTTGAAATTGGCTAACAGGATAAAAAGGAAAGAAATTGGTTATTAATCTTGCATAACTTGGCGACGTTGACATATGTCCGCCCTGTAGTGATGGCACCATGCATGGTTGTATGGTAGCAAATTTTTCGCATCAGGTACATTTCATGGGCTATATTAGGGCTGATTGGAGTCTATTTTTACCCGCCCCATTGAAAAAGCCGTTTACCTTGCATCGTACCATGGGTATAATGGGTATAGAAAGACGGGAAGGAAAGGGAAAACAAAAGTGCTCCCCCGCGGTCTGTCTTGGCCTTGCAATTCTGCATGCAAACAAGGGTGGTTGGTTGGCTGGCAGGGGCGAAACGAGAACAAGTATGTTTTCTTTGTCCAACATGATCGATCAGAGCGAGAAATGATCGAATTTCGGCAGTAGCTCTTATGAAGGATGTGATTGTGCTACCTCAGGAGAGCAGGCGCTGCATGTCCATCATGTGGTGAGTGGAGGGACCCTAGCTAGAACGAAGGAAAACTTTTTCTCCCATCTTCGCTGTCGTCGATGTCGTTGACAGATAACTAGTCGACCTGTGCCGACAATATTGTTGCACCCTTGTGGAATTCAGTATTCGCCTCCATCTGGGGCATTAAAGAACCAGCTGCGACTCCTTTCACCGTCCGGAGTCTTGTGTTGCGCGTACGTACCACATGGCCTGAACAGACGGATGCTGTTGATGTATCAGGCTGGAACAGCGATCTTTGACTAATTGTTAGTTAGGGCTTTAAATGACTCACAGTCAATGCCAGAGAAGTTTCACGGAGCGAATTCGGCGCATAATTCCCCCCATTCATCATGGTTGTTGCGATGCTCCTGCGCGAGCAGCGACACATGTCCCTCGTCAAGCTCTGTCTGGTGGCCGGGGGATCTGACTTTTATCATCCCTGTGCCGGCTAGCCATAGCTGAAGCTCTTATCTCGCCCCTCTATCGATATCGGTAGCTATCGATATCAGTACTGATCAAGATAGCTAACTAGTTAGCTATCAGATCGTCTCGGCTCTTCGCCCCCCCTTTTTTCCCCTTGTTTCTTCTATTTTTGATAACAAGCGGGAAAAAAAAAAAAAAAAGCCGAGCTTTATCGATAAGAGCGCGCTAGTCCAGAAGAGGAAAATCGTAAATATGGCTGGCAGCCGCGTTGCCCCCGTGACCTAGCCGCGCTCAACAAAGCAAGAAAAGTCGCAAATAAGAAACATCGCCAGAGACGAAAGGACGACGACGGTCGAGGGACAACATTGCGATCGAAGGACTGCGCCGTCACTATTCACGTCCTTTCACTGTTTCTGCAGTGTCTTTCTCTCTTTACGGCGCCGCATAGTGCCCGTCTCTGCCATCTACGCTCGTTAGATTTCTTCCATCTCACCGCTCTTTGCATGTTTACAGCGCTACTGGATACAGCAAACACTGTCACTACCACCGCCCATTCTCCCTTCGGCCGTATTATTCTTATGGCTTAGGACATTCGTTTCTCTTGGGGTCCCCGACTATCTTTAAAGACGCTCTATCGGGTTATAGCTCGAGTTGCTCTTTTGTTTTCCTTTTTCCCTTGCTGTTGAGCCGAGTTCATTACTAGGTGGAATGGCGCCTCAGGCACCAGAGCTGCCGACCAAATTCCCATGCTGGTGTCGAGCAGTATACTCATGGGGAGGTGAATCAAAGCAAGACTTGGGGTTTATCGAAGGTGATCTGATAGAGTGTCTTAATGCTGGAGACGGATCATGGTGGACAGGCCGTTTACGACGCGACAGGCGCATGGTCGGTGTGTTTCCATCGAACTTTGTCAAGGTCCTGGAAGATGACTTTGTGCCGGCTACACGGTCTGTTAGCCCTCTGCCGCCGGTAACGGATAGCCCATCAAATGCCCCGTTGTATGCGCCAAAAAAGGAGAAGACTATCTTCAGGAAGCCTTTCCAAGGCTACAAGCAGGTCCTGGGGCCTTCGGCAGAGCTGGCAAAGAAGAATGCAGAGAAAGAGACAGAAGCACCAACTGTGCCGGAACCACCTCCACGTGGACGCAAATCTGTCATAAATAGGACTCCGCGGCGGAAGTCTACGTCTCGTGCTCATCCACGGGCAGTTTCTCCCGCCCAACCGCCACGGCAACCAACGCCACTACCCACTCGACATGCTAACTCGCAACAACCTGAGAGACAACCAACTCCTCAACCTGAAAGGCAGCCAACTCCACAGCCAGAACGACAGCCTACACCACAATCGGAACGGCAGCCAACTCCACAGCTTGCATTAGCTCCAATGCAACCACCACCGATGATGATCCCAGCCGAGCCTCGTAAATTTGAACCTGAATCTTCACCTCCTCCGCCGCCCCCTCCGCCACATAGAATTGCAGTTCGAAGACAGCCTTCATATGTACAGCCTGAATCTTCCATGCATGACCACCACTACCAGCAAGCAAACCATGAATTCCGGCCAGCTTCTAGGACGCCGTCGCCATACCCACCTTCCCCAGGAACTCACCACCGTCATACACCTTCTCCACTGCGGGATGCCATGGAAGACGTAATGTCTTCTTTACAAGGCATGAGTATGCCTCATGATCCTCATTCAGAACCACAGCGGACCCCATCTCCATTCAATCCATGGTCGCCCGCAGCATTCGATAATCTACGTGGTCCACCAAATCAGCAGTTTGCTGGCCGACCATCTACTTCACTCGGACTAGGTAACAGCCAATACAGTCGCCGAGGTAGCCACTTCGCCCACAAGTCATCAGAGAGTTTCCATGACCGCTTCCAGGATGGTCCGCCGCAGCTTGGTAACTACGTTCAGAGAATGGAGTTTCGTCTAAGGCAGTTGCACAACCAGGAAGAAGGCTCTGACAGAGGGAACCCTATGCTTATAGAAGATGATGACAACCCCCCTCCGCCACCTCCTAGGAGAGGAGAATATAATTATTCACCTTCGCAGCAAATGATTACAAGGACACGGGGCTTAACGTATGACACAGGGCGAGATACTCTTGGACGGACATTTACCACTAGATCCATTGCTACTAATTCATCTTCTGGCGTTCAAAGCAATACAACACAGAGCACTGCGAGCACAAGTGCCACCAACCCAAGCCTCATGAGTGGTACGTCTGCAGGCGGATTTAGTGCTACTAGTGCTGGTAGTTTCGCAAAGCGCCATCAACAGGCATCTCAACTGAGACACGGGATGTTTAGATCTTTCGATGGCACAAGGTCAGGTGGCTTTACTGGATTTGGTGATAATGCCGCAGGGGAACAAAGACCGTACACCCCGATGACGTCTCAATCCGGAAGTTATCCTCATCTACCCCAAGACGACCCCAGACAAGGGGCTACTTCCGCTGTTGGCTGGACTGAATATAATAAGCATGAAGAGTCACCTGGTATCTTTGGAGGACTAACAACTCCTAAATCAAAGAAGACTGGTTTTCTAAAAAAGATGATCGAATCCGCAAAAACAGGAGCTGCAACCGCGCGAAGCAGTATTGCGACTGCGCAGCATATTCGTTCGTTGTCTCCAACCAAGGGGCTTCTTTCAGGTGGTGTTGGAAGCTTTTCTCCGACAAAGGACCGAGATACTACTGCCGACACAGGCCTAGGAGGAAATGACTGGGTTCAGGTCCGCAGAGATGTTAATCGTGCAACTTCTCCCAGCCGCAATGAGCTGGTGGAGAGAGCAGAGCGGTGCCAGATGATGGACTACCCTGTCATATATGCAGTTGAAGAGCTGTATGAGTGTGCCGAAGGCGATGAAGGGCTGGATGGATTACCGGTAACGGAACCCACCAATTGGGCTGCAGTAAATCTACAACTTGTGGATAAAAGCTCCCGGTTCATTAACAGTTTACCTCCAATGACAAGCCCAGCGAGCTTAGCTCAAGTCTTTGTTTGCAGACCTCATCGGAGTGACGGTCAACGTTTACGAGCGATTTTTACTTAGGTTGCAGAGAAGATCGCATGGGATGAAGAAATTGAGGGGGAAGTTGATGTACGGAGGGTCATTCAAATGAAACGAGGCAGCCCCCGAGAAGTGGCTGTTTTGGTGATGGAAATGTGCGATGCTGTCGGTCTCCATGCTGAAGTCGTTCAGGGGTACCTGAAAACGCCCGGTGAACAATTGGAATTTGACGGTTATACACATGTCAACCACTGGTGGAACAATGTGCTCATCGATGGTGAATGGAGAGTTATGGACTGTTCACTTGCCAGTCCAACCCACCCACGAAGAGCACTCTATTCAAGCTTTAATCCCCAGACTGCGGAGACATGGTACTTCCTGGCGCGGCCAATGGAGATATGTTACACCCATATACCCCTTGCGCCCGAGCACCAGCATATATGTCCCCCGATTAGTCCGGATGTCCTTCTTGCACTACCATGTGCCTGTCCCGCGTATTTTAAGAATGGTCTCCATATGCCAACTTATGACACTAGCCTTGTCCGCCTCACGGATTTGGAAATGTTACAAGTTAGGGTTCTTGTTCCACCTGACATTGAGTGTATTGCAGAAGTCGAGGCCATTGCCTTTGCTCGTGACGCTGATGGGGACGTTTTTGAAAGCGGTGACATTATTACCAAGCGTGCGCTGGCTCAACCTGATTGGATACAAGGACAGAAACGATTTACTATCAAAGCTGCGCTTCCCGGTGACGAGGGACAAGGAGTTTTAAAAGTATATGCTGGAAAGAAAGGGCTCATGCATTCTATCAAGGATATACCCCATGCTCTGGCCTTCGCTCTACCAATTACTCACACTGGAGACAACCCCCCATACGAGTTTGTTATCCGTCATCCAACTCCTCACGCTCAAAGACATGATCTATATGTCATACAACCTCAGTGTGCAAGGCTTACCATTAATAATACTTTCGTCTTTGCTGTTCGCCAACACCCATCGTCTCTACCATCGTCTCCCAAAGCCGAGGAGCCCAGTGGACGTGTATCGCCTAACCCTTTTGCTAGGCCGTCCAGTGCATTAAGCATGGTGTCTTCCGTTGCCACCATATCCAATGCGTCAACTACGTCCTCAACTGTCTCGAGCAACTATAAACACCAAAATTCTCGAGAAAAACCGGCAAAATTGGCTATACAAACACCATCTGGGAAAATTTTAAGGCTTAGTCGAAAAGCAGACCATATGATCACTACAAGCTCTGGTGCCGATTCTGGATTTGACGGTCCTCCAGACGGTAGTGTCTGGGAGACAGTCATCAAGGTCAGCGAGCGTGGTGTTTGGAGAGGGCTAGTCCTCGCTGACCGTACCGCAAGGTGGTGTGTTTGGGGCGAGTGGGAGTGCTTCTGATACCACCATTACTTCCTCCCTTTCCGCTATGCACTCCTCTGACAGTCTTTGCCCACTTATTTTGATTTCTAGGTCCTTGCCCATATAATGTTGGCAGTTATTCGGCGATTGGTGCATACGAACTATACCCGGTTTATGTTTAGAGTTAATAAGGGGCTTAATGTACTACAGTATTTGAGCGTTTCTTATTTTCTGGCATTTTTATTTTTATTTTTTATTTTTCGAAGTCACATACTTTACTGTCACTGGCGCGACTCGTATATGAGTGTCTTGAGACTGATGAAATTCGACTATCATCTTCTATGTCACCTTTTCTTTTCTTGAAAACAGCCGCGGTTGGGCTGCTTTACTCTACTTCTTGTCTCTACATTCTGGGCTATCTGTTATGAACGACTTCATGTTGACATGTTTTCGTCTTATGTGATGATAGAATTCTATACGGGCAATCTAAAACGAAACGGTTCTTCAAGTCCAAATTTCAGTCCCTTGATTCAGGTTTTCCCTGTAAACACCCGGCGCAGCAAAGGAGCTACCTGTTTTCTACTTTTTGTAACGTCTAACTGTCGCCATACACGCGTGTTTCGACCTATTTGACCCAGGTCTTTATCCCTTTCATTGAACGGCCTCTTCTCAAGACTAAGGTAGTCGGCACCAGCGTCCTCGAATTCTCCAAGATTAGAAATATACTTATCATTTAGCACTGTGACAATCAATTCACGCTGGAACTCGTTTTCAGAGGAAGATGAAAACGCAGTCATAATGGCAACGGCGTCAAGGTCTCGGGTACTAGAAAAAGAACGCAGAACATCAAAGAAAGCTTCCTCGTCATATTCCTCTTCAGAATACTCTGATCCACATTTTTTAAGAATCCAGGACACCGGCTTGACAACAGAGCATATCCCAATCTTTATATTATGGCCGGGCTCAATAGTGTCAGTCCATTCTTTATAGTCTCTTCCCAATGTTTCGTGGGCCGTCAGGTAATTCATGCTGGAAGATTTGGCGTCCATAATGAGGTCGTAGAAGCTGTCACGGTCCCAACTGATAGATTTGCATTGGTTTATTTTGTTTTCTAGAAATCTCACGGCTTCCCGATCCATATCAGATACTTTGCTCTCATTTGTCATATTCGCAGTGTCTGCTAATATAGCCGCCAGAGCAAGTTGTGCGGCCTGTGATTCGAACTCCGCATCACTGTCACTCAGACTCTGTCCTTCGGAAATCCTATCATCATCAACAACAACGTCTCTCCACCATCCGAGTTTTCGAAGCTCACAGACAACTAAGGATGTACAACTCCCCACCCCAGTTTGAATATGTGACACCCGGGTCCCTGGTCCTCGAACTAGGTGCTTTGAGATAAAGCCCTCATCATCGTGATGATCTATACAGCCCACCACGGACGTAACGATACCATTGACCTTGTCTGAAAGCCCAGGAATTCCGTACTCATGAGCTGGGATCTGGGGTAACGCATTCCAATCCACCATGATAATATTTAAGGACATCGCCTTCTTGTCATCTGACATTTTCCAGTTCAGTAATTCATCCCTTAGCCCTGCAGCTGTCAGGATACTTTCACTGAGAATTTTGTCAGTGTCTTCGTCCTCAGGTAGAGTTTTCAAGCCCTTAGAGGCCCCGTTATGCGCAGTTTTCAATGGCCGTTGGGTAGCAAGATTCAATGCTGTTACGAATTCTGGTCGTAACCTTCTCAATTCTCGCCCTGCCGGGATTTCCGGTAGATTTATCACAGGTATATATTGGAGCCCCCTTTCAGACCTCGCTGAAGATGCAAAGTAAGAATATATAATTGCAGAGATAATTGAATCTAGATCTGCTGAGGTGTTGCCGAGAACGTAAGTGCGCGGTACTATACTTGCCGAAGGAGATGCCCGCGAGTGCTGGACAGTCTTCTTCAAAAACGAGAGCAAGCCGAAGCATCGCTGACCATTCTTATCCAGAGTCATTTTATGTATTGGTAGATATTCGTTGGAATTTTTTGAAGCATAAGTGTTCCAAGAAGATTAGTTTCACCAACATCAGTCGAGGGTCAAAACTTGGTCAATGGAGGGTTAATTGAAGAATGCTTGGCATCGCGGCTAATTACTTTCCTAGTTACCAATAATGAATGACCTGTCCGCCTAATAATCGTTGATAAGAGCCCTAATTAGTTATAAGCCATTCATATTATTGAACTCCACATGGGAGATGAACTCTTCTGGATACTCGTACTTGCCTGATGGATTTCGGATTCCTTCAAATATAGTTACAGGCTATAGGAAGAATCTTGTAATAGCGCGAATTGAAAACCTCACGCATACTTGGAATGTGTGTTCAAAGGAGAGTTTGCTACAGGCCGGGTTGGGTATTAGTATTAAGAATAATCCATATATTGTTACATTAGCTGGCGCAGTTACATAAGATACATCAGAAGATCAGAGAGAAGGAGCAGTGAACGATGATGGCGACTGACGGGAATAATACATGATATTATGAAATGGACATCAGTTGCCAGTAAGGATAGGAAACAAGACAATTAACGTAAACACAACAAGATGGTGGAAGATATCGACTCAAATTCTGCTCATGATGCAAAAGCATTAAAGCATTAATGCTTCTCCACCCACCCGGCGAGACTTGAAGGATGGAAAAGAAAAAACAAACGCGGGATGATGATGGAAAGGCGCATGTAGATGGAAAAATATGGGATAAACAGAATAATAATATCAGGTACGCCGACCTATCCCTCCCATTTCGACTCCTTGACGACTGTTGATTTCCTCCGGTGTATATGAAAGCCTTTTCCGAAAAAGAAGGAAAAAAAAAAAAAAAGGCAGGCAATGTTTCGAACTCATCAGAGAAAGAACCATCTAAGAATAGACAACGAAAAACAAGAGCAGAGCATTAATCTAGGATGAGGAGGTAAAAAGGGGATAAACGTTAGTCATAAGGATAGAAACGGGAATAGCCTGGAGGTCGGATGAGAATTCAACTTAGATATTCCTCACCTAGGCCACCGCCGTTCTGATGTTCGTTGTCATTGTGGTGGCTGGCATTTTGATGAAGATCAGAGTCTCCGTTGGTCCCATTGTTTCCTGGCTCGGAAACCGATCCAGTGCGGGAACCACAGGCTTGAGCACTCTTGAGAGCTTCGAGGGCTTCATTGGCATGACTTATCTCTTCGACGTGCTCGGGCTCGTTATCATGATTCGTCAAGTCCGCGAACAATTCGTCCATGTTTGCACGAGGGCTGCTGCCGAATGGATTGTGAGCATCGACGTCATCTACAACAACGCCAGTATTGCCCTTCATATTCTCAGACTCCGAGCCTTGAGGCAACTGATGGTTTCGTTCGAAGCTTGGAGGACTAAAGAACGAAGGATCTAGTCCAGAGTGCCTAGCGGCAGGAGAACCGGGCGAGAATGAGGGCGATTGGTCGCCATTTTCTTGGGTTAGGAAGGGGCCGGAACTAGCTCCGAATGTGGCATTCTGTTCGCTGGACGAAAGTTGGAATGGATGGTTGAATGGATAAGAAGCAGGTGTCTGAGGAGCTTGAGTAGCGGCCATGGATGATGGAACCTGATCGGTACCAACGGAAACAGAGCGTGGGTTATCTACGGGAGTACTAGATCTGTTTGATGCTGCTGGTTGGAGTGGTGGAGGCCGTCCATTTTGAGGTTCAATGGACTTGCGTTTCGAGGGGAAGATGTGGTGTTTTGTCCGTAGGTGAAGGGGGATGTCCTCTGGTTTTTCGATACCAAGCTGGGCCATGATTTTTTGTTGTTTGGTCGGTCGTGGTTTGCGAGTGGAAAGCGATTGCTCAAGAATCGGTGGCGGTTCAGGGGCCACTGGATTCCATTTATGAACTTCCTGGCGGAAGTAATTCGTTTCATAGGCAAGGAGAACTTCTGCACCTTCAATCTTTCGTAGGTAAAAAATCTGCGTCGGAACCTCTTCGGCAGTCATACACGCAGGGTTCGTGAATGGGCGCAAGAAGTCACGAAATGAGGTTGCTTGGTCAATAATGGAGGTCAAGATCTCCTCCTCTTCAGGCTGGAATGGAAGATCAGAGAGTTCGGATTGCCATTCAAGCAAGTCCTCCAGCTTCGGGCGAGCAGCATCGCGAGGTATCTTAACGCGCCAGTCACAGATAGGACAGGTGTAGCTGTCGTACTCCTTCACCTTACCACGGGCAATCTTGAGACACTTTCCGTGATACCTGTTTCGACGGTTAGCACAAAAAAAGAAAAGAGAGAGAGAGAGAGAGAGTGAAGTGTATGAGGGGATGCAAATTATTAAACTGACCATTCATGGCAGACCTCACATTCAATCATTAGCCCAGATTCCTGCTGTCTACAGATGCAGAAGACGTCTTTTTTCTTTGACCGACTGCCAGCCCAGGGTTGTGACTCTCCAGAACCATCGGGAGTAGCCTCTCGAGAAGCAGGTTCAACTGGTGGGCGGAACCGGTCGTCAAGGTCGAAGCAGTACGAATTTCTCTTTTGAACGTACTGCATATGCATCTTAAGAATGTGCAAGGGAGCATTGGCTTTACCAAACAGCTTCTTCCCCTTTCTCATCCAGTCTTCGTGACGCTTCTGTTCACGTTCGAGGTCGATAGTGCCATTAGGCTTGCTGTTCAACTGTACCAAGGATTCCATCAGATCGCGTACGTCACGATAATGTGGGCGTTCCCGAAAATCGCTTGATTTACTTTTCTCGTACATGGTAGATATCTGCCTCTGAGCTTCACGTTGCTTTGTGAGGATCGCGTCGACTGCAGCGAGCGTGTCGGGTGAGACTGGAAATCGAGCAGCCTGTGCGGAAAGGGCCTCAAGCTGCTGGTAGTGAACTGCCTCTACAGACATGAGTTCCTTTGCTTTCGCTTCCCATGCTACTCCGCTGCAGTACATTTCACGGAAGTATAGAAGGTGGTTGTTAGCCTCGGATATGTTTAATTCTTCGGCTTGCTTGATGAAATCCGCGCAATCTTCGAGTGTTTGGTACTGTTCACGCCGGCGTCGCGCATCCTCGTTCCATTTCATCTGTTGCAAGACGCGTTCCAGCTTGTCTACCTCTGGGATATCAAGGCAGAAGTTCCGGCCTAGTTCGACTAGCTCCTCCACAGCCTGAGCAGACGCGGTATGTGCACTGATGAAAACGGCTTGGGCGTCTCTCTGGAAGCGCTCAATCTCCTGAACCTTTTCATGCAGGGCCGTTATCTGAGGACAATCAAATGAAAGACGGTCTGCTTCTGTAAGCAAGCTATGAATTTTCTCGATACTGCGTAGCTCACGGTCTCTTTCTTCCATCTGTGCAGCCTTAGCAGGGTTTCCCTTCCGCCAGATCTTTTCGTTTTTGCGTCGGTTTTGTTGCTTGCGGGTTAAGTAGTTGTTCGCTTCCTCAACCCACTTGTCACATCTCTGTACGAAGGCAGAGAGATCTTGCAGCCCAGGAAGATGGTATGGTATCTTTTCTCCTGTCTCTTATACACATCTGACGCTGCCGACGACTCCTTACGTGTAGA
>OJKM01000110.1_pt1 | contig 13157 bp, 11 predicted proteins | sample 1596631 | NCBI WGS metagenome assembly OJKM01 (sample SAMEA3904683, study PRJEB24821) | metagenome | biome: Builtin; feature: hospital; material: surface | place: USA | collected 2013-06-06 | reverse complement strand
TTGACTCTTGACCTGTGAATCTCGAGTTGAGCCTCGCTTCGGACGAGATGCCCCCTTTCTTGCTGTCGCTCCGTACCGTCTCCTCCTCCTGGGGCCAAGGGATAAAAGGAGCATGTCTAGCAGCACCAGCTTCAAAAAGGGACCAGACCAGACGGAAGAAGCAAAGTTAACCTGCTATCGGGGGCGCTTCGACGATGATCTGACCTGGCGAATAGGAAGCAGAGATGCCGCTGCGGAGGCCTGTGATGGTGAGTTGAGGTGCTGCAGCTTCGCCTGTGCCAGTCACATCCGTATCCATGCAGCAGGCGAATCAGAGGCTCAGGATGGCCTTTGACGGGAGACAGGGATGCGAGCCAGCCATAGGAAGTCATGGAAGGGCAAGCAGAGCAGCAGAGCGAAGAGAGATAGATCGAGAGACAAGAGTCGCCGCTTGTGCTGGTGCTGGTGCTGGTGCTGGTCGAAGGCTGACAGGGGCGAGTCCTCTATCACATCGTTTAACCGCCCAACATTCCCAGCGAGACGGTTAGGCCTGTGTTATTGGCTGTGCTCGACTGGCAAAGGGGACTTCTCTTCGCTGCTGTTTGGTGGTAGATGGCCTGCGATCCCTGTCGCAAGTCACCTCTTTGCTTCTCGTCGCCGCCCCCAGAGAGAAAGAAAGCAGACGGCCCTTGAGGGTGCTGACCGTGCCGCTGCGACCGCCTGCATGACCCTGAGCCCCCTCCACCCCCCGAGAAAGGATTCGACCTCTTTATTTAACTACTTGTTTCTTCATCTTGACTGAGGCCAGCGGCTAGACAGACTGCTATACAACCATCTCTCCTCGTCATCGTTCGTGGTCGTTGTCGTTATCAAACTCGACTCTTCAACCGTCCATATCAAAAAGACGACAGACAGACACTCATCATGAGGACGCACTTCTCGCTAGGACCCTTCATTGGAGTCTTCCTAACTCTCGCCTTTGCGACCCTCGCTGCAAAGGGACACACGGTCATCGTCTACCCGGGATGGAGAGAGAACAACCTGCACAGCAACGGCACCGTGGACGAAACCAACGGCGCCGGCGTGGCCATCAGATCAAACACCTCTGAGCTGCTATATCCATACGGCATGCAATGGATCTACCCATGTACGCATGCACTCCTTCCTGTTCCTCTTAAAAAAAACTTGTCAAACATCTATAAATCTAACAGACAACAAACCTCCAGGCGGCGGCACAGTAACCAGCACGAACCGAACAAAATGGCCCATCAATGGCGGTGCCATCTCCTTCCAGCCAGGATGGTTCCCAGGCCACAAGACCGCGCTCATCTACATCAACCTGGGCATGGGCACTACTCCCCTCAACATGAGTCTGCCCATGGTCCCGCCCTTCCAGATAACCGGTCCAACCGTTGCCCCGTACCCAGGCACCTTTTGCCTCCCCCAGGTTCCACTCCCGGCCAACATCAGCGTTAAAGCAGGCGACAACGCTACCATCCAGGTCGTCGAGGCCGCCCGTCACGGCGCCGTCTTATACAACGTGAGACAACTGTAAATCATACATTTTTGCTTTTGCTAACAGCTGTAGTGCGTCGACATCACCTTCGCTGAACCACATGAGGTCGAGCCAGTGACGAGAGATAACTGCTTCAACTCGACCAACATCACATCCAGCACCATCTATGCCATCCCCGACAAGCCTACCAACGCAGCACATGTCACTGCCATCTTTACCGCGTTGGGAGTAATGCCTCTCCTCCTCGCCGGCTATTACTTTAGCATCATGCTGTAACGCAGTAGTGGAAAGAAGAAAAGAAAAAAGAAGTCCCTTATGCGACGGAGTTGTTGATTCGCCTCTTTTCTTTTATTGATGTTTGTTGTTGTAGTTTATACCCCCTTTCCAGCCTCTTAGTTACTGTTTTTCCTTGCTTTACGTCTGGTTTGGCATCTCATCTGGATATCCTTGATTGTTTCCCGGGTCGATTAACGCCGGCATCATGAAGCTATATAATGCATTGGATGGCTTTGCACTCATATATGATCGATTCTTATTGATGATTATTCGCTTGCTTGCTTGCTTCCTCAATTGATAATTATTGATTATTATTGATTATTATTGACTGATACTATGGTCGGTCTACGGTTATTAGATGGTATATCCTCCTCTAACTTGGGCCCTCTGCAAATTACATCTATTACTGCCAGTGTATGAATGCCGCAAGAGCATCAACCACCTCCTGCGGCTTCTCCTGCGCCAGCCAATGTCCCGCGTCGTCGACTATTACTTCGCAGAAATCCTCGCATACATTGTTGGCCAGCTTCTCGATCGCGCCTGGAACCTGGTACGTGCCCCAGTCCTTTGCTCCGCCAATATACAGACACGGACAGTCGATCTTCCGCCCAGCAAAGATGTCCAGATCTCGTTTGAAGTCGGGACAGGAGCTCGTGGCCACACGGTACCAGTTCAGCCCGCCCTGGAAGCCCGTACGCCCAAACTCGTCGACGTACACTGCCAGCTCCTTGTCCGGCAGCCAGCTCCGTGACTCCTGCACGGGCAGCGGTGTATCCAGAGCCACGCTGAAGGCCACGGCTTCCGGCATGGAGGCATACAGGGGCATGACGTAGTAATCCGGCATCTTCGCGAGCTCCGCGGCCGTCCAGGCCTGAAGCTCAACCGGCTTGTTGAGCAACCACGTAGCACTCTTGAGGTAGAAGTATCCGCGCAGAAACTCATGCAAGCCCTGGGCCGGCCGGACCATATCACCGTTCGCCTGCCGCGTAGAGTAGTACCACTTGAAATGTTTCCTGTTCAACGCAGCCAGCTCCCGGTGTATATGATCGTCGTCTCCGCCGCCTTCAACCTCGCCCGAGAGCTCGCGCGCGCCAACAAACGGATGGTTCATGAAAGCCACGCGCTTGAAGAAGTCGGGTCTTGCAAGGGCGCTGTACCCGGCCACCACGGCCCCGAAGTCGTGTCCAACAATGCACTCGACGCTCTTATACCCCAGCGCATGCACCAGCACCACCATATCCCGAACGAGGTTCGTCACGGCAAAGTCTCTCAGGTCGACGTTGTCATAGTCTCGCGTGTCCCAGCCCGTCGTCCGTCCGAAGCCTCGCTGGTCCGGCGCAACCACATAGTACCCTCCGGACGCCAGCAGCGGCATCACCTTGCGCCACGAGTACGCCAGCTCCGGGAAGCCGTGCAGCAGCAGTATCAGCGGCCGGTCGTGTGCAGCCGAGTACCCTGCCTCGAGTATATGGAATGATATTCCGCGCGGCGCCGTGTCGATCTGTCTAGAGGTCACGCCTTCTGGTAGCGGGAGCGGAGGAAGCTGGACGGCCATTGCGGGGTGTCTCTCTCTCTATCTCTCTCTATCTCTCTCTATCTCTCTCTATCTCTCTTGTTCTTTGCGTGCTGCGTCTCTCTGCGTGTTGTTTGAATATGTAGATAATGCGGATTTGCGGCGGGATGGTATCAGGTCTTCACGGTAGTCCGACTGTCTTCCACGTTCAGATATATCATTATTCTATCGGCGAAGTTCCGGCCTGCGAGTCAGCTTTCTTCGTATTTACACGCTCAGATAGCACACTTGCGCTGCGACTTGGTTCTCCTGCTGCATCCTGGCCTGCTATGCCTGAGCTGAGCCATGGGTGGCATGGTGGTGCAAGCAAAAAACGGGCGAAAAGCACACAAGGCCGGAGGTTAGAAAAGCTACCAACCAGGTTCTACCCGCAGGTCTGTACCATGGATCAGCCCGAGTTTCTTGTTCGTCCGCTCGTTGTCTCTTTTTTTTTGTCGCCTGTTCGTGGTCTGGTCGCCGTTGAAGCTGCAAGCTGAAACTGGCGTGGATGCGCCGTTTGCTGGTGTTTCTTTTTCGGTGCAGAGGAAGTCAAGTCGAAGGGGCTGCGGCGGGAAAAAGAAGCCTATCCAACTTTCTTCCTGCGTGTTTCAACCCTCCAACTAAACCACCGCCAGGCACACGCTGCCACCACCCGCCGCCCACTTAAGAGCCAACCGCCTGCTTCTGCTTCTTTCGTCGTCGTCTTCTTCTTCTTCTTCCTTGTGTTTTTGTACTTCTGCGTGTTGCTGTTCTCTGTCCGTAGCGAGAGTGTCTGGGGCGAAGCTAGCGAGCTATCGATAGCTCTCTCTCTGCCCTTTGCGCTCCTGTTACAGATTCCAACCTGGCCACCCAGATCACCGCGGCCACTGCGAATTCTCCGAGCATCAAGCGGCCATCGTCATCTCTCTGGGACAGGGAAGAGGCCTGTCCTGCTGTCTTTGCCTCTCTTGATGAATTCTCCGTGTTGAGCAGTCTCGCTATGTTCCGTCGCAAGAGGAGCGTCCGTCATGCTGTCAGTATCCAGGCTTTACCTGCCAACTTCTCTCCCAGCATCAGTGCCATTATGATGAAGATAGAGCGGCTGCTAACACCGGAATAGCCTCTAAATACCAATCCATCGCCCTCTGCGCAAACAGCTGCCCTCCAGGCGTTTCGAGCGTCCCAGAATCCAAATCCCAGCCTGTCCTCCTCCGCCGCAGCAGCAGCCCTTCGAAGCCATACCCCCCCTCCAACACCCGTCAGAGATGTCCAGACCAAGCGTATGCTGCGCAGGAAGCGGTCTGCTTCGTCTATCAGCGTTCCTCCAGGAAATACGCTCCCAGATGGTAAGAATGGGGGACTTCGGAGAGTCCGCAGTTCCGGGTCCATGACTGCAAGGACATTCAGAGAGCAGTCGCCGGCTCGGGGGGGCAGTGCCACATCGAACCTGGCTGATATGATACCGGTTCCTCCCCTCCCGCGTGGCTATGCAGCCTCTCCTCCGCAGAGACCTAGAAATGCAGACTTACCGGGCGTCCAGGGGACTGCATCGGCCAATGGAGCGTCGTCAGCAGCGGCGATTGCTGGACGTAGGGCACGGTCAGTGTCTAATTTATCACTGGGACCGGCTGATCTTGAAAGGGGTGGTAGCAGGAACTCCATTAATTTCTCCTATCCGATGAACAGGCCGAACTCGCCCCGGCTATCAATAGCTTCCCTAGATTCGCCCAGGAGGGATGGCCTAGGCTCTCCAAGACTACACCAGCACCAGCAGCAAAAGGTGTCTACCGAACAGGCATCGGTACAGTCTACGGATAAGCCGGTTACAGGCAAGCCACCGCCGCTGTCAGAGTCTCGACCAATGCTGGTTGATCAAGCCACACAGGTTGCAGACGACTCCTTTAACCCAATGCCAACTTCTCCGCCTGGTACACAGCAGACAGACAACAAGCCGGTGGTAAACGATATCGTTGCTAAACCTTCACCTACCGTTACTGGTGGAACGCAAACGGATAGCCACGATGAAATACGTCATGCATCACCACCACCAATCCTTGGTAGGAGGCCTTCGACAGTCCTAGAACTGCAGGAAGAAACCGAGGATGACCAGCCTACAAAACGACATGTAATCCATCAAAGCTTAGATTTCACCAAGCAGCGTCCGATGGAAACAATCAGACTGAAAGAACCACCGCCTGTCCAACATATCAAACCCAGGGCGAAACCACAACAACAATCGCAGCCCCAGGACGCTTCTGCGCTACCTGCCCCAAATATCTTCCACATCAGGCCTTCTTCCATCAGTCCAAACAGGCTCACACGCTTCTCCGAGCATCTGGAAATACCAGACTCGGAGAACAACCTACACAATCCTCCACCAAGATCACTTTCACCAGCTAAACCTGCCCTGAAATCAACCCCCAGCCCTTCCCTGGGAGCTCGTCCCGAGAGATCAACCTATCAACCAGGCCAACCAGGCAGCGAGACTTCCGAGGGGACCTCCCTGGTCTCCGACGATGGCTCGAGGGCGGGTTCAAAAAAGAGACATCCCAAAGTCAGCTTTGAGGACGAGACAGAAGTCATCGGCCATGGCATCAGTCCTCCTACCTCTCCAGAATCTCTAACATCTCAAAGTCCAAGGGCACATACACCTCGGTCGTGGAGCGACAGTATCATTCAATCAAAGTTCGGCGACGACGATTCGAACGACTTTGAGCAGTTCTTCACTCCACGACCCGCCCTACCGTCATTCGGCAGCATTCGGGGTCGCAAGCCATCGAGATCACAGGATGTTGAGGATGACTCGAATCCAGCATTGGAAATATCTTCTTCCTCTGCCGACCATGCAATCGGTGGGATCCTTTCTACTGCTGGTGGGAGAGATCAGAGCAAACATGATGCAAACGCTAATCTACAGCTGCCGCCTGAAGTGACATCACTGGAGAGCACCGGCTACAGCTCACTATCAGACGACACTTCCAGCGATGAAGGGCCAGAGCTACAGTATCTCCCAGCACATCTCGATAGTAAGAAGGATGATACCCCAGCGTCGAAGGATACACCCAGCCAAGCCAACGGAACTTCACAACCTCGCCAAATAAAGGCGGAAAATCACCTGAAGCCGACTCCCGCGATATTCATCCAGCCCGCTACACCAGGTATGGAAGAGGTCACGCACTCTAAAAGGCCATCCTCTGAGATACCCAACAATGAACACACGCAAGGAGTTTACTCGTATTTCTCGGCAAATGATAAAAAGCCTCTGGCTCGTAAGGAGGAAGATGATGACTCTAACTCTGATTCGGGGAATAGTGTCTATAGTGATGCCTATGAAGATCTCTCGGACATGGAGGGCGATGGGTTTGGTTCTATTGATGCGATAGTCGATAGATCAGTACCATCCATGCCGGAGCCACAGCAGCCCAGCGTCACGCATTCGCAACCGCAAGAGAGCGGTCAACGAGACGAACCAAACGGTACAGCCGAAGCTTATGCAGTGGCCAATGCTACTCCAGAAACGCAGTCGCAACCTGCTCGTCAACATCAACCGGAAGGTACCGCTGAGGAACGTGAGAGTTGCCGCCAGGCGTTATCTACAGCCAATTCAGCTAAGACAGCTGAGAGGCCCTTGTTCGAAGAGAAGATGACAAGCCCACCCGCAGCCCCATCTTATCCAAGCCCAAGAATAGGCTCTTCTGGACAATTCAACCATCACTCACCCGCTCTTCGCCCGATCCTAGAATCCAATGGATCAAGTGAAAAGAAATCTGTCAAAGCAAAGGGGAAAGCCCCTCTGGCAGTCCGTCCCCAGCGGACAATGTCAAATGCAAGCGACTCATCTAGCAGTTTCAAACGGCCCAAACGATTCCGTTCAACTGGGCGCTATACCTTACGGCGAACCATGAGAACTACCAGTGCTGATCACGGTATGGAAGTGCTATCGGATGGCGGTCTGCCTCCTACAAAGACAATTGACCATTCATTAAACCACCGACCATTCTCCTCTAACGATAGCCGCCCAATGATGCGAACCACGTTGCGTCAGTCTCCAAGCACCACCACTTCGAGATTTTCTGTGTTAACGGGCCGAGGCAAATCTACAAAGGCAAATGGATCATCAGCAAAGCACCAGCCGTTCAAATCAAGGTATGAAGACTCTAGCGATGAGGAAGGCGGGGCTATCAAACTTAGGCCTGTCCGTGGTATACCCAGGAGACGGAATGAAACAGAAGGCGACTCGACCGACCTTGACGATAGTTCTGAGGACGAGGCTACCCGACATGTTCTGAGACGGAAAAAGTCGAATAAGGGTGACTCAAGGGCTATTCAAGATCCCGCCGTTGCTGCTGCTGTAGCAAGGCTAATGGCTCCGAGAGACATTGAGCAGTCAGCTGCAATCTCCGTCATACCAGGCCCTGAGCAACTTCCTGAGTTTAATATCAAACACAGGAGTGGTTTGCTCGGGCGTCTTCACCTACCGAAGAACAATAAGCTACGTCGGGAGTCAATCTTACGAAAGCCTGATATAACCCTCGAGCAACCAAGGCTGGGGCTGGATCAAGCCAGCATTCCTTCCCCGGGCCTACCACAAGAAGACTACACAATCACTACAACTGTCAATGGACGCGTATTGGAACGTTCGCGAAGTGATTGGCAGCCACTATCACCCAAACTGCAGAAACGAGCGAGCAAACTAATTCATCGGTCTGCTGGTGATTCCTGGCCTCTTCGTTCAAACGGGCACACTGCATTCTCTTTACCATCGTCACCCAGTACGACCGAGAGAAGAAGGCCAACAGTGTTACCAATGCAGGAAATCACTAACGGCAAGGACTCAGACACTCGCCCTCGGACAGCAGATAGTGTGGCAGCACAGAATACAACACAACATACAACTACAGCTTCTGTACCGAACAGCCCAATGAGTCCGGCTAGAGCTGAAAGATCTCTCTGGGCATCTCGGTTTCGGCCTTCTAGGCGTGGCACAGATGACAATTCGACCGCATCAGCGGTATCAGAGGTGCACCTTTCATCATTGCGGAATGAGATTCCCCGACATGAGAAAAAGAGCAGGTTTCCAAAGCTGAAGAAAGTTTTTGGGATTTCCTGAAACAAGATATCTACAACAACTTCCACCGACGTTTATTCGATGCCATTCTCTATTATATTTTACATCCCCTGTTCAATATTTTCTTTCATCACACATCACTTAACTCTCCTTCAACCTAATATCTCACTTCTTACGTTCTCTAGTCCGCAGATCATCTATTCCCCTCCTATTTTCTTAAAATTTGCCATAAATATTTATTTTGCTTCTTGATATGTCGTTGCATAATATTGGCATCAGGTTTATGTTTCAAGTGAAATCCTAAAAAAGCACACGATAATAATGTTTTGACTGTTTAGTATGACTCCTTTTGTTTCCCTTTCACCCACTCATACATTCCATCTTCGTGCAGATAGATTGTTTTCCTTCTGTCCTTTTAATGCCATGTCAATAATGATAATAACGCTCGATATTTGTACCACTTTTAATCCAGCTTATATACGAAAATCAATACGTATTCAAGTAGCACGGCCCTCTAATAAATAAACCAAGTAGACCCATCCATCTATGCACCATTCACGGTACCAGCCAGAACCATCTGCCCCCAGAAATAAAGCCCCCACCCAACAGAAGCCTGGAGCCAGAAATACCCTCCCTTATCACCCGATTTCTTGCTAAACACATCCTTTGCAACAAATAAATCACTAATCACAAACATCACTGCCCCCAAACTTCTTTGATTCTGCATCGACATGCTAGTCGGAAGTCGCAGCACCGGTACCGTCGAAACAGCAGAAGCAACCATACAGCTAATGATTAACGTATACAAGCACACCAGATGCCGCATATCATCCGGCACAGACAGACGCAACACATTTGACCTCATCAGCGAGGCGTTTGCCTCCAGCTCACTTCCTGGCCTCGGGTATAATACCCCCAGCCATCTCGCAGCAAGTAACGAGGCCATCGCCACACTCGCGAACACAGACCACGATATGCTTTGCGTATCTTCCAGAAAGGCAAGGATATACGCTACGTGAGCTGCAGCGAAAGCACCGATTCCAGCCTGGAATGACGCCGATATAGAAACTTCCTTCTCAGCCTTGGGTTGGTTTGGGTTTTTGGGCTTTGTGTGTATGCTGTACTCGCTTCGGGAGGGTATTAAGAGGAAATCTCCGATGAGAGAGAAGAAGAGGCCCCAAGTGATGTAATTGCGGTAGGGAGAGGGTGCGTTGAGGGTTAAGTGGAAGGCTCCCGAGAGAAAGGCGAGGGAAGAGACTGGTTTGGCCAGAAGGTGGCCTATGTATATTGAATTGACCTCACATAGGACCAGGATTGGCAGGGATACCAGCAGGAGGTACACCGCCGCTTGCGGAGGGAGACTGACATCCATCGTGAGGTTTGCTTCTTTGTCTGTGAGTGGATGGTTCTCATGAAGTTCATGAAGCTGATGCAGCGGTAGCCAATATCTAACAGCTGCTCTTTATCTCCTACCCTGGAAGACAGTTTTCTACCTAACACGAGAAGAACATCGCGGCCGAGGTGAAGCCAGGAAGCGGGACATGTGAATTCTATAGCTTGCTTCCCGATCCGGCAATTCTGACTACAGCTTCATCTTTGCTGCTTGAGACGCTCTATCGAAGCCGATTCTCCTCTTCAGCTGATGCGTTCAATTGATAGATCCAGTTGCTCTTCGAACTGTTTATACCCATACTTACTTCTGATGGTCCTTGGGTGGCTTTATGGCGGTTGACATAACCCCCATGTGACTTGCCGGGAGCCCGGTTATACGATAGACCGCTATGAACTACATTTTCGCAGTCCAAGGAAATGCAGCTTCATCCTAGCTAAAACATGCATATACTAGAGATCGCCACCGAGCCATTTGCTTTTCCTGTTGTTTTAGTTTCATCTGCAGCTTCTCGAGATCGGGTTTAGCGGAAATAGCAATAATACCCGTCGGTAACGCCCTTTGGTTCGCCCGATCGGGGTGGGGTATCAAAGAATATGCCATTCAATCATGGGCATGGAATCTTTGAGAGACCTCTGGCTAGTCAATATATCTATATATATAAATATAACGGTCCGCTGTGGTTCTGAAGAAAGGGTGAAATACCACCTCTTCAAGGGGACCTGGACGTGAACATGCCAGAGAAGGAAACAGAAAGCGTTATCTGTCAGGATGGAGTACTCGCAGCCAATGCCAGCGGTGGAGCCAAAGATATGGGAGAAGTTGAAAGTGGCCATATCCAAGGAGAAAGAGGAAGAGAGGAAGAAGCGATCTATTCGGCTTTCAAGCCAGGAACCAAGATTTTCATATTGGTGATGGCCACATTTTCATCCTTATTCTCCCCTATGTCGACAACAGTTTACTTACCGGCCCTGACGCCCATTTCAGCTGATCTGAAGGTCTCGACTAACCTTATCAACTTGACACTGACCACCTACATGGTCTTCCAGGCCCTCTCCCCCACATTTTTTGGGGACTTTGCGGACACAAGCGGGCGCAGGCCTGCATACATTACCACTTTTGCAGTTTATCTAGCAGCCAACATTGGCCTAGCGCTGCAAAACAGCTATCCAGCACTGCTAGTGCTCCGGTGCCTGCAGAGTGCAGGAAGTAGCGCGACCATTGCTATCACGATGGGCGTGATGGCAGACATTGCAACTGTCTCCGAGAGAGGGAGGTATGTGGGCATGGTGTTGACGGGAACTTTGGTTGGTCCAGCAATAGGCCCGGTACTAGGTGGTGTACTGGTGCAGTACCTTGGATGGCGAGCAACCTTCTGGTTTCTGGCGATTGGAGCCGGAGTATTTCTGGTGCCGTACGTGCTTTTTGTGCCCGAGACATGCCGGAATGTGGTGGGTGATGGCTCTGTGCAACCGCCGTGGTGGTGGAGCCGCACACTGATGGATATATGGAAAGGTAAAAAGGCCCAGCCGAGCAAGGTGGAATGGGAGGCATCTCTGGCAGACCAAGGGATCAAGAGGAGGGCATCGAGCTTTCCTAACCCGCTGCAGTGTGCAAAATTGGCGCTGGAAAAGGACATCGGACTGATCCTGGGGGTCACCGCGGTGTTGTACGGGACGTTTTATATCATGTTGGCTTCTGTCCCATCCCTCTTCAAAGAGATATATGGTTTCAACGAGTTCCAGGTCGGGCTCTGCTACTTGTATGTCAATCTAGTCGTGGGTCGTGGGGGCTCTTGTGGGATAGAAGTATTATTATTATATATGTTTGCTAACGTATCTTTTTAAAAGGCCGAGCGCAGCTGGGGGGATAGCATCAAGCTTCAGCATTGGCCACCTTCTAGACTGGAAGTTCCGGCGTATCGCTACAAGCCTTGGCCTGCCCGTCGACCGCAAACGAGCCCAAAGCCTGAAGGAGTTCCCCATCGAACGGGCCCGGATTTCGCTCATGCTCCCACTCCTATTCGCCGGCATGGCCACGATGGTCGGGTACGGTTGGGCTCTTGAGCAGAAGGCGATGCTTGCTGGACCACTGATACTGCAGTTTGTGACGGGCTTCTGCACCGGTAGTGCCTTTACAGCAATGAGCACGCTGCTGGTGGACCTGTACCCGTTCAACCCGTCAGCGGTGACGGCAGCAAGCAACCTGATCCGTTGCCTAGTAGGAGCCGGGGCAACGGCATCGTTTAACCCTCTGATCGAGCGGATTGGAATTGGCTGGTGCTTCACGGTGTGGTGTCTGTTGACTGTGGGGGTGTCTCCAGGTCTCTGGGTAGTTATCCGATGGGGCCCAGCATGGAGAGAGCGGCGGCGGCGGCGGCAGGCATCATCCCTCTGACAGCAGCCAGAGACACACACGCATCCATCCCATCCTGCTGCCATGGTAACACTACTGGGGATGGCCGGCACCAAACAAGCGAAGCTGGCGGTAAAAACAGCATCAGCAACGGAGGCCGGTGGTGGCTGGCGCCGTCGCCCGGGCAACCGCAGCAAACCAAACAGACCCGCGCAAAAAAGCCGAGGTCCCCATCCCCTTCCCGTGATTAGTCATCAGCTGGCCCTTGTTTACGTTTTCTTCGCAGGCGCCGCGCGTAACACCACCGTATTGACGCCGTAACGCTGTAATCTGTACTCCTGTACCAGAAACATGAAAAGCAAGCTAAAGAAGTCAATCGACAAGAAGGATCGAAGAGGGCTGGACATGGTTTTGACATGTGGGTGATGCGCTGCCCGAGTTGCCGTCTTCTGAAGGCTGGAAATTGAGACGCTGCAGCAATGGAGCATGGAGGTCGAGTCGAGGCCGATGGCTGGGGAAGGCAGCACGCAACGTTGGAACTGGAACTGGAGCTGGAGCTGGAGCGAGCCAGAGCTGGGGAGGCTGGGTCTGAGAGCTTGCATGAGCTGGCAGTGTGGTGGCAACCAACCACCAAGGTCCACGACGTCTTCTCCATCGGCCCTTTTGTCTTCACTACTCTGTCCTCAGTGTTCATCCCTCTCACTCTGTATCCTTCTTTTCACCGGCTTCCTCTCTCACTTTGCGAGGTCTCTCACTTGGGGCTGTCAAACCAGCAGCCAGAGTTGAGAATACCGTTTGTAACGTAAAATACGCCGTACGGTAACCAGGGACTTGGGCCGGGAAACCGCTCTAGCCGCTTCTGGACGTGACATCGTAAAATAAACAAACAAAAGCCTTGTTTTCTTACCGTACAGATACAGGCCGCCTTTGGTCCTCCTTTTCTGCCGCAGGCCAAATAAGAAGTCGAAAACTTCCCAGCCTCCGACTTTCTCTTCCTTCTTCTTCTTCCTCTTCCTCTTCTTCTTCTTCTTCTTCTTCTTCT
>OJKM01000109.1_pt1 | contig 13229 bp, 12 predicted proteins | sample 1596631 | NCBI WGS metagenome assembly OJKM01 (sample SAMEA3904683, study PRJEB24821) | metagenome | biome: Builtin; feature: hospital; material: surface | place: USA | collected 2013-06-06 | reverse complement strand
ACGAGATCCTCTCTGGTCTCGTGGGCTCGGAGATGTGTATAAGAGACAGCCACACCACCAAGGCCCAGGAGGCCAACAGAGAGCAGTTCATGGACAAGGAAACCGGACAGGAAATGGAAATCGTTGATCAAGGATCTCTTCTTGAATGGCTTGCTGAGAACTACAAGGATTTCGGTGCCACCCTGGAGTTTGTTTCTGACAAGTCTGGCGAGGGTAATCAGTTCGTCAAGGGCTTCGGTGGTATTGGAGCAATGCTCCGCTACAAGGTTAATTTCGAACAATTAGCCGATGTTGAAGAAGACGATGATGAATTCTACGATGGTATGGACTGCAAGATGGTTTTTATATTGTGTACCGATATGCTGATCATTGCAACTAGATTGACAATATGGCAACCTCGCGGGTTGCGAGGACGACCGCCCGGAAATCCCGTCGGGGAGTGTTCTGACGACTAGCCCTTTGAACCACGTCAACCGCGTCAAGGGCAATACAAACGCATCAGCCGTTCAGATCTGTGCCCCACATCACCTCGCCAGCTCGAAGCTTCTCAAAGGTACGTTTGATAACGTTCTCTCAGATTGGTCTCTACATAGTATCACTAACTTCTCCTTCAGGACCATCCAAGCTTCGCAACGTGGCCACCTCAAATTAAAGTGGCCATAGTAGAAACATATGCTACGAGGGTAGACTGTTTGACGGACGTTATTCCAGCGTATCTTCCTCGCTTCGTCAAAACCCACTTCATAGTTGAAGACCGGATAAGATCGATGCCTTTTTTTTCTTTTTTCGGGTCTGCCCGCTACATTTTCAGATTCGAACTTGAGCTGGGATAGCACTTCTCGGTGGAAACCTGCTCCTCCTTGCTTCCTACTAAATGATTTAAATTGTGTGCTTTTTCTGCTGTCGTCTTCTTGCGCCCTGCCTCGCTCTATGATGGAACACGAAAGCCTGCGCTTTGAAGTTTGATGACTTAGTTCTTTCTCAAACTACGTTATTAAACTGAAGTGGAGGCCCATCCAGGGCCATGTGCTAGTGTTTTCCTTCAATCAATAAAAATATACGCTCGTTACCTGCGATACATTCCGGCACACGGTTATTCACTATAAGTGTATGGCTGTGTCATCACCTCGCTCCTTTTTTTTAGATGTAATGCGTAAATTGGATCATATACCTTCTTGTTTAGATCCCTCCATAAATGCCATGTTCCCAAATAATGCCCTGCTTTTTTACTTTTCCATGAGTTGATCTTCCCAACTCCCTAGGTTTCTGCAGGTCTGTGTAATATCCCGCAGCTCGTCTATGACCTTTTCCACAACATGATCATCGTGCACACCACATACCCTCTGACACTCTACCAGAAAAACGTACTGCCACGCTTTAACACCTCCTGGGCGAGAATTGATACTAGTTAGATTGAGACCATACTTTTTAAACACATGTAATGCGTCCGCCAGGGCACCGGGAGACGTATGATCAACCATAAAGGTGATAAGTGACTTGCATTTCGAGCCTGGATCCGAGCAAGACTGCGTCTTCTGGGGCGGCTTTACTGCCTGGGTACGGTTTGATTTGAGGTTCTGCAGGATAAGGAATCTGGTTGCGTTGGAAGGGTCGTCTTCGATGTTGGCCTTGACGACCCGTAGACCATTGATACTACCTGCAAGCTCACTTCCAATAGCTGCGCTTCTGGGATCGTTGTCCTTGCTGACTATCTCAGCAGCCTTGGAGGTTGAAGAGGCATCTTGCTTCTCTACTCCACTGTACGCTGAAAGAAACTTGGTACATTGCCCCCAGACTTGCGGGTGAGAGTAGAATTTGGATACCTCCGGGTTAGGCTCAGAAGTGTTTCCATGTCCATCTATATTGTAACTTATTAGTTAGATATTCTATAACCGCTGGATATGGGCCTGCTTGGACTAACCTAGTGCGTTTTTCATCAAGAGACAGTGATGGACACTGAGGTAATATTCTCCAGACACAATTATATCGGGGTATAGATTTTCACGGTCTGCTAGCAAGTCAAGAGTCTGGACAACGGCACCATTTGAAGAGTTTTCTAGTGGTATAATGGCATAGTCGGCCTCTTGGGACTGGACGGCTGAGAAGGCATTGTTGAAAGAAATCTCTGCGTTGAGGGTGTTATTGCTTGAACCAAAACATTCTATGGCTGCCTATTGAAACACGCATAAGCCCAAAGCATGCACAACAACTGTATTATTATATATACTCACTTGATGTGAAAAGGAGCCCACAGGTCCAAGAAATGCAACGATGGGCTGGAGCAAAGTATTGGCACCCAAGCCCGGAGTCATGGAGGGCATCATAGCAAACCCTTAATATAGAAATAAAGGTGCTATACTACCTTATAGAGATTATCTGCCTCTCTTCGCCTCTTTCTTTAGAACTCTTAGTTATTCAATATCTGAACCTGCGCACATGCTGGCGGTCTAAATATTGAGTCAAATTGCGGAGTTGTAGTTTGTTATCCGAGATCGGCGAACTCCTGGTGAACCTTTTTTAAGTTATTTGGCAAACCGCAAACATCTCCAACCCGTAACTAAAACATCCAGCCAACTACACCGACGCAGTTCACTAGGTACCACAGCAGACACAAGTGACTGCCACGGATGTGTGCCTCTACGGAACACGCGAGGTAGATATGGCTCAATTGGCCCGGATATGCCTTGGTCCACGACTTACAAGCTTTTTGCAAAGGCGCGCTTTGGCTACAGCTCCGGCATTATCAAACATTGAAGGTGAGCTGGTACGGCGCCGGCTGCCTCTGATATACGACTATCTCTCGCCGCAACCATCGCATCTGCTGAGCCTGTCCCTCGATAGCCTTAATGTGTCAACACCAGGCTCTTCAGCCTCTTCTGAGTCCCAATGGCGTCTCCCTTCCGTAACCAGACCGGCCCCCATGCCTCGTGGCCACCATCTAATATATTTCCCACCTCAAGTCCCTTCATCTGAGCTCCTTCCCGACGGCTGTGATGAATTACACTCTCCCGGCCAGCCATACAATCGCCGGATGTGGGCTGGTGGATCGGTCCGGTTTTTCGGTGATGGCGGCCCGTTGCTTAATGGACAGCGAGCGGTCTGTGTCGAAGGAATACGCGAGGTGAATATAAAAGGTAAGGAAGGTAAGGAAAAGATTTTTGTTGGAATCGAAAGGCGGGTGGCCGCTGTGGACGAACATGAGAGTGATGATGCTGTCCGGAGTAGAGTCTGGACCCAATTCGAGGAGGAACAAGGAGTCAGTATGGTAATTGAAAGGCGTAACCTTGTCTTTATGAGAGACAGGACGTCGGGGGAAATTGAAGCTGCGAAATCTACTGCTGATACACCTCTACGAAGGATAATGAAAAGTAATAACTGCCGGCATCCACAGGTTTAATATTGTGCTAACATACGATGGCCCAGTTCCTGCTACAGCTGAATTCTCCCAGACCATCATACCTTCCAAATCACTTTTATTCAGATACTCTGCCCTTACATTCAATGCCCATGCCATCCACCTTGATCGAGACTATGCACGTAACATCGAAGGATACAATGACCTTCTTGTCCATGGACCTCTTACCCTCACGATAATGCTCAGCACATTCCAGAAACACGCGGCTACATTAGGACAGGTTGTATCAACTATTGAGTATCGAAACCTAGCTCCCCTTCTAGTTGAGCATGAAATGAAGGTATGCGCTGCGCGCAAGCCTAACGGATCAACTGGCAGCTGGGATATCTGGGTAGAGGACAACGATGGGGGACTAGCCGCTAAAGGAACCATCAAGACTGTGCCCGTTGAATCCGACCAAGGCATTGTATCCTGACCGTGTGCTAGTTAATATATACAGGCAATGGTCAGTACATGGCGTCGTTCTCCCTGAATACCTAATTCTGAAGTGCGTGAGTTCCATGTTTTGAGCCTCGCCCGGCCGCTAGAAACACGTGCCGTGCACTTCTGAAGAAAATGCTTGGAAAGAGAAACTCGCGAGCTGAAAACAACAACGTATTCCTTTACCGTATCCTCAGCCTCGCCCACGCCGTCATTATGGCACCACGTACAAGGGAAGAGCTCGTTGCCCTCGCGGTTATGGATCCCGCCATGGCCACTATCCTGGAAAATGGCCCAGCAGTGCGCCCTCCAAGGCCATCAGACCCGTACTATGGCCGTAAGGACCATACGGCAGCCAGGGAACATAGGGCCACTATATTGAGAGAAAAATGGGGGCTTCGATACCTTCCTGGGTCGATTGATGAAGTTGCTGAAGAGGACCGGAAGATACCCGTCCGTGATGGCTCAGAAATCACAATCAGAATATACAAGCCGGTAGCTAAGAAGCAGGATGGAAGCCCATTAATCGTCATGTTCCACGAGGGTGGCTGGGGTATGGGAGACTTGACAGATGAAGAAGTTAACTGTCGACTCTTCTCTCGGGATCTGGGTGCCATTTGTGTCAACGTGGAATACAGGCTTGCTCCAGAGTATCCATTCCCGACCTGGATCAATGACTCTTGGGATGCCCTTCAATGGTGTGCTAGGAATGCCTCAGCGCTCGGTGCCGACCTTTCAAGGGGGTTTATAGTTGGGGGCGGGTCAGCAGGCGGGAATATAGCCGCAGTTCTTGCACATATTGCACGAGACGAACAGCTATCTCCACCTTTAACTGGCCAATATCTCTGTGTCCCTGCCATTATGTGCTTTCTGCCGCCTTCACATATCCCCGTTCAATATCGGGCGGAATTCCTCTCCCACCCCCTTGTGACACCTTGCAATGATCCCATTCTCAACGTGTCGCTGGGACCATTAACTCCACTTGCTTCCGTTCCAAGGTTCATACTCAGCTTTCTGCCTTTAAACCTTTTAGCAAAGGTGTACAGCATTGCGGGAATGAGTGGTGATATGTCCAGTCCTTTGTTTGTGCCTTTCCTCTATGGTCAAGGGGAACGCGGCCATCGGGATCTCCCGCCGGCTTACTTTCAGGTTTGTGGGCTAGATCCTCTGAGAGACGAGGCTCTGATATATGAACGTGTTCTAAGGGAGGAGGCGGGGGTGAAGACGAAGGTTGACGTGTATAAGGGTCTCGGACACTACTTTTGGACGAACTTTCCAGAGCTTGAAATGAGTAGGACATTTGTGGAGGATACTGTCAAAGGCATGAGATGGCTACTGGAAGGAAAATGTTAACAGTTACAAGGACCAAGACTGTACACTACGGCAGACTTGACTCTTAGCAATGACGAGCCGTATTATATTATCTTCCTCGACGATATATCTAGTTACTCCCGCGTATAGTCACTGCTTACCTAATGGACTACTAAAACATCACGTGATTAAACAGGAATAATATAAGTCCGTAATGCGAATTAGAGTTTGGGCTGGAAAAGTTTTTTGTCTTGCTTCCCAAAAAGCCACATATAAAAAAGACCATGAAAGCTTTTCTTCCACCTTTAACTCCAATTCAGAGATACACACAAACACCAAACACTTTTGTAGCAAAAGTAGTTTGGTAGTTTAGTAAAGATGGACAAATTCTGGGCAGCACCGCCAGTCAGCAGGTGAGCTTCTATATCTGAGCAAGGGATAGTGTGTGTAGGATACTGACCCAGCTCTGTTAAAGAACGCTGACGGCAGTCACGTTTGTCCAGTCAGTCCTGGTTCATGGGGGATTTCTGAATGGCATGCATGTCGTCTTCCTCTTACCAAGGATACTTCAGATCCCGCCCCAGCTATGGAGACTTGTGACGCCGTTTTTCCTGACTGGAGGAGGCATTGGTTTCTTCCTGGACCTTTACTTCTGTACGGGTCCATGAAACGACAATGAATACCTTGCTATATCGTGGGCAGATCTTACTAACAGACGCGCAGTATTTCAATACGCCAGCGATATTGAGGTCAATTCGCCTCGTTTCTCTGGACCAGGTGACTTTGTCACCTATGTGATATTCGTAGCTATTTTCATTCTGGTGAGTGGTCATTCATTCCTTGCCTCGCGCGAGGGTTACAAGCTTGGCCTTTACCCTATCCTATCTTCCTTCTTTGCAAAACACCTCTTAAATCTGCCCGCCCAGCCTCTTCTAGCTGCAGCGGTTCCTGAATTCGAGGGAGATTACCCCTGCACTTCGTGCATACCCATCATTCGCATAATATCAATCCTTCAGGGTATGCATGCGGTGTAGGCATGGTGGGATTGTGGCATGACTTGACCAGTGTTGATGAATATATTATGCTGGTTATGCTGCTGCCCTACATTCATATATATCTCGTTGTCTTCCGACTGCCTTGTATCTAGTTTAGAATACCCTTCATATCAATATCCTCTATATCCTGCTATCTTCTAGTTCTTAGAGCTGACGCATGCGCAGTTAACCGCGGGCTTGTACTTGCAGTCCTTCGTCTTCCTCGGAGGTACGACGATATCTACCCATAAGTCGTACTCATCCATCTGCTCCCTTGCTTGGGAAGCCTGTTCATGTTCTTCAGTTATTTAGCTAACCCGAATAGCTCTATCTTTCGCCTTTCTCACTACCCTAGCTCAAGATAACGCAGGGAAGAAGATGGCTTTCATCTTTTTCCAGATTCCAGCAGAATACCTCCCGTTCGCCAGCTTAATTGCTACCCTTGTCCTCTCTGGGCAGCACGCCGCAGTCACCCAAGCCTGTGGTATACTGGCAGCTCATCTTTACGAGTTCCTAACCCGTATCTATCCCGACTTCGGGGGAGGCACCAACTACATACAGACACCCCGCTTCATCCAAAACATATTTGGATCCAGTGGAAACTACGTCAAAGCACATGGTGGCTATCGCAAGCATCGCCCAGGCGATGGCAATAGTTCCGACTCAAGAAGCACCGGTCAATCCACCGGAAGCTGGTTTTCGGGCTTGGGAGGAGGGTCATGGAAAGGCAGAGGGGCCGGCAGGAAGTTGGGCACTGGTTGAACTACCTGAAACTTACTTACGGAGTAAGGAAAGATGCAATCGAATAATCGGCGTTAACAGTGAGGAGGATACAAGGTTACCTACTACTTCAATTTTTATGAAGCAGCTTAATGTCAAATCTATTTGATTACGTAAACTTAGAGTCGCTTAAAGATAATCAATGATAAGTTGGCGCGCGGCAATTGGCGTCTATACGCCCAATAATATTTCAGTACAGAGGGCGGATCAACTTTTTTGCCCACAGCAAATTTTGACGCGAACAAAAATTCCAGACAGAAAAAAAAAAGAAAGCCTTCAAATATTTTACACCTTGCGACCCAATTGATAGCACCTGAAAGAGTGTTGTCGTCGCGCGAGGTGTTGGGTTTGCAGAGCTAATTGAATCTTGATACTTTGATCTGTGTGGTTTTCGAGTGTTTTGCCCTGCAGTGAGGAGCTAGATCTTTTACGATGGCCGCTACCACTGGCAAGGGCGATGTTGCCGACTACAGCATCAAGCCTGAAGCTGTTGCTCCTCCAATTCCCACCTCAGAATGGCCGCTTCTACTGAAGAATTATGATAAACGTATGTGCTTTATGTGCAATTAATGTGGTGGGGGAAATAAGTGAAAAGGATCATTTGCTAATCTGTGCGGCCGTTAAATTTCAATAGTACTTGTGCGGACCAGTCACTTCACCCCAATCCCTAACGGCTGCACTCCCCTCAAGCGTGACTTGAAGTCCTATATCAGTTCTGGTGTGATCAACTTGGATAAACCGTCGAACCCATCGAGTCATGAGGTTGTCGCATGGATGAAGAGGATGCTCAGGTTCGCACAGCCATTTTCTTCCCACCACTCAAGTTGAATTTCTAGGTAGCTAACTAGCTATCTTTCGTTCTTAATAGAGTGGAAAAGACTGGACACAGTGGAACTCTGGACCCAAAGGTTACTGGGTGCTTGATTGTGTGCATTGACCGTGCCACTCGCCTAGTAAAATCGCAGCAGGGAGCCGGAAAGGAGTACGTTTGTGTTATTAGGCTACATGACAAGATTCCCGGAGGCGAGGCGCAATTTGCTCGTGCCCTTGAGACATTGTCTGGAGCTTTGTTCCAGCGACCACCACTGATATCTGCTGTCAAACGTCAGCTTCGTATCCGAACAATTTACGAGAGCAAGTTGTATGAATTTGATAATGACCGACACTTGGGCGTATTTTGGGTCAGTTGCGAGGCTGGTACCTATATCAGAACTCTTTGCGTGCATCTTGGCTTGCTTTTGGGAGTTGGGGCTCATATGCAGGAACTGCGCCGTGTTCGCAGTGGAGCCATGGACGAGAAGGATGGCATGGTGACTCTACATGATGTTTTGGACGCCCAGTGGATGATGGATAACCACCGTGACGAATCGTACCTCAGAAAGGTCATTCGACCGTTGGAGAGCTTGTTGACTTCATATAAGCGAATTGTTGTGAAAGATAGCGCAGTCAACGCCGTCTGCTACGGAGCTAAACTGATGATTCCAGGTCTCTTGCGATTTGGTAAGTTACATAATCAATACTATTTTGATATTGGCAAATTGCTAAATGTTATCTATAGAGGCTGGAATCGAGATATATGAGGAGGTGGTACTCATGACCACCAAGGGCGAGGCCATTGCCATCGGTATAGCTCAGATGTCCACTGTTGAACTCTCAACCTGTGATCACGGAGTAGTTGCCAAGGTCAAGCGTTGCATCATGGAGCGTGATCTTTACCCCAGACGATGGGGTATGGGCCCAGTTGCCCTTGAGAAGAAGAAGCTCAAGGCTGACGGGAAGCTTGACGTAAGTTACTCTGACTAGTTCTTTTTAACTCTTACATCTCTTGCTAACTCTTGTCTAGAAATATGGCCGCACTAATGCCTCCACCCCGGCCAAGTGGCAAGCGGAGTATAAGGATTATGATGCTCAAGCTGCTGGTACACCAAATGCCGCTCCAGCACCTGGTGCTACCACACCCGCAAAGGCTGCCCCGGCTGCTCCTGCTGCTTCATCCCCCGAGAAGGAAGATGAAGAGATGGATGATGCCGACAAGAAGAGAAAGAGAAAGGATGGAGAGACCGCAGAAGAACGAGAAGAACGGAAGCGCCTAAAGAAGGAGAAAAAGGAGGCAAAGGAGAAAAAGAAGCAAGAGAAGAAAGAGAAGAAGGAAAAGCGAAAATCCAAGCAGGCTGAGGATGCCAGTGACAGCGATTAAGGGATTGGATTTGCCCAGCAGGCGTCAGTCACCCTACCTTTTTCTTTTGTATCATATCCCTTTTTATACCGTTGGAGTATGGGACTGATTCAAAATTGGGTTACTTATTTATGTTTGCTGGAGTATACGGTTGTGTTTATTTCGTTCTACTTCTTTCAATAGTTAGCTTTGCTTGCCTGGGTCAGTTTGGCTGAATATACTGCTTTCGAAATTTAATACCGGGACTCTTGTCCTTTGTCTTAAATTGACAGCCCAAAAACAAAGCAGTATTCGGGGAAATCTGCTGTATTAGTAGGGGGAGTAGTATGCGTTGGTAGCTGTCGGTGATCTCGGCTGTGGTGTGGCTTTGCCGTGTTGACGTCGATCTCGCTGACATCACAACGTCGACTTCAACCTCACAACCAACATCACGCTATTATTCGCACACGACCACTTCGACACCCACATTCTTCCTTGTATTAACATTTTCGGTTTATAGACATATAAACAGAGGCACTGCGAACAGAAAAAGTTTGGACTTGTCGCCATAATGGCAGCGGAACTTGCGCCGACAAAGCTCAACGCGGAGAGCCACCTGATTCTGGTACACTCCAGCTTTCCCAAAGACGAAGAATATAAAAGGAAACCCTACTAACTGGCCATTTTGAAGGACCAACCTCTCCTTCGACTTCCACATGAGCTAGCTCGCCGGAACTTCAAAACCGTACAGCGCATCGTGGAGAGAGAGAAGGAATATGTCATTCCCGCCTTGAAAGAATCAGCAAATGCCTCGCTCTCTGGGAACCAAGATCCTACCCAAGCACTCGCCTCTTTGGACACGATGATAACCCGGATGCAAGGGCTGAAGCGGAAGATGGAGACACTACAAGAGGAGGAGAAGAGCATCCTCTCCCAGTCCCGGAAAAGGATTGAACACCTTGAAGACCTCTTCGGCATACAGAGCTTGGTAGATGTTAAGTATGACAGATGGTCGAAGACAAGGCTGAATAGGTTGCTGGTAGACCATATGCTACGTTCAGGCTACCTTGAAAGTGCAAAGCAGCTTGCACATGAGGAAGGTCTTGAAGATTTGGTGGATGTACATGTCTTTGCGCAATGCCAGCGCATAGCAGAGAGTCTTCGGAGAGGGGAAACGAAAGAAGCCCTACAATGGTGTGGAGAAAACAAAGTTGCCCTGAAGAAGCTACACGTATGTTTCTTTTCCCTCTTTATCGTTGTGCTTGGAAAGCACTAACAGCTCTAAACAGAATAAACTAGAATTCGAACTACGGATGCAACAGTATATTGAAATGTTACGTGCGGGTGAGAGAACGGAAGCAAGACAGCATGCCAAAAAATACCTCACACCACACAGTGAGACATACCAATCAGATATACTCCGTGCTGCCGGGCTGATGGTCTTTCCCCCTAATACTGATGCCGAGCCGTACAAGGTATGATATCCCAATGCTTATTAGTCGTCCATTCCAAACTGACCAGGCTGTCTAGGCTATTTACTCCTCTGAACGATGGCAAACGCTATCCAACCTCTTCATTAAAACCCACCACGATCTTCTCTCACTTACATCACACCCATTACTGCAGATTGCCCTCTCCGCAGGCATTTCGGCTTTAAAGACACCCGCATGTCATTCGGAATATACCACATCTGCCTCAAGTGCAACCTACTCCTCAGGGTCCTCCATATGTCCCATATGCTCCACTGAGCTCAATGAGCTTGCCCGCCCTATGCCTTATGCTCACCATACCAAGAGCTCGGTGGACAATGACCCAGTTGTCCTACCAAACGGTCGACTATATGGCAGGGAGAGCTTATGCTATATGTCGAGCAGATCAGGTGTTAGCACCGGCAAAGTCAAAGATCCAATTACTTCAGAGGTGTTCGATGTGTCAGAGTTGAAGAAGGTGTTTATTTCATAGGTTGACAGCAGTAAACATCAACTGCTGTAGTGGTAACTGCCTATTTCTTCCGGTGCTCCTTCTTTTCTGTTTGTTTACTAAGTTTAGTCGAATGGTTCAATGCAGCGTATTAATTAATGATTTAACGACCATTTTACCGACTTGTAGTCCTATCCTCGATCCAAGATCATAGAAACTGGAATTATCAGTCGCTTTCACTCCCAGATCCTTTTCTCTTTCTCTTAAGCTTTCCAGAGCAAGTACCTTGACTCTCGAACTCTTTTCTTTCAAATATATAACTTCTTGCCTCCCGTTCTTCTCCTTTCCATCCACCTCTCCCACCACCTTTCCCTTCGATAGCCCCTATCGTCCGTGCATGGGAGTAGCCAGGATAACTTGCCCATGGGAATTTGAAGCTAGTCACAACTCGTAGACCCGCATGTCGGGCAAGATCCCTGATATTCCATAGCGTATAGGGCTCACCCTCAAATAGAGTCACAATAATATGGCCCGGCTCCTTCCTAGACTTGTGTCGCACTTCACCAGCGTCAGAAAGGGAGCCATTGTTCTCCTTATCCGTATATTCAACCTCGTCCTCAAAATCAGACGAGTCCTCCGTTGGATTTGGGATTGAAAGAAGGGGCACACATGCTTTGAAGAACCCAACTAGTAGTTCCTGGTTTGATCGAACTTGCCTGTTCACATCCGTACTCAGGCCGCCAACATGTGGAAAATTGAAGCAAATAATATCCCATGGCCCTCCTGGTTCGCCTGTATGGCCATTACCATCCTTCTTAGACCGGTTCGAGTAATGTGCTTTTGGACTCGGAGCTGGAAAGCCGCTCCGTATCAACTTCCCTCCTCCGCCAGTGCCACCTAGCTTTCGAGCATCAATTGAAAAGACAACTTTTGGAGATGGTACGGATGATTTCATTGCTTTAGGTGAGCTGCTTTCTACAGGACCAGCTTTGACACGATCCTGCGGCTTCTGATCCGTCTCTTCATCTGACTGGTCTGACTCAACTTCTTCATCTCTCCTACGTTTTACGCCGGGCTTAGACTCATGTGAGTAGGACGAGAAAGCTTCAAGCTGTTCAATATGCCTTTTGGCATCTGGGTATTTCTCAGTCAGCTTGGCTTCACTGTCATAACATGTTGCCATCAGCCGTTTTCGGCATTTGTGGTGAGTTGCAAGGGATAATGCAAACGAGAAATCTCCTAGCTCGAAGTATTAGCTTTTGTCTGTGATATGAACAAGTATAATAAGCATACCTTCGCCAATCAAGAGCACCCTATCTGATGGTCTGAAGGGGATTTGCGGTTGATTTTGCCTTTGCTGCTGCTGTTTGGCATTTTGGGTCTTTTTTGTTGACGTTGACAGCTTTGTAAAGGATTTCATCTTCTTGGTGCTCTGTTTCACAGCGGGCTTTCGATTCTTGCCCATCTTGCCGAAGGAATCAATCAATCACTAGTACGAGAGCGTGGCAGTTTATGCGTGGCAGTTTGTGCGTGCAGTGGTTTCAATAATCAAGTAATTATTTGGGATACAATATCGTTATATTGGTGATTGGCAAATGTTGATAATCGATTGATTGGCAGGGAGAATCTTAAAATCCGGCTAATCTAATTTAATTAGCTACCCGCGGGCGGTAACTAACTAGTTAATTGGTTGACTAGTTAGTTCGGCCAAAAGAGTCTGGATCCTCATGGATTTTGGCGAAGGCTGCGATAGGCGGGTAACCATTGAGGCCAGGTTTCACCGAGAGGCTGAACCTGTCCTATTGTCTCAGCTTATTTATATACTGCTTCGTGACGGTCATGGAAATACGATGGACGGTGCTGTCATTTATCGGTAAACATATAGTTGCAAAGAGACACTTTTCTATGAATTAAACTGATTTACATAGGTCAAAGAAATAGAAAGAAGAAATGTTAGAACAGAAGCAGGAAATATTTAAGAGTAAAGGGGGGGAAATAAATACAGCATACTACAAATACCCAGGTCTCTCTGTAGTATAAAAGAATCGGGGATATCAAAAGAAGAAAAGTGCCAAAGGTAACCTGATGCCTCTAGCATATGATCTGGAAGAAAAAAGTGGCAGAGGAAATCGGCCGCACATTAAAAAAGGACAATCGAAGAAGGAATAATAAATTACCCTCGGAAAACCAACCA
>OJKM01000108.1_pt1 | contig 13233 bp, 12 predicted proteins | sample 1596631 | NCBI WGS metagenome assembly OJKM01 (sample SAMEA3904683, study PRJEB24821) | metagenome | biome: Builtin; feature: hospital; material: surface | place: USA | collected 2013-06-06 | reverse complement strand
ATACGAGATCCTCTCTGGTCTCGTGGGCTCGGAGATGTGTATAAGAGACAGCACAGGTACAGAGTTAGCAATCACGTGCTTAAGGCCATATCTGGCAAAAAAGAAACTCCGTCACTGAGAATCTGTCCTGATGGACCTAAGATTGAACAATCTGGTCAGTTTTGACGACGGAGTTTCCATACTACGATAAAGGGGAGTTGCTGTCCTTGTTACGAATCAATTGAGATATGAATTGTTATGATATAGTGCAAATTTGACCGCGGAAACGCCGCAGCAGATATATCGTTACGCCTGCCCATCCCAGACTGCCCTGCCGATTCCCCTCATTACGCGTGGAGGGAGCTACCAAAATGGCCGACTTCTCGATGTATCATAACCTAGGTGACGGCGCTGTGCCTGACGATGAAAGAATGAAATCGCAAATACGGACTGAACCTGCAGCTCCTCAGTTTGTTCCTCCGGTCGCACAGCCGCCATCGGGATACATGCAGAGCGGAGGTGCTCCTCAGCAGACATACCAGCACCCTCACGGTTTTACGCAATCCTCCCCATATCTTCCATCTTCGGGAGGCTACCCATCACCCCAGGGAAATGTTCAGTCTCCAGCTGATATGCAATCAGGAATGCACAATTTAACTGCTCAGATGGGTGGACTAGGAATTGCTGGAGGAGGGCCACCAAGTTCCGCTGGTGGAACCACCAGGGCGCATAAGAAGAAAGATAGACATGCGTATCATGAGTTTGGAACCCCGGCAGGATCATCCCAACCGTTTAACGGCATGCCTCCCGGCTCTACCCAGCAACCATCACAATTTCTCAACCAACAAAACCCTCAGGTAGCGCCTCCACACGGTGGATTCGGCTCTCCTCAGGTGCAGGAGCAAAGGAACTCCAGCGTTGTCAGAGATGGTTCTGTACCAACTCAGGGCAGGGTTGACCCGGAACAGATACCCAGCGTTCCACGGTCTCGCGATGTCCCTGCTCAATATTACCTCGAACACACCTACCCAACTATGGAACGGCACGTACCGCCGCCATCCACAGTTCCATTCGTTGCCCATGATCAAGGCAACTCGTCGCCAAAGTTTGCTCGACTGACCATCAATAATATCCCTTCTACCGCGGAGGCGCTTGCTTCAACCTCGCTCCCGTTAGGCCTAATACTTCAACCCCTTGCTCCGCTCGATGAGGCAGAACAACCAATCCCTGTTTTGGACTTCGGAGATTCTGGGCCCCCTCGGTGTCGAAGATGCAGAGCTTACATTAATCCGTTTATGACTTTTCGATCTGGTGGAAATAAGCTCATTTGCAACATGTGTACATTTCCCAACGAAGTTGCTCCTGAGTACTATGCACCACTTGACCCTTCAGGTGTACGTGTGGATCGGATACATCGCCCAGAATTGATGCAGGGAACTGTTGAATTTTTGGTCCCCAAGGAATACTGGAATAAAGAACCTGTGGGCTTGCGTTGGCTGTTCCTTCTGGATGTTTCACAGGAGGCTGTATCACGGGGATTTTTAGAAGCATGTTGTGATGGCTTGTTATCTGCTTTGTATGGAGCAGATAGCGATGGAGAAGAACCTGAAAATACAGAAGATGGTGAATCCAAACCCCGTAGGAATCTACCAGAAGGATCTAAGATCGGAATCATAACTTTTGATAAGGAGGTCCACTTTTACAATCTGAGTGTATGTGATCTCGGGTCCTTAGCGCTGTCCGACAACAAAATTTCGAAGCTAATTCTGATAACTATAGCCGCATTTAGAACAGGCACAAATGATTGTTATGCCGGATTTGCAGGACCCGTTCGTTCCTTTAAGCGAGGGATTATTTGCTGATCCATACGAGTCAAAGTTCGTTTATTCTATTCGCTCCAGCAATTATATCAAAAACTAACTGCATCTCAGGCATGTCATATCCTCGCTCTTGACGCAAATACCCACTCTATTTTCGTTCATCAAATACCCAGAGCCAGCCCTCCTCCCCACGTTAAACTCCGCTTTATGCGCCTTGGAGTCGACCGGAGGAAAGATTGTTTGTTCGTTGAGCTCCCTTCCCACCTGGGGTCCTGGGCGTCTCTTTATGAGAGATCAAGGGATGGGTCCCGGAACCGATGCGGAAAGGAAGCTATTTACTACTGAGCATGTTGAGTGGAAGAAAACAGCTACAAAGGCAGCGGAGACTGGAGTTGGTGTAGATTTCTTCGTAGCAGCAGGTGGTGGGACTTACATGGACATCGCAACGATAGGTAAGTTGACATCACACCACCATTTTTGTTTTGAATAAGGAAGCTCATTGTAGTAGGACACGTATCCGCTGTTGCTGGAGGAGAAATGTTTTTCTACCCTAATTTCCATGCTCCTCGCGATATCCAGAAACTCTCCAAGGAAATATGTCATTCCATTACCCGAGAAACTGGTTATCAGGCTCTTCTGAAAGTCCGTTGCTCAAATGGCCTCCAAATCTCGTCGTACCATGGAAACTTCCTTCAGCATACATTTGCCTCAGACCTTGAAATGGGAAGTATTGATGCAGATAAAGCGTTCGGCATCATGTTCACTTATGATGGTAAACTTGATCCTAAACTGGATGCCCATTTCCAGGCAGCCCTTCTCTATACTGCTGGCAATGGACAGCGACGTGTTAGGTGTATAAACATCGTAGCTGGCGTCAATGATGGTGGAATGGAGACCATGAAATCTCTTGATCAGGATGCCATTGTTTCCATTCTTGCGAAAGAAGGTAGCCAAATCTTCACTTTTCCCTTGGTGAATGTTGTTGTTGCTAACGTGCTACGATTAGCTGCCTCCAAGGTTCCCGAAAAGGCCCTATCAGAAATCCGGGCTAGTTTAACAGAGAAGAGTATTGACATTCTAGCAAGCTACCGCAAAAACTTTTCATTGTCACATCCTCCTGGCCAACTGGTGTTGCCTGAATATATTCAGGAGTTTTCAATGTATATGCTGAGCTTGCTAAAGTCTCGTGCCTTTAAAGGTAAGCGAAGCCACCCTAGACCAAATGTATACCAGGCTAACAAATATACTCGTATCTTAACAGGAGGCCATGAGCCCTCGGACCGTCGTATCCATGATGTCCGAATGCTTCGCTCCTTTGGATGCCGAGAGCTTTCTCTCTACCTATACCCACGGATTATTCCAATCCACAACTTAGATCCCAAGGATGGGTTCTCTAACGAGCATGGGCAGTTACAAGTGCCGCCAAGCCAGCGAGCATCGTTCTCAAAAATCGAAGACGGAGGGGTCTACATTGTGGAAAATGGACAAATATGTATCCTCTGGATTCACGCACTCGTGTCCCCTAACCTTCTCGAAGACCTCTTCGGCCCAGGCTACAACTCCCTTAAATCTCTTGATCCAAATACGTCCACTATCCCAGTTCTAGAAACACAACTCAACGCTCAGGTACGCAATATCCTGCAATACCTAAGTACAGTCCGTGGCTCAAAGGCCATGACTATTCAACTGGCCAGACAAGGTATTGATGGGTCTGAATATGAATTTGCGCGAATGCTATTGGAGGACAGAAACAATGAGGCACAGAGTTATGTTGATTGGCTCGTTCATCTGCACCGACAGATCAACATCGAACTCGGTGGCCATCGTAAGAAAGAGGATGGCTCTGTTGCAGGCGCTGTCGGTGCTGGGGTAGAAAGCACTCTGTCTGGATTGGCCGGACTGCGGCCGCCCTACTGGTAGCTGTCTTGCCATATATCCGGGTATCGTCCAGAGAAAATTGTCCATTTACTGTGCCTACTTAGCTATACATACGACGAATTGCGTGACTCACATTGCTTCCCCCAAGCTTCATCTGCTTAACTGTCACCCAGTGTATTTTAACCTCGTAAGATGCCATTCCCACTGCACGTCGTTCTAACCCCGTTCTGGCAAGCAGCGTCGGGATCGTATTTTCCTTCAGCCGCGGCAGAACTCCGACCTAGGTCGATTGCTTATGTAATAATGTACGTACCTCGTGGAAATCCTGACACATCGCGGAAAAAGTTTGATGCATCAAAGACCTCGATGAAAAGCTGGAAGCTTTCGGCAGACAAGGAAAGAAAAAGCAGGTGGATAAGGGGCATACGTATGTCACTCTTCTGGATTGCCTTTGCATCTCAGAAAATCTATGCCGCATAACCGAGTTGAAACCCCACCACCCACGGCAATACGAGACGGCCGGCATGAAACAAGGGATGCCTTGAATATAGTTATGGAGGTCTAGACATTCAGTCAAAAGAGACGATATTGTGGGCTCACAAGGGCCTTCCCATAGAGGGGGGCCATCATACCCGCCACGCACCGACAGCCGCGAGATGCGGCTTCTGGGGCAGCACCCTCTTGATTGTTTTCTTTATACACCGTTGAATATGGCAACGAAGGTAACAAAGCCGTATACAAAAACCACAATCTGCGCTCTTCGATAGTCAAAGGGAAAAAAGCGTTTTACTTACCATGGCACAGCAGATAATCTGAAATAAAGCCGTCATTACCCCTTATTTGGTACCTAGATCCGGAAAACAAGTGTTAAAGAATGCCTTTGTATTGCTGAATCCACACACACCTCGTCCATTCAAGTGACCCACGTTTACGGATAATTCTAGGTTCCAGGCATCTACCAACAACCCCTCCCGAGGCATGGAAAACATGGTATTACCTATGCCCAACTTAATGCTTCTCATATGCTGTAGTCATAGCAAGGGGGAGTTCCGTCCCCCCATTTCAGGAAGAGATCCGAAGAGTGGTCTGTGGTTCCAAATATCTCTTTCTCCCGCCACCACCAGAAGCGTCATACTCCACCACGATCTAGAACCATGGTAGTGTCGAAAACTCATTGAAATACTCCCGGCCTTGGCTTCCTTTTGGCTCAGTTTTTATCTTTATAATTTAAATCCCACCAATATCAAAGGCCGCACCCCTTGTTCCTGAACTTTCCCCACCAATATAAGTTACTTGGAACAGATCACGCCCGTGGCAAGAACATCTCGTAAAGCAATCCCAAGTCTGGGTACTCGATTATATTGGTGGACAATTCTGGAATTCGAATGGTTTCTAGACCATACTCCAAGAACACTTCTCCATGTCGAACCATTTGTATGTGGGGGACATCTCTATAAATACCCCTTGAACCCCCATCCCCAGGTCCTGTTTCTCTTTTTTTTCTCCATCACATTCTTTCTGATCTCAACTGATATATACATTTTTAAAGGGTCATTCTTTACGCCCTTTTTACAATCATTAAGAGCTCTTATAGACACTCACTATATTTCATTTTTCATTTTTTGACCAAACCCCATTTTTGAAAATCAAAATGCATTCCAACACTGCTGTCATCGCCCTTTCTGCCCTCGCAGCTCTCGTCCCGGCTGCTCTTGCTGGTGGAAACCTTGGCACTGCCAACGTCCAGAACGCCTGCGGGAAAGATGTCTACCTCTGGTCCATCGCTGACTCTGCTGGAGAGAAGATGATCACCCTCAAGGACGGCGAAACTCACTCCGAGCAATACCGCCCTAACAGCAATGGGGGTGGCATCTCCATCAAGATGGCCACCAACCCGGACCACAAGGATATTTCGCAGTTTGAGTACACTCTCTCGGAGCCTCAAGTCTTCTACGATCTATCCAACATCGATGGCTACCCATTCTCGGATGGTGGCGTCAGCATCCACCCATCCGACTCCAGCTGTCCCGCAGTCGTCTGCGAGGGAGGAGTCAAAGAGTGCAAGGAGGCTTACAACCAGCCCAATGATGACCACGCTACTCACGGCTGTCCTCAGGAGACTGACCTCAATGTTGTGCTCTGTGCTGGTGGCGGCTCTGCCGGCCCCAAGAAGATGTTCAAGCCTGTCCAGGAGAAGGCTGCCAACCGCCCTCGCCACCCACATGCTCGCCCAGAGTAACTTAAACATCTCACCACTGCACGACTTAAATAAACGACGATGATCATGACTACAAAAAGTTTTGGTGTTTTGATTTTCTAGATGGGATTTCCATACGTTCTGCATATAAAAAACATACATAAATACCCTTTCATCACACCATGAGCTATGTTTTGTTGATTTTGGTTTTGTGTTTCCTGATTCCGGCCGGATCAGCTATACAGACAGAAAATCAAGATATAAGGAGTTCTGGGTAGAGGTGATGATGTTGTATATAGAAACACAATCAAATCGTCCGCGGGCGGTCCAAAAAACCATTTCTGATTCCAGCTCAAAAAAGTAGAAAGGCAGGGTTGCCCCCTCCGCATGTTTAAAGTTTTACTTGAGCATTTCCCACGTGGAGAAAGCACGCACCGTACTCCACAAAATGAAACCTTAAATGGTTGCCTCTCGACAGGACAATCTACACCCATTTGCTACCATGTGTCATATATGGATATGATGGGCAAAATGTTCATGACGAAGGCTTCCGATTTCATCATAGAATCTTAATACTCAATAAGTAGCTACTTCATTACTATATGTACTGAAATTTCATATATACAAAAACTAAGTACTTTTGCTATCCTTCACAGGGTCCTTGGTGTTCCTCTGGGCTTTTGACAATCTTTCCCGCATATTTTTCCAAAGTGTACGGCTTCGAACGACCTTAATTAATGTATATGCAACCAGTCTATAGCCGACCACACATATACCAAGGGCTACAAGGTTGATCTTTGGGTCCTTGTTTAAATTATAGAGCGACAGTACTTGCTCGCCTGTCTCAATTGGACAATGCCCATTGGGGAGACGCTGTTTGTCAGCGCAAGTAAATGTGCGTCCATGCATTGAATAAGGTGCCAAGTTGGAAATAGAGTATTTAACCGGAGAAAGGTGGTTTACAGCCTGCAAAACCGAGGGAATATTAAGGCTCATGACGCCACCCAGGACTGTTGCTATAGATAGCACAATGGAGGTAATATTGACCGAAAACCCAACGTGGGAAAAGAGAGTGCAAAACATAATTCCGAGTGATTCCCCGCAACTCGTAATGCAGAAGGCGTTGAATGATGAGATAAATAACATGGTCACGGTCCGCTTAACACCGATAGCATAGGCAGAGATGATACCATATAATAGTGCCGATATTATTTCGAATGGAACCTCCAGTGTAGTGTATTGTAAAATAAATGCTTCAGTGGAATAGCAGTCGTCACTTTCCTCGCGATAGAACACATCGCGTTCGTAGGGGTAGATGGCAATGTTTTGAAGCATTCCTACATTGAACATCAGTGATGATAGTAGCTAGGACGACACCAGCAAACTTACCAACGAAGTATAAGGCTGTGATTTGTTGCACGGCTCCCATTCTTGACTGCACGGCCGCATAGTCATCTTTCAGTGGCGCAAAAAACAATGCCATGATTATTGCAACACCAATTACCTGCATAGTACGTGCCAGAAGGAGATACGGTTGTCTTCTTAAGTTGATTGCTGACCTTCGGAGGACTAGTGCAAACATAGTGGGAAACGCAGTGGGTTTTCTTTTCAGGCTACCCAATTCCGCTGGCACTGCAATTATGGAATCCTCTGCTTCTCTACCTTCATGAGGACTAACTTCCCAGTTATCGATCAGACGTTGTACTTTGGCACGAGTAGCAGTCTCTTTTGATTTTGCCTGTAAGTCCACAGTAATGAGGTCAAGGGCAAAATCAGTTGGGTTGGTGGTTCGAGGACATTCGTATCCAAGTGACTCAAAGTGAGGTAGCATATTTGGGCCACTGCCAGCATAAACTGGATATCCCCCTCTTGCTATCAAAAGAACGTTGGAGAAGTATTGGAAAATATCCGACCTTGACTGGTGGATTGTCAAAACAAGGGTCCGACCTTCCGCTGCCAACCCGTTCAAGACTTCAATGATAGATGTAGCAGTGAAGACATCCAAGCCTGATGTCGGTTCATCAAGGAGTAAAATTTTTGGGTCCGTAAGAATCTGAATAGCAATAGAAACTCGCCTCTTCTCACCCCCACTAATTCCTTTAATCAAGTCACTTCCAATCAGATTATTTGCACAGTCTTTCAAGCCCATCTTCAACAAGATTGCCTCCGCTCGCCGGTTCTTCTCATCCTTTGACATCCACGTCGGTAAACGTAACCCGGCAGCAAACTCCAGTGATTCTCGAACAGTTAACGAAGGCATCAAGGCGTCATCATCTTGTGTGACGAAGGAGGTAACGGATCTGACGACATCTTTTGAAGGCTTCGCACCGTTGTATAACATATCACCTCCAACATAGTATCGTGTGCCGACAGATCCCTGTAACCGGTTTGCGATTGAGCAAAGTAGTGACGTCTTACCACTACCAGAAGGGCCCATGATGACGTTGAGTTTGCCCGGTTCGAACTGCGCGGTGATAGGTTTGATGATACTCAGGTTCTTCATCTGAAACCCATGTCGAGTAAGGAAGCGCTTTTTGATATCCAAAGAATAGTTCTCAAGCTTGATAGATACCTGGCGACTATCTGCTTGAGGACGGGCGACAAATTTTTCCTTGCCTACTGAGTGATCTTTTTCTGCATTCCGTGGTTGAGCAACAATGATGTCAATTTTGTTAAATTTCAAAATCACACCAGCAAGAGCATAAAAGAAAACTGCAAAAGAAGCAAGAACCACGATCGGACGCCAAATCCAATTTTGAGGTATCCCAAGGCTGTCCACTATAAATCGGCCGGTATATTCTTTGCACCGGGGATCCATGGGGTCTTTTGAGTAAGGACAGTCATAGAACTGCCCATACTCAGAGCCATTAGGCCCAATGAATTCGTTCGCGCATAATGCACTAAACGCGTAAAAGGTATAGGCACCCCATTTTACCCATCGGACGTATACTGGAATCTGATTGACTTGAACAAAGTATCCACAGGCTACCGTCTGAAGGGTATAAGACAGGTTTCCAGCCAAACTCGCCCCGGGAAAGTGTCTGCAAAGACTTATACAGACAGCAGCAAAGGTAATTGCCGTATACTGCGTGAGTATATTTAGTACCAGGAAAACAAAGAATTCCGCAGCCGCCAGTCGGTATCCAACCATAAAGTAGAATATGGTTGAAAATAGAATAGGCACTGGCAGATCCTCTAGAAACAGTCTCGCGGCCCGTCGGCTAAGCAGAAAGGCGGGGACACCGACAACCCCTTCGCTCCTTTCACGATCAAAGAGTTGTATATCAGTCGTAAGCCGGAAAATTTCGTAAAGTAGAATGATATACCCATTGAGACTGCTTGCGGTGTATAAACTTCCTTGCCGCGATCGGATACCTGTAAGGGACCCATCAAGCTGCAAATATACCCAGCCATTGAGAACAGCCATGCCAATTGCCTCAAATAGACAACTTGTCATTCCCATAGGGTCTCTAATAGTCATTTTAATAGTCCTTGCGGTCAGAACCCAAAATTGTCTAGTAAAACCGACGCCCTCATGTATGCTCCTGCCAGTGACAGGCTGCCTATCCGACGAGGTTGGTTCGCCTTTCTTGGGTTTCTTTCTCGAAGCTTCACTCCACGCTATTCTAAGGCTCTCAACCCTGTCCTGTGAGGCTAATTCAGCCTCAGGCGTCCTGTTGTCATATGCCGCCAAGTCTATCATAAACTCCGCGGGGTTAACGAAAGGGGGTATAGAATACCCCTGTCTCTCAAAGTATACAACAGATTCGTCTGCATCGCCGCTATAAAGTACCGATCCACGGGAGAGAAGGACAACTTTATCGAACAGACCCCAGATCTCTGAGCGAGGAGAGTGAATGGAAATGATGATGGTCCGGCCATCCAAAGCTAGTCGCTTCAGGCTTCTAACGACCTGGTAGGCACTTGTTGCATCTAGCCCTGTTGTCGGCTCGTCGCAGAACAGAACTGAAGGATTTCCAAGCATTTGGACCCCAATGCTTGTACGCCTCCTCTCGCCACCACTGCATCCTTTGTGTGATGAGTTACCAATCCTGGTATCAGCGCACTCTTTCAAGCCCAGCTCAAGTATTACTCGTTCAACCACAGCATGTCGCTCTTCCGCAGTCGTAGGCGGCGGCAACCTCAAATCTGCGGAATACTGAAATGTTTCCCGCACTGTTAAGGTGGATATTAAGACATCCTGCTGCATCAAGTATGCACTTCGATTGTCGTTCGTTGTTCCTTTTGAATTAAATGTAACACCTCCAGACACCTTCATGCGGCTAGTACCCATGCGACCAGCAATGGTATTTAATAAGCTAGTCTTTCCAGATCCGCTGCCACCTATAATGGCTGTGAGAGTGCCATGGGGCATGCTAGCAGTCACGCCATCAAGGATCGTTTTAAAAGCTGTCCGGCCCTTCGAAGGAGAGATACGGCTCCATATTGCAGCTGCCGGGCTCTGAAATATTGACGGTGTAGTATCAACATGAAGCGCAAGATCATTTACTTCAACGTCGACCGGCCGAACAGCGCGAAGGGACAGATGAGATCTATCCGACAACTGGGTGACATCCTCGGCATTCTCTTTGGTCTCGCTGGTTTCGAGTGACGGGTCGAAGGGATCCTTTTCCACAAGGCTTGGAGTGTAACACTGTGAAATCACCATTTCGGGTGTAACTGTAACCGATTTATATCTCAGCTAGCTATCAAGGCTCAACGGAGTACAATTAATTGTGGTTGTGTACGAAACAGTTCCCGAGGCATCTCGCGCCAGAAATACAGAGTGTCTAAGGGGTATTTTGAGGGTCCTTTGTCGTGAACGAATGCTTTGATAAATATGGTATATTTTCAAGAAGATTGTCTTCGTCTGGGGTAAGCCCCAAGCTATATATCTCGAGCATAACATTGAACCGCGGTGGGACTCCACCCCATATTCCGTTTATTAATGCACCTATGTGCAGTGGGGCTAGGAAGGTTTCAACATCTATTATTACCGGTCAGTCCAGGCCGTTGTTGTTTAACTAGGGGTCCTCTGCGGTTTCTCCTGTGTTTCCTTAGAGAAAATTTGAGTTGCCTGGCAAGAAATCGTGTCATGTTTATGGAGAGATCTGCTGTCGAAAATGGCTTATTCTGAGAATCAAACCAACACGTAGGAGCATCCTGCGTAGCTGGTAGGACTCAAAGCAATGGAGGGCGAAAATATGAGCAATCCAGAAGATTAGGTACCCATACCAAGTGCTCGGAATACGAAAACGAGGGCATCCCTCGACTGGATCTGGCGATGGAGGAGCATGGGCCTGGTCATACGGCAGGCTCGTTTTCGTTCTCAATCTGCGCCCTTTTCCAGAAACCCATGGGAGCCAGCGGAGTAACGGAAGCAACGTTCCCGTCGCAAGGAAGTTCCGGATAAAACAACAAATCGGGGGGATTCTGATCCAGGATGACTTCACCTTGTAACAGGACAACACAGGCAAAGCTCTGAGAACAGGGGACTAGATTGGTGTAAAGCTCTCGACCCTTCCCATCCAGGGCCACTTTGGTTTCATTACGAGCGCCAGGCTCCTGGCCGTACTGAATTGGGTAAATGAGTGCTTTGTTGGTCGATAGCCCCAGGGATTCGTGCTGCATGTTTACATACCGCGAACTTCGCTGCAAGGCATTCGAGGAGGACAATCTCCTGGCCAACTGTGTTTCCACGAGCCCAAACCTCAGAACATTCCGGATGGATGCCGTTCACTTTTTTGTTGAGGGAAAGGTGGGAGCGTGAAGTGAAATAGTTCGCAGGATCAAGGCCGATGTCGCATAATCCCAGCATCTGATGGTGCAAATTAGCGTTTGCTATTAGCCAGGGAGGAACATCCTGGTAGTGGATTCGCTTGTCTTGCACTTACTTGGAGGCGGGTCGTCCAATAATTGCAGGCACACGTATAAAAATAGAACGTCATTATAACTATAAGAGTTGACGGTGATAACTTCCGCCCGTTACTGCCATCCCAAGGCTTCCAAGTTTGTCTCGCGGAAAATACGAATCACGAAATGGAAATATCAATGCATACAATATATGTGTATATATAAATCCAAACACCTTAACAATGGATGGGCTATGGCTGACCAAAATCAGACAAAAAAAGAAAAAAAACGTTACTCTACACAATCAACCCTTAACTTGAACCAGTGGGTTGAGAGCCAGCTTTATATTTCAAGCGTCCATTAGAAAGCCTGGTGTGCTATACCGAAGTCGGTTCGTTGCCCATCAAACTTTCAGACGATGGACTTTGAACACCGTAGCGAAAAGCAGATATAGTGAAAACATCAGTAAGGCCGGGTTGGTGAGTTGTGGTTGAAGTTCCCCCGTTCCTCCATTGACATGGGGGTAACTAGGAGCGAGATATGCCATAAAAGGCACTTACTTATCGGACCAAGGAGTATATGGCAAGGGGATAATTTTTTTTGTCAAGCGTAGAATGAAATGACCAGACGCCAGCATGCTAACATGGTGATAAAATCGTAATTATTCGCCGATGCTCCCGAACTCCCGCGGAACTGCAAAGCATGAAGGCCACTGTGTTTGAAAGGCGTAGGGTGAATCTGTGGTGAAGATAACTGATATCAAGGGCATGAATCAATTATTATTCCGGCGATTGAAGGAGGACCCAAGCCTAGGCTGGGTGACTGGCAATTGTAGACGCGAATCATGTTATCAAAAAGTCCATGTTCATGTCATCAATGATTTTCTCCCAGTCCCAGCTAAGGTTTGGACTTGTATCCATAACATCCCAGACTTTCTCTACCACTCTAAGAGCAGCGTCAATGTTTCGCAGGCTTGAATAAGCCTGTACGCTATCGAATCCAGTTTTGATGCGCTCTCGCTGGTAAGGTTCAAACGCGGAGCATCCTAGTAGAAACAGTGGCATCAAGAGAATACTATATGCACCGGAGTCTAACGGCAGTTGGTTTAGATAGAGCAGACCATCGTCAACCACCTGCGATATCTTCTCATCGGGGCGAGAGGGACGAATTGTCCTATAAAGATACACCCAGGTGGACTGTCTATACAGCTGTGATGCTAGCCAGTTGGGGTTGTCTGCAGGATAGGAGGGTTCCCATGCTCGTATTTGCGAGTCTATCCCTACTGCTTCACTCAGCGTCTGATAATCAATGGCAGGTTCGATTCCTTGATTTATCCGTTGTCGTATTCGATCCCGGAGGACCGTGATTTCAGATATATAGTGGAACAAGCCATCAAAAATGCCCAACAGAGCACCAGCCTGAGCATGGGGTACAAAGTCAGGCAGACGAAGGTCACCAGCAAAACCTGTCTCTTATACACATCTGACGCTGCCGACGACTCCTTAC
>OJKM01000107.1_pt1 | contig 13311 bp, 9 predicted proteins | sample 1596631 | NCBI WGS metagenome assembly OJKM01 (sample SAMEA3904683, study PRJEB24821) | metagenome | biome: Builtin; feature: hospital; material: surface | place: USA | collected 2013-06-06 | reverse complement strand
TCAGTGCAAACAAGACAAACAGAGACGACATTCTGGCTCGCGACGAGAAAGAAACGCCCGAAGATGCGCAAAGGAGAAAGCCGAACGAGCGGAGGAATAGCTGCTTCAGCTTATTGTCAGCCCAGCTTCCAATATCATACTGCTTGCTACCGCATACTACACGGGAGATGGATCCAAATTCGGTTTCTAATCAGGGAGATGGCGCTGAAGCTCCTCCAAAGCGACGCGAGAGCTTCGTATCCGAGAACTCTCAGACGGCCTCTGAGTAAGTGAGAGCTATTGTCGCTAATGACATATTTACTCAGATCAGAGTGAGGTTCTAATAGCTGCTTACTAGATTCATAAACGAACAGTTGAAGCTGGAGGCTGATGCGCGGGAAGCCTTGCCCTATGTATGTCGCTAGAGCGTCCGCCACTCACCCTTCGAAGGCTCGAAGACTAACACAGCTATATTCAGTCATTTGATACTTGCACGCGACCGCTTGGGGCTCTACGACAAAGTCTTTTTTCTTGCATTACTTGCAACCCTCCTCCTGAAAATCCCACTTCCCCCTATAATGCTGCAGGTGTCTGCTACTCCTGCTCTATTTCGTGTCATGGAGAGCACGAGTTGGTTGAACTATTTACAAAGCGCAACTTCATCTGTGACTGTGGCACTAGAAGGTTACCATCGACATCCCCCTGTACCTTGAGAGTAGACCCGGCTACTGGCCAGAAAGGTGCCAACTCGGAGGATCCCACTCCGGATAATAAATACAATCAAAACTTCAGGAACAGATTCTGTGGCTGCAGCGACACATACGATCCTACTAAGGAGAAGGGGACGATGTTCCAGTGCCTTGGTATTGGCACAGTTGAAACTGGTGGCTGTGGAGAAGACTGGTGGCATCCTGAATGTTTAAGAGGGCTACCTCGTATTGCGAGTACTGATAAAGAAGAGGACGAGGACTTGCCTTTACCGCCCGGATTTCCTGATGAGGATGACTTTGAGACGTTTATATGTTATAAATGCTTGGACTCTAATCCGTGGCTAAAGCGGTATGCGGGAACACCGGGATTTCTGCCTCCAGTGTACCTCGAGGAGAAGGTGCTGGGAGATCCAGGCGAGGCACTAAAAGAGGGGGGGAACAGTACTCCTGAGCCACTCGCTACCCCGCGCAAAAAGAGAGCGCTTGAGGATGATGACTCTACCGAGCCAGGCGTGAAACGAGCAAAACAGGAGTCCTCAGCGCATTTGGTTGAACTTAACACTCCAACGGCAAAGACCAAGGAAAAACACGATTTACTTCCATTGGATACCCCTGAAGGGCGGTTTTCGCTCTTCGTCAAAGAAGACTTTCGCGATCACTTGTGTAAATGCGTGGAATGCTTCCCTAATCTTGAACCCAACCGTCAACTCCGCGAGGAAGAAGATGTTTATGAGCCTCCACTATCCGAAGATGGTGATGGGCAGAATGCTAACAATAGTGCTGGAAGCATTTACACTGGGAGTCTCCTGGATAGAGGTGAAGTTGCGCTTAGCAACTTGGACCGAGTCAAGGCGATCGAAGGGGTCATGGTCTATAATCATCTTCGTGACAAAGTGAAGGAGTTCCTGAAACCATTCGCTGAAAGTGGCCAAGCGGTTGGAGCAGAAGATATTAAATCCTATTTTGAGAAACTCAGAGGTGATGACCAAGCCATTCGAGAGGCCGGTGGGAAACCCTCTACTTCTCGCGACGAAGATGAGGTAGAGGATGACAAAAAGGGAGACAATCGAAGAGAGCAGAGTGGTAAGCAGTGGCTCTTTACCAAATTCGTATCGAGGCTATTTACTAAGCAAACTATCTCTACGTGGCCTACAGGATACTGAGTCAAGAACTCTCTTTATTTTTTTCCCCCGACTGTTGTCGAGAAGTACGAGAAGTATCCCACTGGTACAGTGCGATGGCTTATCTTGACCTTCTGACACATGTATTGATATTCCTTTTTCGTCCGGACGCTGGATCTAGTCATGGTCATGATATAATGAAATACTAAATACCCCAATATCCTAAAGAGTCTATTGCTCCTGGATCTCTCTGCTTGCTGCCCTACAACGTTCTTACCCCCCTAACTAACAATACAATCAGTGGCCCAGCGATGATACGATGGCCCATGTAACTATCAAATATAGCTTCGAACCCCCGACATCTTCTTCGCCATAGTATCGGAAAACGCCGCTTGGTTCAGTCAGATATGCTATCAAAAAACCTACTTCAAAAACCTACTTCACCGCAAAAGACGGTGGCTGTGCCCAAGACGGCGGCTGGATACAGGGATAGCTTTTTTTATGGGAATGGATCGGACGAGGAGTGTGCTGAATGTTGATGGTAAGGGAGGAAATATTCCGCTCCCTCAACTGTCATACAGGATAAATGCGTGTAGCTATAGCTCAGTATTCTAAGTAGAAATTGTGAATCTTTGTGTAAATCAATTATGTTAAACACATCGCAGCAGCTGGGTCAACAGCCACAAGAGAGTAAGTCGTAGAATTTGAGCATTCCAAAAGCAAAATATCGATGGACGTCGAGATGTTCACGTGACCAATCTTGGCCGCTTGGGCCGGGCCCATAAAAACGTCCCATCCGCGAGGGTTTGCGACGCTGCAAAGAACAAGCACCAGCATGGATCAATAGAGGGATAATGGCTTCTTTTTTAATTCCCATTTTCTAGACTGTATTATGTTTCCAATGACCTGCTTGACATTCTCATAATTTTTTTTTTTTTTTTCCTTTTCTTCGCTATATTTTTAGTGCCTATTTCGATTACACCTCCTTCAGATGGCTTCTCGATCAACGACCAAAGGCATACACCGTACCGTACAAGTGGCCTTCGATGGTAAGGCAGTCTCAACTTCCCAAGGCTTATATGGGGGCTTTTACCCGCATTATACCTCAAAGTCAACTTCCCCACCAATTTATCCTGCCTTCAGAACACATGCACTTTTTGATATCCAGCCCTGATTTCAAATTACGCTGAATCGTTCTCCTTTATACCCTTTCGTTTAAATCTTTCAAGTTTCAACACGACATCTCTAAGATGGTCTCATATTATTCGGTCTTGATCCGTGAGAATAATGACGTGGCTGATTCCTGAGCCATCTCCGGCATTGCCGGCTACCTCATCCCCGATTGACAACCATTGACAACCACAACTTGGATCTACTATCAAAGAAGTATTACACTGGCCGTTTATATATCCACCAATATGTAGCTGGCTGTCTCCATACTGTTTATTTCTCTCTGTGTTTGATCTTCTTCTCATGACCTTGGCTACTCCGGTTACCCCTGGATACTCGCTAACACATCATTATAGATTCTGCCAATCAGATGAAGTCCCCAGGCTTCGGTTACACTAGCAAAGTTCGCATAAGAGAGAAATACCATATCGTTGGTTTTATAAGCAGTGGTACCTATGGGCGAGTTTATAAGGCCGTTGGTAAAAATGGACAAAAAGGCGAATTTGCTATCAAAAAGTAAAGAATTTCTTCGTCGTCTTTTGAGCTAATACTAACAAGAAAATTTACTCTAGGTTCAAACCTGATAAAGAAGGAGAAACAATCCAATACACAGGACTTTCGCAATCTGCAGTTCGAGAAATTGCTCTGTGTACTGAATTAAACCACCCTAATGTCGTGAGACTTGTCGAGATTATTCTCGAGGATCGATGCATTTTTATGGTATTTGAGTATACCGAGCACGATCTCCTGCAGATAATACACCATCATACTCAGCCTCAGCGACATGCCATCCCTGCCCCGATGGTGAAGTCAATCCTCTTCCAGCTACTCAACGGACTTTTATATCTCCACTCAAACTGGGTCCTCCATCGTGATTTCAAACCAGCTAATATACTGGTTACTTCTTGCGGTGCAGTAAGGATTGGCGATCTTGGGCTTGCCCGGTTATTTTATAAACCGCTAAACTCGCTATTTTCCGGTGACAAGGTCGTGGTGACAATATGGTATCGCGCACCTGAGTTACTCCTTGGCAGCCGGCATTACACCCCAGCTGTTGATCTCTGGGCGGTTGGGTGCATATTCGCCGAGCTACTATCTCTCCGCCCAATATTCAAGGGAGAAGAGGCAAAAATGGATAGCAAGAAAAACGTGCCTTTCCAACGAAATCAAATGCTGAAAATCATGGAAATTCTCGGGATGCCACTGAAGCAAAACTGGCCTGGCTTAGCTTCGATGCCCGAATATGGCCAGCTTCAAGCTTTTGCGTTAGGCCCTGGGACAAGCCATATACAGAAGCTATCGAGCTTAGAGCCATGGTATAACGCCTGTTTGAAGAACGGTTCATATTCGCCATCCTCAACGGCAGGAACTCCGGGGAAAGAAGGCTTTGATCTTCTCTCACGGCTTCTAGAATATAACCCAGCGAAAAGGATTACGGCAAAGGAGGCATTAGAGCACCCATACTTTTCAACAGGTAGCCCAATTACAGCAAATTGTTTCGAAGGATTTGAGGGGAAATACCCAAACCGACGGGTAAGCCAGGACGACAACGATATTCGCACTAGTAGCTTACCCGGCACAAAGCGGAGTGGCCTACCAGACGATTCCCTAACATCCAGGGCAGCGAAGCGTGTACGAGAGATGTGAACTGATGGTACCATAGGCTCAGGAGCTTTTTTTTTTACACCGGATTGATGCTTGGTTCATCGAATCATGATTTAAATAACCTCACCCGGCACAAGGCAGGTGCGCTTCGAACATGGAAATCAATTGTAACATGGCTAGAAGTGTCAGCCGCATAACTACATCTTGGGGCATGTGGATGTTAGGGAATCATCTACAACGCAAAAATCTCTGGATCAAATACCAAAATATCGAAACTGGGACATGCTTCACAGGAAGCAGCGTTGTGAGATTACCCAATAACTCCTCTGGGAGTCCTTTGTGGCAATGGTAACTACCTGTCGTAGTACGACATGGTTACCGGATCTCCCCTAACAACGCTCAGATCATATATCTGGAAGATGAAGCGGACTGTAAGTTCTTAAAATCGCATACCCTGGAATGCAAATATCAAAGACCTCTTTCGATCGGTTCTATAAAAAGAGCTTTTTTCATATACAGATCGAACCCATTCTACGACTCTTCATTGAAAAGGAGCATATAATCGGTATTATTCTACATACTCGTACCGACTGCGGCCCGAAGCAACAGGGTAAATGACCAGAAAAGCATGTAACTAGCCCGGTTTGCATCTATCTGGCGGGAAGAAGCTGCGTTGAATATATTTCCATTACGGTCAACTTCATACTTTATTATAACACCCTCTCTTTAATAGAGATTAAGGTATGCCACAATAGCGATAGGGGAGTTAAGGAAACAGAAACTATAAAACTCTGAGTCTCCCATCTGTACCTCATAGTGAGACAGAAAGAGAGAACGTTCATAGTTAATGACTTATTGATCCGTGAGCTTTCTCCTTTTCAAGCTTGCAGTTCTACGATGGATTCCTCCTGCTTCTCGAATAACACACTAATTAGTACAACGCCCCCAAGTATGGTCCTCAAATTAGTGACGTTGGCATCCTATAAAAGTTCAGAGAAGCATTTCAAGCAAAGCTTTGCCTTACCAGCGTAACTTTGATCAACAATGGATCGTCTTCGGTTTAGAAGTACTATAGATAGTTATCTTCACTTGCTTAATGCATGGACTGGGAAGGGTCTCCTTTCTAATATGAGCTATGAGCAGATGCCATTCTCCCCAATATCTGGCCGAACTTTTGCAATCATTTAACTATTTACTTAGTTAATCCTCCCGGTTATAACTAGTCCAGAGAACAATTTACGAGTATTGTGTCCTTCGGTAGCGAGTATAGATTTTGATCTCCAGTGCCACATTTGGCAATTTAATCTGATCCAAGAAAAGAAAATAATCCATCACCGAACGGTTGGTTGTCGATGCTTTCAATGCATGTTGATGGCATATATGATTAAGTTGCATATTTTGTTGATTTTGCAATGCTAAGAGCCGTCACCTTCTACTGCGACAGTTCGTGACACGGTGTCCAGCCGTATATTCTTTACCATATAGGAATGAATATTAGAGCAGAGGGAGGATCCCCAGTTTAGAGTGGGCTTGGATGACGAGATGAAAGAAATCCACGAGAATGCCTCTGCCGACGCATGTCCTTGATGCTTGTTTTTCTTGGTAAGCATTACCTTACGCCCTAGTTAATGCTTAATATCGGGTGCTGTAAGTAGGGCATAAAAGAAAATGACCAGTAGAGACTTGGTTTGGTCGTCTGCAAGTTGCAACGCTGGGTGTGGACTCATATTACTGAGAAATGGTATCTTGATAGATATGCACCCAATAACTATTAAGATTCCTTACATACCGTAGTTGTTTCTATATATGATGAAGCAGACTTAAAAGTTATGAATAAGTGCGCCAGTAAGGAAGCCCTAAAGTTCATACCAGAGCAGATGTGCATGCCATTTGTTTTGCTGGACTTCCGATATAACCTGGCTTGCAAATCTATTGAGGAGTTATGCATAGCACTACTAGTAGATTCGGATTTTATGGCTTTCGTATGCCACCAACTAGTAACACTTCTATAGAAAAGAAGAAACTGGGGAAAATAAAATTGAAGAGTGCCAGTTTGAAAAACTTTACAAAAACGGCTGTGTTTTGACCAGTCTTTTAACATTCTCCATTATCAGTAATAACCTTGTGAATGTATCGCCCCTCTCATCTTGCGCATCTATTCTTTCCTGCGTCTGAATGGTTTTCATCATGGCCCGAGTGATTGCATCGGCGTTGCTCCCTGCATCTGCCGACATTTGAGAGTTGGGAAGGCTTTCTGAATTGCACTGGTTCCAGGATAGGCCAAGTGAATCGTGGAGGCGACATAACATGCGCTCGCTGACCTGAATAGCTATAGATATCTCCAATCTTACTCCTACATAGGATTGAAAAGAGCCCAGTTTGAGTCCTGGAAATATTCGGAGTTCACCAGAGGGAGTGGGATCAATGGCGCTTGGGAAAAGGAGAAAGGCCTGGAGGTCCGTGAAGAACAAGGCGAATGCTCGCGCAAGACGAAGGTAGCAGGAAACAGAAGAATCGTGGAAGTATCAACTGGTGGTTGCTTGCTAGGCGTGAGAGGAGATAACAGGCTGGTGCTATCACTGGAGCTGAAATAGGACAGATCCGAAAACGGGTGTGCCAGCATATCAGAACAGTCATTCATTATGGCTTGCTCATTAAATAGACATGAGTCGATGTCGGGGATAGATTCGCTGACAAATTCCGAACATATGATACGCAGACAACCATCATTACTGTCCGAAATAGGCATTAGTTGCCTTATGAGCTCAGTGAGTCTTCGAACCTGCTCCAGCATGCCGTGTATTGGAAAGTTGCGCAGCCGTGAGAATACCCCTTTTTTATCGTCGCCAATGCAGTTCCTCATTCTTTGCAGGAAGCGAAGTTGATCGTACTGTGCTAGCCCAAATGCCATAAGTTCTCGAACATAGTTATCAGGTGCCATCTCCGTGGTGGAGCGTTGAACCCTAGGCACTTCGCTGGTCTTCTTGGTATAGGGCGAAATCGTTATGTTTTGAGACGTCACGTCTTGCATAATTGGCTTCTCCGTAAGTAAAGCCACCGAGCTCTCCGGAAACGGCATATGATCATTATAAAATGATAGCATATCAACTTTAATGCTTGATTCGTCTATGTGAAAATCAAACATTCTGGCATCATCACAGGGCAAGCCAATAGCAGCCCCCTGGCGAGGAGAGAAGAGTGGTTCAGGGCTTGACGGTAGTGGAGAGCTTGCAGATGATCGCCGAGGAGCATTGCGAGGGCTAATCCCGCCATCTGACTTTGAAGAACCACCAGCCGAAGTCGTCGATGATACCCCTGATCTTGCAGGTCGTCCTATACGATCCGGAGGGCTATAGACGCACTGGACAGATGCACGCCGACAACGTTCGCATTTACTCCCAGGCTCGGTACCATCAGACCGTAAACATCTTAGTTTTTGGGTGTGACATCGATTGCAAGCCAGGCGTAATCGTGATTCAGATGACCTTGTCTGCGTAGTCTTTCTCTTTTGGCCTTGTGACCTATCGTGGACAGGTTTTGCTGCAAACTTGGGATCTCTTAACATAGTTTTGGTAATCTTGAGCTGTGACGTGAACAAATTTGAGAAACTGGAAGGTTCTAGAACGAGAGGAGTTGGCCGTATCAAAAATAGTGAGGACGATATTATCACTCCAGTCAATATAAAGCTGTACAGCTCATCCAAAGATATGTGCTTTGAATACTCCATAAGTCTCGAGGAATGAAAGGGAGGGAGCGAACTAAATGCCTCCCCAAAAGAACAAACTGAATTAGTCGCTTTGTGGTTGGAGGCGACGGTGTGCTTCCTCCCAGGGTTGATCTACATATCTTCAAGCATGGTCTTTCTCGTATTGAACGCATAGGCTATTCCAACAGCATCAGGTTACTCAAAAAATAAAGCATGTCCCTGTAATCATTTGGGAGTGGATATCATCGTTAACCACACACAAGAAGTCTTGGGTAAGAGCTTGTTTTACTTCACGAAAATTAACAATAATAACCATTCCAAAGTCCCTGAACAGCCCAGGGATTAAGTCAGGGGCAAGAATGCCCAGTCTCCTTATCCTACTAGCAGGCCAACCAATGACCGGCCAGAGACACATAGAAGGGATTGTGAGAGGGTATATATTTTCAGTTAGTTTCCTGTCCTCCGTATAAACAGTGAGTAGTTAGGTGAACGCTGCTGACAGTCCTGAAGGAGCAAGACTGAACAGTGAGGTTTGGGTATAGAAGAAGCCCTCTCCTGAACATCAACTTTGTCAGTGCAATGAAGTTGTATTTCTTGCTAGCAATGCAAGCCCCTCTAGCCTAGTAACTATACTGGAGCTAAAAGCTAAAGAGCACAATACGAACGTGCGAAGCATCCGGCCTGGATCGGCAGCTATGGTTATCAATTTAGCCACTGGAAACTCCCTTTGGTTACGGGAAGTGGGGAGGTGTCATGCCATGAGTTATATTTTACCCAAGCATTTCCACGTGTGCAAAAGAACATGTAAGGAGTACGATGCACCTATCTGCCCTTGTTGATCCCGTACGATCATGGCGAAATGAGGTTACAGTTGACCTCCTCCGTCCATCCTGGGGCGGAATAGGCTGTATACTAACCATGGGGTAATTAATGTTGTTGGGAGAGCTGGAACATGCACTCCCCTCGGAGCAAAAAGCCAGAGACACGATGCTGCAAATGTATGTAAGACTTGGCAGTTAGCTACCAAGTTAACTACCACTTACAAATTCTAATTATGATATTACCTGGCCATATAACGGGCCAGTTAATTCATATTTTGAGTTCGCGGTTCGTATGCTGCGAAACTGGGAGGACCATGGGTGGCTTGTGCCGTATCCCCTTTGGGTCCCCCGAGGGCTCTCAGAGAACTAACCGGGGGGTTAACAGCCTCGAAAGGGAACAAGAAGAATGCATCGTCACGATCATACCACCTGCTGCCCAGAAAGTTTTGATGGAGAAAACAACCGGAAGTGTCTGTCGACCCTACGGAGTTAAGAGGGCCACAAAAACACGAGGCTGGCGATCTTCGTCGTCCAGTTAGTTAGTTAACCTTATTAATAAGCTTATTAAGCTAAATCGCTAAAAATATAAAAAGAGCCGAAAGCCTTGGCGCGATGCATCCAGTCTTCAATCGAAGCCAGCGAGTTACTAGCATTCGCATCGGGTTAAAAAAAAGACATGACTGTCTAGAATTCTCGGTGAGATTAGTTGCTGATCGTGTCATGATACCTTACCTGCGCAAATGATTTCCAATTTCTATAGCTAGGAATGGCCGACACGCCGGTCCTGGGAGTCACATCGCCAACAAGCTAGGATATCCCTGTGCTGGCTACGAAGATGGAACTCCATTGACAGAGGACATGAGCACGATATTGTCTAAGATTGGTTAGCTCGAGAAATTCACAAGTTCCTTGAGCGCTGTATTCGGATAGGGTTGCAAGATTATACTACATCGTGAAGTAACAGCTCAGAAAACGAAAACAAGCTTCTCCCCTGATACTCTTCCTGATTTCACCTCGTCCAGCCCCTCGAGGACGTTATCCCATGTTGCCTGTTCCTTGATTCTAAGCGGATGCGGCTTCATCTTTTTCTCATCGAGTATTTGCTGGAGGATTTGAGCCAGTTTCCCGCCGAACGCCCTTGTTTCCTCGCTGCCTGGCCGTTCATAAGGTGGTGGCCAGGCAATGTCTTTACCCAGCATTGATATGCCCACAATCCAGGTAGCCTTGATGGCCTTCCTAGTATGTGCTGTTGACTCCCAGAAAGGATCTAACGAGGTGTAGTGACCGCCAGCACGGCCAATGGCACCATAGCAGATATCAATCGAACCCTTCGTCGAGATGCAGTCGAGCGCATATTTCAAGTTGTTTCTGGTTGCCTTTTTGATGTCTTCAGCACAGGTTGGGGAGCGATAATCGAAGACTTCTTCCGCTCCGTAGCTCTTAACTAGCTCATAGTTTTTGGGAGAACAAGTTGTTATGGGGCGGAGGCCCGCGAGTTTGAGAAGTTGAATCGCCGTTGTCCCTACTGAAGTACTTCCGCCGTAAACAAGAACAGTTTTGGGTTCCTTTGCCGGGCGTAGTATTGGCCAGACATCTAGTTCTGCCAGGAGATTTTGGAACAAGGCTTGGCCAGCAGTGAACCAGATAGTGGACATCGCTCCACCGACAGACCAGGGAACATTTTCGGGAAGAGTCAGAGTGATGTCCGCCGGGGCACTGACATAAGTTGCAAAAGCTCCAGACGAAGGGTCCAGTGGATCAGATCCCATCACTGCGCCGCTAACTCGGTCACCAACTTTGACATCTCGTTTTACCCCTGAGCCCACTGCCACAACAACACCGGCAAAGTCACACCCTCCGATCAGGCCAGGTTTTGAAAACCCAGCTTCCATCTTGGTGTCGACAGGATTCACCGATACCACTGCTGTTTTAACAATAATCATGTCTGGCTTGAGTGTGGCCACCTGGGCTTCGTGAGAGACCCGCAAGTTTCCATCACTTCCAAAGGTAAGGGCCGTTTGTTTGTCCGGGAGTTGAGTCATTGCCGCGTTTCGTAGTCCTGATTCTGCAGTGTACTGGGAAGAAGAGAACGGTGTTCGGGTTTTCTCCCGCTTGATTCTTTTTATTTTCTAACAATGAAAGCAGCTCGGAAAATGCATTATATTTTTGTCTCGTTACATCGTGAAATCTCCTCGGCGCTGGTCATCGAAGCATGGTCGCAATTAAACATCCGAAAATCCCCGAATCGGCGCCATCAGCCATAGTTGCAAGGCTCTGAAAGCGTTGTCACCGAAATTCAAAGTTAAAAATCATTCCCCGCTAGAAGAACGAAAGGGAATCCATTCTATTCATCTCTGAAAGGGGTGGGATCTTGTGCCTTTGCAGATTAGCGGTGCCTTCTTGTTGAAATTAGCTATAACTTAAAAAATAAAAATAAAAAAACCTGCAGGCGTTGAGTCTAGATTGCTCCATGAATAAATTCAAAGGAAGAATAATGATAGCGTAGGGTCAAGATTTCTCACTTCCTCAAATAATACTTCTAACACCCTGTCGCTGGGAACCTTACAGTTGACGGTTACTAATCCCTTTATAGTCAGATTTCAGTGCCGTCATTTGAATATGTACAATGGTAGCCATCCCTTTCTTTGCCGGCTCACCGATTTCGCCCCCAGTTACTGTTGAGATGAAGCCATTATTTCCTGTTTTTGCAGGAGGTGCCTCCGTAGGCATGCTCCACCACAACGTTTCATGTTTGAGCTCAAAAGACCAGTGCTTATTCTGACCGGGAGATACGAAATCAATTCTGTAGCCAGTCGTGTGGTCCGAGTAGTTTCCCCTAAGTTCTCCGCTGTAGGTAGAACGAAACGCTAAGTAATTGTCACTCAAGGAGACACTGTCATCTGAGACCATTTCAAAAAGTACTGCATCTTCTTTCACCAAAGTAGCCCGGGTATATGTCTTGCCGGGATGCAGACGACTATAGAGACGGAAGAGTGCGAATGTGTAAGGACCCGCGTGGCCTCGAACGTAGGTAGTGCCTTCCATCATATCTTGCATAGGTTCGGTAGAACGACAGTAATCTTTACCTCCACATCCTTCAAATTGTAGGTTTTTGGATTCTCCATCCTGAATAAAAGTGAAGTCCGCAATTGCCTTTGCACGAGGAATTGAATGAACCCAAGATAGGCCAGGCCCTATCAACTGGGATTCTGTAGAGTTTTCAATATTTCTCCCACCTCGTTGTTGAAGTGTTAAGGTCCCTCGGGTAGTGGGCATGTTAATGGTAACGGTTGCCTCAGACATATCAAGTGAAACTTCATACTGTGCCCATCCTGCATCGCCAGAATCGTCCTCTTTCCTTCCTCCTACCCATTTCCCGGTGATCTTCCCGGCCTCCAGGTTGGCTTCGACAGCACTCTCTGAAGCAAAAAGTTCACTTGCAATCTTCGTCCCATCTGGCAAGCTTGCTCGAAATGTAGAACGTATTGGGCATTTTCCTAATGCAGTTTGCGTTCCGTCTCGGAAAAATGTCATAGTCACTGCAACGTTGCTGGTTGTCAAGTCGACAGCATCGAAGATCCATGCCTCTAAATGAGTTTTGCTCATACAGGCGAGGTGGGGGAAGAAAATGTGTTTGTATTCCGTGATATGAGGAGCAGGCCCGTCTATCACAGGGTCCTGTCGTTTGACATGAGATATGATAGGTTGTGCGGATTGCATTTCAACGTTGTTGAAAAGTCACCCTTTTTTGGCAATATATGGTTTGAGAAGGGTGAATGCACATATGTGCTGAATATTGCAACGGGCTTGGAGTAGTAACTATTTTATAGGTGAAACCGGTTCATATATTGCCAGTATTTAAACGATCATAGCACAGGCGTGCCAGAGGAAGAGGCAGATTGCATTGCAGGGTATCTACTTGAGATTCAAGATTTCGGTGGCGGATTTGCTATTCAAAACGTGTTGAGCGATTCCCATTCACGGTGTCCCTCTCGTCTCCCACCGGCGACATATAAATATGACATGAAAGTCACCGAACCGAGCCGGAGGCCTGGGCACATGATTGGTAATCTGCTCCCCATGAATCGTCGTACTCGGCAGTATAGCCACGAGTTGCAAGGGTATCAAGATTGCGGAATCTGTCGGATCTGTCTCTTATACACATCTCCGAGCCCACGAGACCAGAGAGGATCTCGTAT
>OJKM01000106.1_pt1 | contig 13339 bp, 12 predicted proteins | sample 1596631 | NCBI WGS metagenome assembly OJKM01 (sample SAMEA3904683, study PRJEB24821) | metagenome | biome: Builtin; feature: hospital; material: surface | place: USA | collected 2013-06-06 | reverse complement strand
TGACAATTGCTTTTATGAAAGATAAATAAATCGTCAAGAAGAAGGAGCTGGTGGGGATGATGGTAGGTAATTGGGATCGTGATGAAAGTGTTTACCTGGGAGGTGGTTGATGTTTAATGTTGCTATGCTGGAAGGAGGGGAATTTGGCGCCTGGCGCTTCAAACCTTAACTAGTAAACCGATCTAAGCGCTTATTAGTTATGCAGAATAATGACTATTGTGTATCCAGGTGGGCGATACGATGTATTTAGCCGTTACATGGAGCCTGGGACACAGGTTAAGAAGCATCAGAATAATTAATATTAATCACATCTTTATTCTTTCGTAACAGGTACACCCCCCTATAAGTCCTCCTCGTTTATCTACGCCCGATAACTACCCATGTTCCAAAACAAATACTGCTGATTAAAAGAAAACAAATAGGAAGGAGGGACGGGCGGAAGAACCAAGATAAACGCTAAAGGTGACAACAGGGAAAGGGTATGGGTAGGCAGTCTATGTCCTAGTCGTGGGGGTATACAATACATTATGAGGATGGCAGCCGTTCAATCGTATGGTAGATGGTGTTTTCTGTCCCAACATGGGGCAGCCGTGATGTACTTTCATGTGTGTGAAAGTAACGTTATTTTTAGGTTGAAAGTCAAAGGTGTGAGGGAAAGTGCTGAGTAGTGAAGCCTCAGCCAAGTAGGACTATATTCGAGAGTTAGAAAAAAATATGTTCAAGTAACCACTGTTATAAGAAATGAAGTACGAACCTTCCCAGCCCCAATCCCCCATAACACTGAGCCAGTGTAGATTGCCTCGAACAGTCCTTTCGTACTCGGGGAAAATACGACATAGGCCTGAAGATCCATCGCCGCGGCTAGATGCTAAGGATACTGTTGGGCTGGGTGACGGTGTTTGATTAAATGTTTCGGGAACCGTCGTTGATGCAGCCGCATTGACATCATCAGCCGTGAAGACACGAGAATCTTGCCTACCAAAGACAAGTGGCTCTATTACACTGTCATGGCGGCTACAGGCTGATACCGGCGTGTCGAGAGGTAGAGAGTATATATCAGATTGGTGATTCATTATAGCAGCTTTGCGAGCGTCTCGACGCTTCCAAACTTCGCAGACAACCTCTATGCATCGGTCAATATTTCCAATCGCCATTCGTTGTTGCATTTCTGCCCAGCGAATTCTTGCCCAGTTTCTATCTTCCTCGCTATCGGCTTCACAGCTGGCAACTAGAAGTGGGAATATTTGGACGACGAGGGTCCGGGACCCCAGAGGGATGGTGGCGAGGGTGACAAGAATCCGGTTGGCTAGTTCACTTGTAGATTCTGAAGGTATTTCAGGGACAGCTAGATGCAGGTGGAGCAAAATCGCCCAGCGGTAGGCCTGGGCGGTCTGGAAGCTGTCCTGGATATTGGACGTCGGGTCTTCTGGCGGTTTGAAATACCTCGGAGGAGCCCATTGCTCGATGAGTGTTTTGAGCTCCATCGCCTGGGAGACAATAGCAACCGAATTCACTGGGACCTTGCGAACGTTTTGGACCAAGACAGCAACACGGCCGATTAACGGGAATAAGCTGGCTGTGCAGCCTAATAAAGGGTCGACTTCATGTACTTGTGGGGTGAAAATGGGGGGAAACGGAATTTGGTCGAACCCGGTGTCTTCACGGGAGGTTAGCTGGGCAATGACTGCAATATACATCCAACCGTTGTATAAGAACATCAGGCGGGACTGGTCGTTAGGTGAAAGTGGCATATGGGTGTGCCTGGCGACGGCTCTGTCAAACAAAACTTTAGCTCCGCGAAGATGATGTACCCCAGTGGAGACATGCGTATCCCATGTATCCGCAAATGCAAGAGCGAGCGTTGTGGCTATGGCCGCATCTATATTCATGCTTTCTATATCGACAGCCAGCGTTCGGACGCTCTGGCGCATGTGGTCCATCCCAAGGTACTTGAATGTAGCATTTTCCTTGGTTGAGTGAAATGCAGCCAACGCACATACTGCATGGTATAGTGCGGGTGTATCTCGAATTAGAGGAGTCACCGCTGTTCGCCATGGATTCTCAGCTACACCATCTTTGACTGAGAGAATACCACAGGTGCGCCGGTCGAATCTAAGGAGGAGCATTTCGGCACTGTCTGCAGCGAAGTTTATCGGTGAAGGGATTGGTATGCTATGTATATGGGATAGTGATCCCGGTCGTTTTCTTTTGAAAGGGATGAGCTCGCCGGGAATGTCCTGTCGAACAACCTCTTCGGCATCGTTATTCTCAGAGTCCGCGAACGGTGAGTGGGATCTTGATGTAAAATGTTGTGTTTCCGAGGTGAAATTTGGCGTAAAAGCTCCTGAATATTGAGGAAAAGGCACGCCTTCCCTGGCCACTAGGCTCTGCTGCAGCTGTACGCCAGATGTGGTCTCAGGGCCGGAGGCTGTCCCCTGAATATCCAAACCCTCTAGCAGCGGCGTTACCCGGCTGTCAAAACTTGCACCAGATCCGCTCACTGAAGGCGGGGCCTCCACTGCCGGCGGTGCACGCGGCATGTCCTCGGCCGTGACATTGATAAAACGGCATTTGTACTGCCTGACACATTGCGACTCTCGTTCTTCCGGGTCTGGCTTTTGGGTCTTTGGTTTTGATTTTCCAGTATAGCTAGACTCCTCGAAGGAGAGCCATTTGTAGCTTTTCTTGTATCCACCGCAGGGGACGTTTCTCTTCTGGCATTGAAGGCACGTAGGTTTCGTCTCGTCACATTTAAGTCTCTTTGCCTTGCAAGTTACACACCCTATACGGGGGTACAGTCAGCACGGACGACGACAAGCCATGTATAATATTATCAAAAGGCAAGCTTGTTCTCAGCCCCCTAGTACTATTTGGAGGGGTATACGTAGTATAACTCGCAACTTTTGGCAGAAGGACTGGGAGAACATACCGTTGCGGCTCTTTGACTGCTTCGGTTTGTCCTGTGCCGGACTACTAGGGGCAGGCGGATCGCACGATTGAGCAGACGGGAAACAGCTAGGCTGCCCGCGGGCGGTTGCAGCGTCCTGCTTGAGGTCGCAAGGTCGAGCAGCGTCGCTTGAGGATATGTCCATGGAGCATCGGGCGGCGTTCACGCCAGTCCACAGAGATAGAATAGGAAGACACAAGGCTTATATCTAGCTACATGGTCCTCCTCTCCGCAGGATGCCTGGGCAAGGGAGTAACTAGCAGCTCAAAACGCAGCAGCAGCAGCAGCAGCAGCAGCAGGTTTCCTAGCGCACAGCCGCTTGTTTCCTCACTGTCCAGCCTGAAGAACGACCGGCCCCTTGTCAAGTGGCTTTCTCTCACTCTCTCTCTCAGTCACACTCTCCCTTTTTTCCTTTTTTTTCTTTTATTTTCCGGCCGTCGTCTTCGTCTGGCCTCCTGTGACTGCGTTCATATGCCTGCAAGCTTGAAGATCCTGTGGAAATCGTCCTTTTTCTTCTCCACAAAGTGCCGATAATTCTCCGCATACGAGACGTGACGGGGACTTACAGCCGCCACCAGTCGGAGCAGGCGTATCAATACAGTTGTGTTACACCGACATCAGTGACTTTCTTTTCTTCGCCATCGATCCCAACGCTTTCTTTTTCCTCTCTTTGGCGACAAAAGCCAGCCCAGGTCAACGAAGTCCAGACTCTTGGTCGCTGCGGCGAGGTGTGCCTGGAAGCTCGAGGGCTTTGCACTTTTTGCGGAACCGTTGGCCGCAGTTCTAGCTTGGATTTCCATGGGAAGTTACGCCAGCAGATCATGGCGTCGGCTCCTGATCGTGACTGATATTCCTCACAACCCCAACCACGGGCGGCCAGAAGATATTCGCCACGGCTTCACTTTCCACAGGGCGAAAAAAACCTGGTTAGGAGACGAGGCGATGGGACGAGACGATGGGGCCAAGCGATGGGGCCAAGGGGCTCTCCTAGAAGCATATTCAATCTCTACTTATGTTTCTGCCTAAAAGTGGGGAGAAATATGGGTTTTATATTGGCCCCTGAAAGCGTGGAAGATACCTCCTCTTCCTCCTCCTCAACAACAACATGCTAGTATGCCTGACATTGAGAAGGAGGGGGAGGGGGCCAAGCTGGGGATAGACTGGCTACAGCGGATTCCGTACGTGAGGAATTGATTCTTTGCCAGAGGACGCTGTCTGCTCAGGCTGCCCACATCGCCATTATACAAGGACAAGGCAAAAAAGCGCCTGCAAGGCAGTGTATACATGCGGGAGAAAAAAACGCTAAACTATAACTGCCTCGGCACGGGCTTAACAAAGATTTCGCTATTTCAAACCCTTCTAGTATCATTATTACAAGGGATCCGGCCAAGGTACCCATCAGGATCTGTGATTCAGGGTGTAACATCACCCAAGACAACTGTCATATTCTACTACGGAAGACTCCGGAAATAAAGAGTAGATGACGGTCAAATAGTGTTCTCTTTGTGATCGGGTGCTCTCTGGACCTTGTGGATGTCCATTCTAGGTCAACCTAACTTTTATATCAGTGACCCTATCGGAAAATCACTAGTTACCGATGAATCGGTTTTTAATGTCGGAAATCGGTTGGCTCCAGAGGGGCCTTTTCCCGTAGCCAGCCAAAGCTGCTAGGGACAGCCTTGTGCCCTCTGCTACTGGCACAAGACCCTCATTTTCCCATCAACATGACGAATCGTCTGTCGATTCCATCTTAGCACGAACTTCTGCATGGGTCTAATTGGCAACCTGCTGTTATCCTATTAGCTCGGAACAATCACAGGGACCACTCACAAGGTTGCAAGTGGCGACTCAAGGAGGCATGTCTTCTTGTGCCATTCACTGTTTACGGAGCTAATAAGAAGTTTGTCCCGCTGAGGTTGAGACATGCATGGATCGTTGGATAGAGCCATGAAGCTGCCGGGCTGAGTCGGGAAGTTGTGAAAAGAATAATCTGGCGGATGATAAGTTTAGCCCGGGCAATTCCGCAATACTACAAAGCTAATCTAGTTAGTTACGGAGTATGCCAATGCCTGGGCACTGAAAAAGTGTGCGTAAAGCCCTTGGGTATCCGCTATGGAGAGGGTTCACTGACCAGACTCCGACTTTTCTAGATCTGTGGAGTTGACGTACCGCGAGATAACGGAGCTCAAGATCTACATACATGGCCTGATTAGATCGGGAGTATGGTTCATTATTCTCAAATAATATACCCAGTACGACATAACCTAAGACATGGCCAATATTTACGCCAAATTAATGTTGAGGATTGGGCCAAGCACCAATCAGGGGGCAGGATCGAAATTTTAATAGCATTTTGACAAGGACTTAGCTGATATGATAAGCCTGTTAATGGAATCAATTACCGGTTATTATTATCTTCACTGTCTCGCCCAACTCCAGTTCTTTACCGCTGCATCGGTTAGTGGCTGCATTGAGTATAAGTATTAATCTCGGCAGCCACATAGATTATGCAAGAGTAGTCAGCCTTGTAAGAGCATTGGACAGCATGATTCCAACTATGTATATTCACTGCCCAATCTCCTAATTCTGCCTCAGTCTTGTCATATTACCCCCCTCCCTTACATTGCCGTCATCTGCATCTCTTCACCACTTCGTCTGTGCGGTTTTATATGCGATGACTAATATTATGACTAAGCAAGTTGCCCTGGCAACTCCGCCCATCGACTTGCAGCTTGCGATCTCAAAGCCAACTTTTAGTGCACGAATGATAACCTGACCCTAGCCAGATCGCTGTCGCTAATACAGCCGGCAAAGATTAGTGACCTGAGCTAGCTAACTTATCGATCTAAGCTGCGTGCAACTGTTTTCGTGGCAGCCACACACGCAACGGACTGCAGCGCGATCGAGTGGGCGAGCCAGAAGCTTGCGAGTCCAATCCTCCTTCGCGGGGCAGAGGCGATAAACATCAACATTCACTGAATTCCACATCAACATCAACAGCAACGCCCATCCTGTCTACTTATCGACCCTGCGATGGATGCGAATAATATACCATCGTACTCCCTTGGAAAGCAGACAACCCCCCATCTCCCACCGATGCTCAATACGCGGTCAGGCAACGAGCCCTATGAGCGGCCGTTGACCCCCCCTCAGACTCATGCCGGCTTTATCAGTCCCATCAACACCCCGCAAGGCAGCCCGAGCAAAAACAAAGTACCGCCTGGTGCTACAGGGCTAGTCAATGTGTTTGACAATGCCATGAGGCTCACCCCGTCTTCGCCGTCCAAGTCAGGTTTTGGTAAATCGCCACTGTCACCAGGACGAGGCCAGGTTGATGATTTGACTGCATACAATGAAGGAAGGGAAGAGTCTGTGAGGCCGGGGAGCCCTACTCGGTTGTCAAATAAGGAGAATGCCCCAATCCCTGGGCTGCGGTTAGGAAAGGAAGCGAATACTTTAAGCCATGCTGCTATGTCGCGTCGAGAGCAGTATCAGACAGGTGATCGGATGGAGGCTGGCCTTCGAAAACCACAAGCTCAAATCAGGGGCTTGACCGCAGAGGAACTGGAGAAGTTACAGCAGCCGAAAGTTAAGCGTCTTGCCAATGTCACGCAGCTCTGTTAGTTATACTTTTGACATCCCCTTGGTTACTGGATATGCGCTAACCTAGTGAAGATTTCCTTGACCACTACTTCAACCTTCTCAGCTATGTTCAGAACCGACAGATACGCAGCGCCCAATTTGCTGCCGCCTATCCCCCTCCACCTGAGACAGATGAAGCAGAGTACGAGGTCGCACGCCATAAATATTTAGGCCGAGAACGTGCCAACCTTCGGAAACGGAGAACCCGTCTGCGACATGGCGACTTCCAGATTCTTACCCAGGTTGGTCAAGGAGGCTATGGGCAAGTCTATCTCGCACAAAAGAAGGACACTCGTGAAGTGTGCGCGTTAAAGGTCATGAGCAAGAAGCTGCTCTTCAAGATGGACGAGATCAGGCACATCTTGACAGAACGTGACATCCTAACGACGGCAAAGAGCGAATGGCTGGTGAAACTACTTTATGCTTTTCAGGATGATAATCAAATATACCTTGCCATGGAATACGTCCCTGGAGGTGATTTCCGTACTCTACTCAACAACACGGGGGTCCTCCACAACCGACACGCTCGATTCTATATCGCTGAGATGGTAGCCTGCGTGGATGCTCTCCATGTTCTTGGGTATATACATCGAGACTTGAAACCCGAGAACTTCCTTATTGACTCTTCCGGACACGTTAAGTTAACCGACTTTGGATTGGCAGCGGGCATGCTTAATCCTACCAAGATTGAGTCTATGCGGTTGAAACTAGAGGAGGTCGGAAAGACGGCCGTTCCATTTGGTCGGCCGATGGAGCAACGTTCTGCTGCTGAAAGACGCGAGGGTTACCGCTCACTCCGAAAGCTCGATGTCAATTATGCCAAATCAATTGTTGGATCGCCTGATTATATGGCTCCAGAGGTGTTGAGCGGCGAGGAATACGACTTCACTGTTGACTACTGGAGTCTGGGGTGTATGCTCTTCGAAGCTCTGACGGGCTACCCTCCTTTCGCCGGAGCGACCGTGGATGAGACATGGCAGAATCTCAAGAATTGGAAAGATGTGTTGCGCAAGCCACAATACGAAGATCCAAACTACTATCTCTCCCGACGTACTTGGGACTTTATCACTCGACTTGTTGCTTCGAAGGAACATCGGTTCAAGAACGTTACTGAAATTCACAACCATGACTATTTCGCTGAAGTGAACTTCAATACCTTGAGAGAAGAACAGAAAGCTCCGTTTGTTCCTGATCTTGATTCTGAAACGGATGCTGGCTACTTCGACGACTTCGGAAACGAGGCTGACATGGCTAAATATAAGGAGGTACATGATAAACAGAAGGCACTTGAGGATATGGCTGATCGTGACGAAAAGATGAACAAGAGCGTCTTCGTTGGATTCACGTTTAGGTATGGGATCTTACTCTAGGGATCTTTCCACGCGATTGTTTTGCTGACAGTGAAATGAACAGACATCGAAAGCCGGTCATTGATAGCGACGGACGCAGCAGCCCTCGGAAGGGCATCCCGACCGATGGGTCCTTTGGAACCATGTTCTAAAGAAATTTGCCTCGACGAAGTCGCTGTTTTCACCGACGTTGTGTGTTCGCCGCCAACTATCTCCAGTATATCCCGCCTTCCTCACCCCCTTCCAGAGCTGGCTCCGTTGATTTTACCCATTCACTTTTCCTTCAACCACTCGGCAAATAAACTTATTATTGTAATATCTGTAGCTGTTTTACATGGCATGGTGCAGGCATTCATTTCCACTCTCATTTTTATCCCACCCCCTTGACTTTCAGACCTTGCCAAACGTACTACAGATATGTTCTAAACCCCCATACTCTGGTCGATCTTTTCTCCTTTTCCTTTGACTGTGTGAATCCTTTTTTTTTGTGCATTTCTTTGTTGCATACACTCTCATCATCTGTTCGTGGTTTCTTTAGGGCGGGTAAACGTTTCCCTTGTGTTTTGGTATCGTAGCCTTATTATAACATTACGAGTATAGTTGACTGATGGTTCTATCTCTCTTCTGTAAACGTCTTGAACCACAAAACTTGCAAAACGTCTATTTTAGTTGAATGTAAACAAAGGAACTGGCTGGTTTAAGCGTGGAGGCGCCTGGGCGGGATGACGTAACTAGCCCGTGATTTAGAGCCGCACGAGGATTTAAACCTTCAATCACAGACCAGAGCTTCTTCCAACCTTACCTCTTAATACATACAAGCCTCACATCCCAACGAGCTCAACAACCACGAAGCAAACCGGATAAATATCGCTCGGTTATCCCTTCACCATGTTTCGCTTTGTAAGCTCTTTCAATCCGACCCTCTAAGTAGCCAACATCGACTAACAAAGCACCTTTACTCCGTCTAGCATAAAACCTTAGACATCATCACGCTCTTCCACAAGCCCACCCTCGCATCATCCACCAAAGCGCTATCTGTCCTGCAGAGGGCCTCAACAGCCATCAAAGAAGGAACAGCAACATCTCCTTCCGGCTCTCTACTACGAAATTCCGACTTCGAACTAAACGTTACGGAAGAGCCGCCAACCACAGACCAACTCAAGCTTATTATGGATTACATGACGTCCTCTCCTCTTGCAAGTGGGGGTATCGGGGTGGGAAAGCCAGGTGATTTGGTATCTGGGGCTACGGACCGATCTGATGCTGTTAAGCGGCTGAAGGAGAATGGTGACAGTTTTATAAGGCCGGTGGTAAGTTCTGAGTCACTGGGTTAGATGTGGAATGGGGAACTGACTGGGTTGATCCGCGAATGTAGGTTGTGGACTGGAATAATGGGAAAGCAGGTATGTCCCGTTTTCAGATATGGGAGGTGCCTTGTAAATTATTTGTGCTAATTGGGATCGTTTCACAGTGCTTGCTACAAGTGAGTCGGCGATATTGAAGTTGCTCTCGGAAGAGACCTGAAGACGCTAGTGATCATGAAGACTTCTTCCCCACTCTTACGGTTTTATATTTTAAAACATGTATGAAACGAGTACGTTAGTCGTTGGAGAAACATCGCTGTATTATTGTATATTAGGTCTGAGGCTCTATACGAAGGGCACTGGCACGCTACCTGAATGCTACATCATCGGTGTAATGTAGTGGACGAACGACGACCTATATATCTTGCCAGCCATAGAGCGAGGAAGACAAAGAGAAGAAGGCCGAAAGCTGAAGAGAATATCCATTGACGGTCGTTGCTGCGCTTGCCCACACGGAGTCATAACTCAGAGGAGGGCGCAGTTCCCTCGGCGGGGATGATGCGGTCAAGGAACTTCTCGAGGTCCTGAATCTCATCTGGATCGCCGGAATGGCCCAGTCCGCTATGAAAAGAAAACATTAGTACAGACACCACGTAGTGAGCCACTTCAAAGATATTTTTGACGCACTGATAAGTTTTAAAGTCGACGTCGACGCCCATATCCTTCAAGATGGAGGCAGTTTTCTCTCCATACTGATGCTTAACCACCTGATCGATGTCTCCATGGCCCATGAAAAGGGGTGTCTTCTGATTCGGCCAACCCTCTGGGATATGCTTCTTGAGCTGTTCAGGAGACAGAGGAAGGTAGCATGACAAGCCAAAGATACCACCTAGCTTTACAGGGGATGCGAAGCCGGTGACCAGCGCCATAGCTCCGCCCTGAGAGAACCCACCGAATACGATGCGAGAAGGTTTGATCCCCTTGTCTATCTCTTCTTTGATGAGAGTGTTGAAGTAATCGCGGGACTTTAGGATGCCTTCCTCGTCGCGCTGGGCAAAGAACTCTTCCATGGTTTGCTACTGGCTGTCAGTGTTCAAGTGTTCATCGTGGGTTGAGGGCGCGCGTGAGGGAAGGAGGGCCGGAGGGGGTCGTACTGTAGGAGAGAGGTTCTTGATATCATACCATCCCGGCATGGACATGCCGAAGTTCTAAAGCAGATGATTGACAGTCAGCAGAGGGAAGAGTGGAGAGAGGACAGGGACAGGGGAGATGAGGACAGACATACCACGGTGATCGGGATGGAGGGTGCATTGGGGAAGATAAAGGAAACTTCATCGTACATCTCGCGTCGGCGCCAGTTTTGGGCCATCATCATCCTTCAGTCAAGGCATATTATTAACGAGTGTTCAGTTACATGTAAATATAGGGCGCATCGTATCATACCAGCCTGCTCCGCTGTAGGGTTCGGTTAGAAGTGGTAGACTCAGCAGCTGTTGCGCGAAGGATAACTCACGTGTCACCCAGACCATGGGCCATGATGACGGTAGCAGTGTGCCTCTTAAGGGCCGGGACAACAAATGGTGCTTTCGTGGCCATGGTGATGGCGTTGTCAGTATATGGAGTTGGTTATGGGTGAGTTGCTTGCCCTTGATCTGACCTTGAACGATGGAAGAAAAAGGAACAAACTTTCCTCGGCTCGCGATAAGCCTTATCTTTATTACTAATATATTACTAATCATAAAAAATTTTCCCGGGCCGGGCGCTTTAGTCACGTGTAGCGCGAAGGATGGAGATATCAAGGAGAAGAAAAAACACTTAGGAGAGACAGAGGAAGAAGGAGGAGGAGTTAGATAATCGCGTCATACTTCGTTATATCCGCACTAAGTTATCCATAAAATGATGTTGGGGGTATCATCTACTATATTTACAAGAGAGCAACGCCTCCAGCGACGGCAGCACCGAGAACGCCCCAAACAGCGGCTGTCTGAAGCGGTGCCGCGTTGCCAGTAGGGCTGGGACTATGTCCACCAGAACCACCGGAACCACCTTGTGGCTGGCCATTCGGTGTGGACTCGTTGGCGTTTCGGTTAGCAGCCTCGCCGCTGAAGGGCATGGCCTCGACGCCGGTGCCGTTCTTGCAGCTCTCTGGCTTGACATATCGTGCAGACCTGGAGTACACGGCATCGATGCACTGTGAATAGCTGGTTAGCATATTGGCTCTAAAACAACAAAGATGAGGACAGAAGGCCAGTTCATACGTGGAAAAGACCGCCTTTAGGATCACCGTTGCTGAGAACCTGGATGGTGGCCTCCATGCCATCCTTTGGCTTGAACCCGACGACTTGCTCTGAGAAGGACACTTCTGGGAGACAGAAGGCCCCGAGACCGACCTGTCTGAAGGTCTTGAGCACGGTGATGTTGAAGTTGGATCCCGGGTTAGATCCTAGGCCGAGCAGCACCTGGACGGCCGCCTGGTCGTGGCCCATCTCCATGGCAATGGCGAGTTTCGGGTCGTCGAGGGGAATCCTGACTCTTTCCCGGGACGGCTCTGTTGGGCCGCCGCATGGGAACATCGGCTGGGTGTCTTCGCTGCCGCCGCGAGTTGGAGGCGCCTCGACGTTGAAGTGCGCAGCGACGAGCGGCAGCAGGGCGGGGAGGATCGCGAGCAGCTTCATCTTGACTGTCTTGAACTCGTAAATGTCACTATCACAAGCGGGAATTTCAACAATTGAGCGTGAGATAATGAGATTGCGACCAAGCAGAAGCAGAAACGAGAGCAGAAGCAGAAGAAGGAGGGCTTTTTGCCCCTTTATACCAACCTTCTCCTGTACTCCTGCCAGCGTCCCTTACTTTGTCTCTTGTCCCTCCGCGGATGTTGCCTTCGCCTTTTTTTGCTTCTGCCGATACCCGAGCATCTTCCAGCCAATGACACGCCGGCTAATGGCGAGTGACTTCGCGTCTCCCCCAAAGCTTGGTGGAGCGCAAAGTCACTCTCCGCAGCTTTTTAGGCGCAAAGAAGCCGCTTTGCGCTTAGGTAATATGCTCAATCCCACTCAAGGGGAAAAAGCAAACAAAGTTGCATGTTTGAAGTCGTGACTACTCGGTATGGACTATTAGGGACTGTTTAGGTGCTGCTGGATATATATGATATGATGAAAAACGGAGATGGAGACGAAGATATATACAGATGCCCGATGGTATAAACATGAAGACGGCGGCAAGATAAGGACGACAACAAAAGACAACGAAAGACGAAGGACGATAGGCGATAGACGCTAATGCTCCTCGAAACGGTGGGCGTAACGCCCTACTGCCAGATCGCCGACGAAGATGCCCACCAGGATACACATGAAGTAGCCGACGTTCATGGTCATCACAGCCAACATGCTATTTCGTTGTCAGTACAAGACATATCACAAAAAACAAGAAAGAAAGAAAGAAAGAAAGAAATTAGGGAATTGCGTACAGGAGATAGCCAACACCAGCGTTGAGAGTCACCATGGCCGCCCGCGGCAGGTCAACGCTGAACCTCCACGGCATCACCGGCGGCCCAGCGGTTGCGTTGACCACTCGAACATTCTCCTCGACGCCGTGGGCGCTTATCAGCCGGCCCATCTTCTTCTCGTCTGCGTCCTCGCTGCTGCGTTCCGACTCGGGCTCTGTTGGCGACGTCGGTGATCCAGGCGGTGATATTGATGTCCTCCGGCCCTGGACAATGACATATCGTCGTGCTCTGGCTGCGGCGAGGAAGCGCCGGTCCATGATAGCTTTGGCCGTGAGCAGCACTCTGGCGATGACTCCGAGGACAATGAGGAAGATGCATGTTCCGGCGTATGCACCACTGGTCCGCGGCGTCCAGTTCAGCGTGTACAGGGGCGTTGCGGGTATGTTCTGGAAGACCATGGCCATCGCCATGTTGGGGTCCGACGAGCCATGCGAGTGAGCCATCCTGTCGAGCCTCGAAGACGATGGCGCTTTGGCGATAAGTGCTGGACAATGCAGGATGTTGCTGTCTGCTCGACTTTTGAGGCTGCGATGCCTTGATGTTGAAATAGGGAGACGAAAAAGGATGAGCAGATTATTAGGCATAAGCTCTG
>OJKM01000105.1_pt1 | contig 13345 bp, 15 predicted proteins | sample 1596631 | NCBI WGS metagenome assembly OJKM01 (sample SAMEA3904683, study PRJEB24821) | metagenome | biome: Builtin; feature: hospital; material: surface | place: USA | collected 2013-06-06 | reverse complement strand
ACGAGATCCTCTCTGGTCTCGTGGGCTCGGAGATGTGTATAAGAGACAGCCCCCTCACCCTTCGATAGCGGGTATGCAGAAGCACCTGCCAGTGCACATAGTGAATAATTTTAGTACATAGAGTGCTGAAGAGAATGGCTCTTCATCGGATGTCTACAAAATTTCATGGCGAATTACTATCCCAGATTCCAAACATAATGAATATCCATTCAGAATGACAATTTGGCAGACTATTTTGTTTTGCCGTATATAATTTTGAAACATCCGACGGGACAGTGACGAAATGATCCAGACAGACCTACAAAAAAAAGCATTCAACAACATGCACAACTCCCACGCTATATAAAACCAAAAAAGAAAGCAAAGAGCTGATACCGAGTAACAGTAGAGGTAATTAGCAATAACAACATATGAGTAGGAATAAGGGCTAAGAAAGCAAAAGATGTTGGGCCAAAGGTAGTGGGACTTTTTTTTTTGAAGGGGGGAGGGGGGGATTTTTTCAAAAGCGCACATGTCTATGTAAAGGAGAGTGGGAGCAGCTCTACCACACTCCTATCACCGTGGATTCCGCAGCGTGTCCAGAATGCTGTTTCATGCAATGGATTCATCCTGGCCCTTCACGGCCAAAGCTATGTCTCTTGACCCAGCCTCATTGAGTCTGGCAGGGGTAAGTGTGGCTTTGGCCTTGAGAGCAGCGCGGATATCCTCCACACTGCGATCCTTCCACATGTTAACACTGCTCTTGCTAAGTGGGTAGAGAACATAGTTATGCTCGCGGTTGATGAAGTCGTCTGCCTTAGCTGGTGGAGTGGAGGTGATGATATCAAGGTCAGCCGCCAGTTGTTGGCAGAAGACATCAAGGGGAAGATCATTGACGTCATCACCGAAGGGGTTTTCGATTTCGGCACAGATGGAGGCAATGCCGTGGATGATGTAGGTGGCAGCTATTATACATTAGTATGGAGATGAAGGATCAAGAGAGGTCGGGAACACTTACCGATAGTTCCAGGGATGGCAACCCATTCAAGTTTGTTGACGAGCTGGAAGGGTAGGGCGAGAACGTAGAGCCAAGTGATTTGAGAGATCAAGATGGTGTATGCCAATGGAAGGGGAGTATTAAGCACACGCTCGTTGCCGGTCATAACTTCTTCCATGGCATTGAGACATGCACCAGCTTGCGACTGATGCACGGGCATGGGAATCGAACCGTTTATTAACGACTCGTGGATATAAGCGGACAGGTAGTTGAGGATCTCGGCTGGTAAGTTTCCTAGAGGCTTATCGGAGCGCTTGATTTGCTTGCGTGGGTTTGACATGGCCATTGGAATACTCAAGTACTGGCCAAGAGCCTTCATCATGCCTGGCTTCTTCCCTGATGCAAAATCTGGGTCGTGAGCAGCTTTGGCAAAGGTATCAAGGTGATCAATAAGGCCGGAGATATCCTCATAGCCGCTACCAGGCTCGAAACGCAGTTTATGCTTGAGGGCAACAGCGAAAGCCACGATAAGGTTTATTCCAGTCCTAAAGAATTGTCAGTAAATCAACAAGAGCTAAAATGACATAACTGTTGATGGAACTCACAGTTTCGAAATGATATCCTCCTTTCCTTCTTCACCTTCGCGCTCGGTCTTATGAATCCAGATGATACGGGCCAAAGTGCGGGAATTTTGCATCAGAGATGCCCAGTACTTGCGACCTTCACCATAACTAAAAGTGAACAAATAGTGAACAAATATTAGCCTGATCACAGCCTAGCATGAAGTTACCAGGGTCCATCATACCGTTCATAAGCAGTTGAACTTCGGAGGGAGAGAGCAAGACCGACGACGAAACCGAGAACAGTAAGAAGAGTTGAATCAATGCCGACTGGAAGGTGTTAGACTACGTTGCTCTTCATGTATTCGTCTGATACATGGAGGTTCAACATACGAGGGACACCACCCAGGCGAGTTACACATGTAATGAGAGTTGACCAGCAAGTCATTAATAGCAGTGGGATAATCATTCGTGGCATGACACTGCCATGAACCCGAAGGAATAGGGGCCATTTCGAATGCCTATCGAGGTTTCTAGGTCCTTTCTACAAGTTCGACACAGTTAGCCGAACGTCCATTTTTACCGCCAGGGCGGGAAAACGGAGGAAGAATAAAAGGGCCACTGACGAAATAGTCGTTTATGTCAATGGTGTTTCTCTTGGAGAGCATTTGCTGGGGTAGCTTGAGGTCTGAGGCAGCTGCTGCACCACTGATATATGTAGGTCTAGGGGTGATCTTCGAAGGAGTGGATTGACCGGTCTTTGGCGGTTCACACTTGGTCTCCATGCTGGATGTTTTGCTCTGAGCTCGAAGATTCTGGGGGTGAGGAGCCGGCTCCTGGTTGTAGGAAATCTCGTCACTCATATCAACAATTAACGGACGGAGTACGAGATGGATTGGAGAGATGCAGGGTAGATTTGATAAGGGATAGACAACGGTATATAATGTTCAGAAAAAAGAAGGACAAAACGCTCGTAAACGAAAGAGTGAAGATCTATCGCAATAAACAAAAAGAGATAGCAAACGGGAAGACACGAAGAGAAAAAAAAAGGAGAGAGTGGAAGGATCAATTCAAGTAATATTTTCTGGATCCCCTGAAGGCCTGGAATGAATGGCGATGGTCCACCGAAGGGCGCTAACAAGCAGAAGGTTGCTTGTCCCCTGTCAAGACGGTGGAAGAAGGTGAAACAACACGTTGCAGGCGTCACAAAATGCCTCGGGCCCTGCCGCACATGCAGTTAGCCCCCAAGCAGCCTGATTCACCATTTTTCATCTCTCCCTTGCCTGGCTATCGTTGGAAATCGTGGCGATCAGTATATGGCGAGTGGGTTGTCTGGCGGAAGATGCTGTGCAAAGTGTCTCTGTTGGTAATCCATCGAAAGTACCTATAAATAGAGTAAATTAAGGATAATTAACTCCGCCGGCCCGTTCAGGCAACCTTATGTTTTGGCCGGAGACAGAGCGCATAGCCTCTGCTACCTTGATATCACTGACAATCGCGAGGCATGTTGGAAAAGAAAAAGGAAAGCGAAAAAAGTGAAGTTCAAATCCTTCCCCTTATCTTCGGCCATCCGGAGCCTCCCATAAGTATGAACGTAAAAAGTCGTCGTTTAGTCGTTTAGTCGAGCGTTAGTCCAAGCCGAGCGTTGACGTTTTGTCATCAACGACATGGTTCATCGACCATGCCTTGGATGTGTCAGAGGGTTCGAGCGGTGCTTATGCAGGCCGAAGGATTGCAAGGGATTTAAAGAAAGAAGAAAAGAGCCAGCAAGCCAGAGAGAGGCTAAGACGTTTTGACCAGGAAGGCTGACGTCTTGATTCGCTGCCAGGCCCATGGGGACCAGCCCCTGCTTCAAGGCTGGAGATGCGGCAAGCCTGAGGACCTAACCAGTTAAAAGGAGCCAGGCATGTGGCAGAAGAAAATCCGACAAGATATTTCACCAGCGATCAACGCCTCAGCGTTCTGTTTAGTGGTGACATTTAGCGACTTTGTGGACCTGGGGAAGATGTATGTGCTCGATGTCCCATCTTGCATCTATGTTATTATTAGTGAAAGATTTATGGCTCCTGCTGCTGAGGCAGTCGAACGAACCTTTCTTCATCCTGCTCATAAAATAAACATGAACACGTCGATCTCTTAGCATTCATTCTCGTGCTTGTTGTATTGGATGCCAGCCAACTAGCTAAGCCTGACTGCAGTGCAGAACAGCCAGAGAGAGAGAGAGAGAGAGAGAGAACAAGAAAGGGGGAGTCAGAAAACGAGGACCGGCGCCTCTGATACCCGCTGAACCGAATCACTGCCCAACACTGACATCACCACGAGATCCCCTCTCTGACCCGACTCTAGGCCTTCTTACTGGTGTCAAAGGGCGTGTACTATGCACATAACCTGACCCGTACGGCGTAATACCCCATTTTTCGTGTATATTGATGGAGTCAAGCATCACTCCAAGCACCGCTCCAAGCATCCAAGCACCGAAGAGCCGACGAGACACTAACGCTGTCGAACCCGCCCGCTAGACCACCGTTGCAACGCCTTCGGTCTGGCCGCTGTTTTCGAAGCTTCCAACACGTACTTACTAGTTGCCACCAGGGTATCCAGACGTCCTAGATACCACTCCTGTCTCCCTCATGTCTCTTCTTAGATACCATCATCTCAGGTACCATCATAGATGAATGTCGTTGTCTTTCCTGTCGTCGTTTCGAACGTCGTCTAACTTCTTGGAAGTCGCGACCTCCTTCCCTCCTTTCCCTTTTCGGTAACTCCGACGCCGGGCCGGTCCCTGCTGATATAAGCATTCTTATCTTATCATGGCGGGAAGTTTCCTCCACATCGGGACTAGCGCCTGGCCCCTGATTGGGCGGCTTGGCCGAAGAAAAGCCGGAAACCTCGTCATGCGGGGGGAAGCTAGACAGCTCAACAAGAACAACATCAACAACAAAAAGGAAAACACCAGCTTGAATAGCCGGCGCTTGTCTCTGGTCTTGCCCCAGACTTATTTTAATTAAAGCTCGCCCTCACCCGCTGCCGGGTGACTCTGCCATTCTTTGCATTTCCGAGCTCTTCTTTCCTTCAGCGTGTGTCTGCGATGGCTTCCATTCTACGCTCCAGGGCCGGCGTCAGGGCTGCTGCTCAGGTCAGATGCTTCAGCTCGACTCCTAGACATGCCGCTGCCTCTGCTTTCTTCACCAACGAGCCGGCTGGTCCGACTGTAAAGACTGCCATCCCGGGACCAAAGAGCAAGGAGGCCATCTCCCAGCTTGACCGCGTCTTCGATACTAGGAGCTTGAATATGCTGGTTGACTACCAAAAGTCCACCGGAAATTAGTACGCTATAGCTCTCTCAATTGCACTGTTTACGGGTCAAGTGGACGGAATTACTGACAGACACACTTGGTGTAGCATTGCGGACTTGGACGGAAACGTCTTGCTTGATGTGTACGTGTTTCTCTTGTTGGGCGGAGATACCCTTAATGTTCCGGCTAACTGACGGGTCCTGCAGGTTTGCCCAGATTGCTTCTATCCCAGTGGGATATAACAACCCAGCATTGCTTGCTGCCACCAAGACCACCGACATGGCCAGTGCCCTCATCAATCGCCCAGCACTCGGCAACTTCCCCTCTCACAACTGGGCAAGCATCCTCGAGTCTGGTCTCTTGCGAGTTGCCCCCAAGGGTCTTGACCAGGTGTTTACCTCTACTACTGGCTCTGATGCCAATGAGACTGCCTACAAGGCTGCTTTCATGTACTATGCTCAGCGTCAGCGTGGTGGTCCTGATGTAGAATTTTCCTCCGAGGACATCTCTTCCACTATGGTAAACCAAGCTCCTGGCTCCCCCAACTACTCTATCATGTCATTCACTTCCGCATTCCACGGCCGTCTCTTCGGCTCCCTCTCCACCACCCGCAGCAAGGCCATCCACAAGCTTGATATCCCGGCCTTTGACTGGCCCCGTGCTCCTTTCCCACAGCTCAAGTACCCACTCGATCAATTCGCTGCTGAGAATGCCGCAGAGGAGAAACGCTGCCTTGAGGAAGTCGAGAGACTGATCAAGGAGTTCCACAACCCTGTCACCGCCGTTGTTGTTGAACCAGTCCAGTCTGAGGGTGGAGACAACCACGCCTCCGCAGCCTTCTTCCAGGGTCTCCGCGAAATCACCAAGCGCAACAACGTCCTCTTGATTGTCGACGAAGTTCAGACTGGTGTCGGTGCAACTGGTAAATTCTGGGCTCACGAGCACTGGAACCTATCCACCCCACCAGACATTGTCACCTTCTCCAAAAAGGCACAGGCCGCCGGTTACTACTTCGGCAACCCAGCTCTGAGGCCTAACAAGCCATACAGACAGTTCAATACTTGGATGGGTGACCCAGCTCGTGCTCTCATCTTCCGTGCCATCATCGAGGAGATTGAGCGTCTTGATCTAGTCAGACACACCGCACAGACAGGAGACTATCTCTTCGCTGGCCTTGAGCGCCTGGCCGAGAAGTACCCTGGACAATTCAACAGCCTACGTGGAAAGGGACAAGGCACCTTCATCTCATGGGACAGCCCTCAGCGCGATGCCGTGCTAAAGCGCGGTAAGGAGGTTGGCATCAACATTGGTGGATGCGGCGAGTCGGCCGTTAGGTTGAGACCCATGTTGGTCTTCCAGAAGCACCATGCTGACATTCTTCTCGAATCTCTCGAGAAAATTGTCAAGTCATAAAGAGTGCCGTATTATTGCTTTAATTGTTATGTTTCGTATCTTTCTTCTGTTTTTTCGTGTGCAAATTGCACGTTTGGGTCAATTCAGGGAGAAATACAATCCCTAGCTTAGCTTTAGAGATGTTTCACGAGCCTAATATGAACTTCCAGCAAACGTCTTACTTGCTGCAGTATATAAACTTGCTTTTTTCTCCCGATGAGCTTCTGTTCTATGATTTATTCTATTACGTAGTAGAAGTCCCAGAAAAATATGTCTGAACACAAAAGGCACTATAAACGCCTTCGCCTTGCTACCAGCCAGTAAACCAAATGATAGCACCGAACCCCTTGAACAAAACCCATGAGCTAGTGTGTATAAATCACTTTAACCATCGTTATCGGCGGCACTCCCATCCCTCCTAAAAATACCAGTTAGTCTCAGATTTTTTTTTTTTCAAGCATACAGTCTTATCACATACGGAATATAGGTTATTCCCGCATCTTCCAAGTCACTCAATACCTCAGGCGGTAGCTATAATCCATCCCAATTAGCACATCTGCTAGAAATGCAACGGGAGAGTAATTTCCACACTCACCGACCCCACAACCTTCACGGCATATGTTCCAGGAACATACCCGTCCAGTCTCTGCCAACGAGCTACCCATGAAGCGCGCTCGTCAGCCAAGGCAACCAATCCTTCAAAGACCTGCGAGGTACAATCTTGTATCGCTTCAGAGTTTCCGCGGAGGTTCAGCACGGCTTCGCAGTTTGGGCAGCCTTCATTCATGAATTTCTATGAGATACTCGTTAGCTGTGTGTTCTGGGAGCTAGGTATGAGAGGAAGCTGGGGGGACCGAGGTACGTTGTGTAGCTGGACAATAGAGCAAACCATGCATGCGCGCAAAGAGCGCTGCTGGTTGGCTGAGACGTAGAAGGATCCGGATGCCATCTTATAAGTGTCGACTGCTGACCTCTTCTTCGTCCTCTCGTCCTGACTTTTGTCTTCCGTCGAATGTTCATCATCTCCGTCATTATCAAAGTTTAGGCAATTGATGACTAACCGTATTCCTTATTACGTGATTATGCTTATTAACAGGGCCAAAGCTTATCTTTCCCCGGTTGCCGGTTGACTTTTTTTTGTCTTCGTGAACTTCTCGACCTTTCGACATCGCACTCGCTCGCCTTCTGGATGTGCAGTTTTGATTCCGGCCGTGCGATATAGAGCAGGACGATAGCGATACCGCCTTTTCCTTTTGTTGTTCAACCCAGTCAAGTACTGTCACCCACGTATCTGCACATTTATCTACAGAAACCCCACATTCGTCCCGCTACAAATCACTTTAGCCCCATGTCTCAATCCGACATTGAGGCTGCTACAGCCCTCAAACTGCAAGGCAACAAGTGCTTTGCGCAGCAGAACTGGCCTGCGGCTCTAGATCTTTATACACAGGCTATCGAGCTGTATGATAAAGAGCCGTCGTTCTACTGTAACAGAGCCCAGGTATATATCTCACTTACCGGTTGTATTATGTAGCAAATCACGTAGACAGTGATCTCATACGGTTTTTAGGTCCAGCAAGTTAACTCTTACTTTTCCCCCTCTAGGTACATGTTAAGTTGGAAGCCTTTGGATTCGCAATTGCGGATGCTACCAAGGCTATTGAACTAGACCCTTCATATGTCAAGGTATACAGAAGGAAACCCTTGTTCGGACCGTAGTACTGCGTAACGCCTTCGGCCTGCTAACCAGAGACCAGGCATACTGGCGTAGAGCTGTCGCCAACACCGCTATTCTCAATTCCCGCGCTGCCCTTAAAGACTTCAAGACCGTTGTGAAAAAGGCCCCCAACGACCGTGATGCGAAGCTCAAGCTAGCAGAGTGCGAGAAGCTCGTGCGGCGGATTGAATTTGAGAAAGCTATTGAAGTTGCCGATCCACCATCAGCATTTGAGGGACTCAATATTGAATCAATGGTCGTGGATGATAGCTATGACGGTGTACGATTGGAGGATAAAATGACACAGGAGTTCATTGATGACATGATAAAACGATTCAAGAATGGAAAGCAGATACATAAAAAGTATGCGTTCCAGATAGTGAAAGCTGTGCGGGATATCGTATACAATGAACCTACTATGGTTGAAATTGGCGTTGAAGAAGGCTCCAAATTAACTGTTTGTGGAGACACCCATGGTAAGCTTAAATTCTACCCCCTTAACGACGCTTTCACAACACTTTTCTGTTAACAATTTGCCAACAGGCCAATTCTTTGACCTTCTTGAAATATTCCGCCTTAATGGTTTCCCCTCTGATACCCACTCCTATCTCTTTAATGGTGATTTTGTTGATCGTGGTAGCTGGTCTTGCGAAATCGCCCTCCTTCTTTACGCCTACAAATGGATGCGCCCTAAATCTTTCTTCCTTAATCGTGGAAATCACGAAACCGATGATATGAACCGCGCTTATGGCTTTGAAGGAGAATGCAAAGCTAAATACTCCGAGCGTCTGTTCAAGGTTTTCTCTGAATCCTTCAGTGCACTTGCTCTTGCAACACTGATAGGACAAAAGTACCTAGTACTTCACGGCGGCTTATTCTCCGATGATAACATTTCCTTGGCGGATATCAGAGCCCTGAACAGGCATAACCAGCGCCAGCCAGGCCAATCCGGTCTGATGATGGAAATGCTCTGGACCGATCCTCAGACTCTACCAGGCAGAGGACCGAGCAAGAGAGGCGTCGGTATGCAGTTTGGTCCAGACGTCACCAAGCGGTTTTGCGAAAAGAATGGCCTTGAGGCTATCATTCGAAGCCATGAAGTGCGTATGGAGGGCTATGAAGTTGAACATGATGGAAGATGTATCACCGGTGAGTCTAATTTCTTTTGTATGCGCTAGAGAGGCTTTGCTAATTATTGTGACAGTCTTCTCTGCTCCTAAATACTGTGATAGCACAGAAAATAAGGGTGCATATATCAACATTGGCCCTGAACTTAAGCTCGATTTCCACAAATTCGACGCTGTCCCACATCCTAACATCAAACCAATGGTACGTTTACCTTTCAGTGGCTTATGACTTCTAGTTCTTACTAACCTCACTTCCAGGCTTACGCCAGCAACTCCATCATGTCCCTGATGTAGTTAAGTTTACAAGCCGAATTGCCACCACAATCCATTAGGGACGTAGATCCCATACAATATGACGGTAGCGTGGGTAAAGGGGCTGGTTATACTCCATTTGACTGGCCACGTATCCGTGCCTTTAAGGTCGAATTATAGACCTTAGGATTACCACCACTCTTCCTACCAATAGGCATTGCCCGCACCACCGTGGGTCATTTTACCCGAATCGCACTTCATTTCCCCGAATCTCCGATTGACGAACCTCGTACCCCTTATGATTTCACCATACGGTAGTGCACAGGCCCTTTTGTAAAAGAATCCGAAGTACATTGGGGATGCAATCTGTAACAAAAGAATGCCTTGGGTTAGCTATCTTCCTGTAGCTATTTTGTTGAAACTTACATTGGCACCCTGGAAGTCTTCATTTGTACCGCTGATAGCGTCTATTTTTTAGATCTACCTAATGCTTTTTTTTTTCACCTATCCTTTAAGTTAGTTAGGTACCTGTTTGATAACATCTTATCTCCGGGATAATTCCGCGTGCGTGGGGTGTTACCTAAGTTTAACTAGCTTTGGTGGGACATCAAACATCGCAAGTACCTTTGGTCGAGCTCACTCAACTGCATACTTCTAACCCCAACACCGTGTACCAACTTTGAAGATGGAATTTGATACCAAAACCCGTAAGCGCCCTCTAATGAACACCAATTCAACCCTTCTCCCAAGGCCTGCGCGACCCGGCCTAACCATTAAAGCCCTCTACTTGTGTTTGCGGGGTTGTCAAGCCGTAGATGCCGAAGCTAACACCTCCGCCGAATATTAGCTCCCGTCTGCACATCAGATAAGGAGACATTCGCATACATCTCCGCTTTAGAAAGATGGCCTGTTATTTTAGTGAGATATTCCTGATCTACTACCCTGCAAGCGCCTAACTTGATGGGCTAATTGAGCGTTGTTCCTAGACTGGCGCCATCGACGACCTTCACCGTTCAGTCATCAAGGCAACAGATGAAGAGAAGCAGAAAGAGGGGAAGGAAATACTCCATGAACTAGCTGCATTGAAGTACGAACTTCAACATGGCCGGAAATTGACGTTAGTTGACTCTGGTTTCTTCTACAATACAACTTTGATAGATGAGAGATGCTAACTCTTGATCTAATCTACAGCCCCCTCGCCGACGACGGAGAGTCAGATATTACCATCTATAACAAGGAACTCGCAGATCGTGGAGAACTCTCATGGTTCGACGCTCCATGGTTATTTGCGGAATGCTACTTATGTTCGTGGAAGCTCCAAATTCCTTGCACTGTTCAGCATCACCAACTAATAGTAAAACACAACTGAAAAGACCGTCGGATGAGCACCCATTTTGCCCTTTCTAAGCATTGGAAAGAATATGATGTCTTTGCACAGCAAAAGATGTCAACTTTTAGATCTTCTAGACCCGCTGTGCTTGAATTAGCTACTCGGTACAAGGATTTATCCCAAGATCTCAAGCAGATACATTCAAAGAGGGATGATATGACCCCTGAGCAACATCAGGAGGCTGATAAGGTGCTATTCACAGAGATGTGTGAAATTTGTCTGTGGGGAAATGCTACGGATCTCTCACTCTTGACGTCTCTTACGTATGAGGACATCCAAAAGCTTCAAGGTGCAGAAGCCCGAAAGAAGGCCGAGGCCAATGTTCTGGTGAACGATCTTCCAGCCGCATTTGAACTTTTAAACAAGGCCCGAACGGAACGCAAAAATGAAGAGCGTCGAGTAGACATCGTTCTGGACAATGCAGGTTTCGAGCTCTTCGTTGACCTCATCCTAGCAGGCTATCTTCTCTCTTCGGGATTGGCAACATGTGTTGTCCTTCATCCCAAATCAATTCCATGGTTTGTGTCTGATGTTCTGCCACGGGATTTTGGAGACCTGATTGCCCTTCTTTCTGATCCGCAGAGCTTCTTCAGCAGCACTGGAGAAGAATCTGGGGAGGAAAAGAAACCACAGCCTCTCACAGACAAGGAAGTAGATGAGTTGAAGTATCTATTCCAGCAATGGGGTGATTTCCATGCGGAAGGGCAGTTGATTATTAGACCGAACCGATTCTGGACAACAGCGTCAAGCTATTGGCGGCTACCACATGAGGCTCCTAGTCTCTATGAAGATCTAAAAGAAAGTGAATTAGTCATCTTCAAGGGAGACCTGAACTATCGAAAGTTGACAGCAGATGTAAGTCTACTTTCCCATTTCTACGTCTCAAGTGTATGACTGGATACGAATATTAATTTTATTGTCTAGGCTCACTGGGACCCAACTACTCCCTTTGACACGGCAATTGGACCACTTGGCCAAGGTTCAGGGGTTAGGGTTCTCGCTCTCCGCACTTGTAAGGCTGACGTTGTCGTTGGTCTCGAGAAAGGTGAAGATGAGCGCTTGCGTAACATGCCAAATGGGGGAGGTGACTCTGGTTCTCGGAAATGGGCCTGGAGCGGGAAATGGGCTGTCGTTTCACTTTGTGACGGGAAGAAAAAGGAATAAAACACGCATACTTAACAGTGAGAGAAAAGTGGATGTAAGAGAAATTATTAGTAGACGGAGAGCTAGAGTGTGTTTGATAGATATTAACTTTCGCGATGATTTCAATGGAATGTAAGAAAAGTCCGCTTGCTCAATGCTTTTTGAACAAAAAACTAGTACAAAAATTTATAACCAAACACCAAGCTCAAATCATAATTCATGCTACGGACAAACCCTATGCTGAAAGCATATTCTCCTTGTCCTCTGCTTCCACCTTAGCATGAAGTTGTCTCTGCCTTAACCTAGCCTTGGCTGCTGCAAGTCTGTCTGAAGGTATAGAACCTAATTTGGATTGAGCAGGACCATCCGATTTTGTGGCTGGATGGCGGTTTATATCCGAATGATTAGTAGTCCGGTGCCGTTCAAGGTGTGAAGATGTTCGTGACTTCGGCCTTTTAGGCAGGGTGTCTACACGGCCAGAGTTCAGATATGAAAGGGAAGGGCGAGGTGAATGACCAGGGCGATACGAAGTTCGTTTTTTGACAGCTGACTTGGAGAGAGGTGTAGACTTCACATCGCCTACTGAGCCTAGGGTCGTGTTCGTCACATTACCGTCCTTCTGGCGGAGTGATTCAAGATTCCGGGCGGAACCGCCGAGTCTAATAAACAGTTCTTCGGCTAGATTGAGCGGTTCATCGGAGTTCTTTGAACTATTACCGGCAGCTTTTGCATCGGCGTTGAGTTGTAGCTTGCGACGGACGCTGGCCGTAGGAATGCTATTAGTAGCTTCTGTGTCCACACGTATATGCTCAGATGTGCCTTGCTGCATAGATTGCTTTGTTGGTGAACTAGTTCCCCCTCGAAGAGTTTTCAATAAAGCGCCTATGGTTTCTTCATCAAACGGACTTTCAGGAGCTTTACTCTGGGTATCCTCACGAGATTTAGTCAGTGACTTTGTGGGCGAATTAAGCACATCCTTATCGCTGGGGAGGGTAATTTCTAGTTGGTCGTCGCCTGAGTCGTAGGAATCCACCCGTGCGTGGTAGCTACTAGTAGCTTTCTTAAGCCGCTCAAGTATATCTTCTGTAATCTCCTCACGCCGTGTCGAGCGAGTGGATGTTTGGGGCTGGGAGTTGTCAGAACGCAAGGCTAAGGTTCCTTTCAATAAATCGATAGTCTCTTGCATTTGTTTCCTCTCGGCGTCAAAAGACTTTCTTAGCGCTTCCTCTGCCGCTTGGTGGTCCCGTAAAGAGTCAGTCAAGCGCTTACTATATTCCTGGGCACGAGACTCGAGTCGCTCCTCACGCTTCTTGGCTCTCTCTTCCTGTGCCTTTCGCCGCTCCCCAATGTGTAGAAGTTCAGTCTTTACCCTGTCAAGATTACGCTGCAGTAACAGATTCTCTCTTTTCAATTCAGCAGCTTTCCGCTCCGAGCTCCGGACCAGTTCTTGTAGTTCCTTTAACTTCGGGTTTCTTTCACTTTCGCGTAGTCG
>OJKM01000104.1_pt1 | contig 13353 bp, 14 predicted proteins | sample 1596631 | NCBI WGS metagenome assembly OJKM01 (sample SAMEA3904683, study PRJEB24821) | metagenome | biome: Builtin; feature: hospital; material: surface | place: USA | collected 2013-06-06 | reverse complement strand
CACGTAAGGAGTCGTCGGCAGCGTCAGATGTGTATAAGAGACAGATTTTATGCACCGTATTTATGCCAACCTCCCGTATGTAAGTATGGTAAGTAATGGGATGGCCTGAAATTAACAACAGATGAAATTGCATAAAGATAAGCCAAGAGCCACGCCAAGCCAAGCATATAGTCGATGTATGGTACAAAGTGTTGAGGCAGTGTTGTAGTAGTATACACAATGAATAAACCAAGCCCGGTCAAATAGCACTTAGACCTCAACGCGGGTTGGGATCTTGACTTCTCCCCTCCTCCTGTCTGCAAGAGGCACTCCATACCGCCGGCCAACGCCCTTCTCGCCGCGTCCGTCCAGCCCAACCGTCTCCCTACTCACCACCACATCCCGGAACCTGAACTCGAACCGTCCCTCCGTGGGCTCAACCCGCGTCATGCTCGCTGCCTCCCTGGCCTTCCGCTTCTCCTTGCGCGCCTTCTCAGCCTGCTCGTCCGCCTCGATGCGCGCCATGTACCGCCTGCTGCGCTCCCCCATCTCGTTCGACAGCGTGATCTTGTCCCGCTCGGCAGCTACCATGTGAGGGTGCGGGATGCGCACCTCCGCCGGCTGCAGCACCTGGTACTCGTTGGCGCCCTTGCCGACCTTCTCGATCCGATGCGGGGCGTGCGTCACTTTGGCGATGTACTCGGGTGTGTTGGCGGGTTGATCGCGCTCAGCGGCCGGCAGGGCGGGTGCGGCGGAGAAGGCTCGGGCGGCGTCGACGCGGGTGAAGTGCCGCGACTCAGAGACCGGGTAGAAGATTTGCGGTTCGGTGAGCTTGTGCACTGGTAGGTCGTTGATGGGCTCGTGGGCTATTTGGGGTTCTCCGCGGGGCGCCAGAGGGGTGGTGGGCAGCATTGAGCGTACTGCTCGGCCGTAGGGCAGGGCAAGTGGTTTTTTCTAGACAAAGTCAGTTTAGTTGCAATCAATTCGTGTTATCAATGTGTCTGCCATTCATATAGTATGGCTGTCTTCTCAGAATAGTTACAAAACTTAATCATTCTCTTGGAGTCATCAAGACTAATCGATTTATTCATCATGGAAGACCATATCGTGCCAGCATAGGGACATGGATAGGGTTAGGGTATAAGAGTTCGGATCATTCAACTCACCTCGGCTTTCATGCGTTTCTCCAGCTCAACCAGTCTCACCACCGCCCCAATACGCCTCATATCAACTCCAAACATAACACTCACGGTCTTCACACTCTTCCCTTTATTGATAACCTGCTCATATATCTCATTCCGTAACTCTTCACTCAATATGCTCTCGCTGATAAACACCGGGTTATGCGGGAATGGCCGCGCCGATGGCTCGACTTCCACCAACCGTCCATCAGGTCCTGTTCTGGCTAGAGGCGCCTTCGGTTTACCATCCTTTTCGTAGGCTGTCAGGTAATTTGTGCTCGACGGTATGGGGTCCTTGAACACCCTGCCGGGCCCGTTTAGCCAGCCGAACATCGCTTGTCGACGTTTGGAGATCTGTAGATTGGGCGTCGAGCTGAAGGCACGGCACGACGATGTGCATGTCGATTGTGTTAGGCTGTATATCGAGGTGTTCTGTGAGGATTGGAGGAGATGATGATGTAAATTGGCCAGCCGTTTTGCGGCCCTTAACCGTGGTGGCATCGTGAGCTGATGTTGTGATTATACGAAAATGTGGACAAGGATGGAAAAAAAGAAGGAAAAGCTAGGGTATCGAGCGACTGAGACATTCAAGCCCTCGCTGTGCTTTCACGTCTCTTTTAACAGGCCAATGGCTGCCTTATGCTCGTCGTTGTCGCTGGTTCTTCTTAACGGCAGAAAAAAAGTTGAAGCTTTCAAAGTTGAAAATTCGCTGGATTAAGATGTGCACGTGATAAGTTGCTGACTAAGATTGATAAGGCTCTTCTCTCGCTCGTCCTTCCTGACTTTCAACGACTTTTTAATTGCAGACAACAGCATCAACACCGACAGCACAATTAACAGCGACATTGGTTCAGTCTTCATACTCGTTGCTAAAGCATTGAAGAGCTGGTGGAGACCACATACCCTTCTCAACCGCTTCCGTCTGTCTCTCAGCTTCGTTGCCAACCATACCATAATCAAACATGGACCAGAGCTTAGATGAGATCATAGCTGAACGTCCCGTAAGTCTCTCCCCCTCTAAGACATACATGCCGAAAAGCTCCAACTGACTTCTTTACTGCTGTATAGGACGCCTCTCGCCCCAGAGGTGGCCGCATGGCGGGTTCTCGCCGAAGAAACAACTTCCGCGGTTCTCACAAGGTAACTATCGACCCTAACCCTGTCACAATGAGCTCCCGTGCTGATCACTTATAGGTCCTCATCCTCCTCCTCCCATCGCTGCCTTAGCTACATACCTACATATCTATCTGCCTGCCAATAGCCGTGTCTTGACGTGTCCAGCGTCGAAGTCTCGCAACACGGACACCAACAAGACTTGCAAATCTTTTCGATATGATATGATATGATTGATTACACACAAGGCCATACATAGCAACTAGATCTGACTGACCTTCGGCTAACCTTTGTCCTTCTTTTTCTCTGAGTAACAACAGTCTTCCAGAGGTGATAGAGCAGATTTGGACCTGTGAGTTATTGGACTACTGCAGGGTTGCAAGAGGCGGACGGTTTCAAGAAAAAGCAGACTAATGGGTTATGTGTTCGGTAGTGATTGGGTTCACGACAGGTTTGAAGACGACAGAGATTGTGAGTATTACCCTCGTTCCGTATATTTGGTTTGTTTAGGTACAATCTTCTAACAATGATGTTATAGCTCGATCCTCTCGACCTCCGAGACAGCCTCGTACGGATAGATACAACTCTGGCCCTGCTGACCAGTACGTAACTACAACCAACTGTGCCGGACATCCCATACCTAACACTAATCAACAGTGATTCGCGCGGAGCAAAAATTCGAGTCAGCAATATCCACTATGACTTGACCCAGGAAGACCTCGAGGTTCGACTCCCTTTGTTCTCGTCCCATATATAATGCAATTATACCTAACACAACACAACACAGGAGCTGTTCACCCGCATTGGGCCAGTCTATTCCGTCTCCCTTCTCTACGACAGAGCCGGGCGCTCCGAAGGCACCGCATTCGTAACTTACAAACGACTCTCCGACGCCGAAACCGCCATCCATGAATTTGATGGCGCAAACGCCAAGGGCCAACCAATTCGTCTCACCCTCGTCCCCAGCGCTGCCCCCCGACGCCGCAACCCATTCGACTCCGCCGAGATGCCAAAGGGAAGCCTGTTCGATCGTGCCGAGCGACCGAGGGGAAGAGACAGTCGTAGTCTTAGCCCGGAGGCTGCTGAGGCTAGCGGTGGCCGAAGAGGTAGACGGAACAATACCAATCTTGCCCCGCCAGATAACATCGACCGGTACGTGCCTGGTCAGCGATCGCCGATACGGAAACATGACTCGGGTAGAAACAGGGGTCGTCGGGGTGGTGGTGGTGGTGGTGGTAGAGACAGCAGGGAAGCAACTGGTAGTCGGAATCGTGGGTCGGGAAGAATGAAGAAGACGCAGGAAGAGCTCGACCAGGAGATGGAGGATTACTGGGGGAAAGCCAACGCTGATACTGCTGGCGGTGCTAACAATAATGCCGCTGAAAACCAGCCCGCCGCTGCTCAACCCGCTGCTCAGCCTGCCCCTGCAGCTGGTGCTGAGGAAGACATTGACATGATTGAGTGAGCAGTATTTTGTTTGACTGCATCTGGCTTGTATGGTTATAGAACAATATGAGCCGGTTGGATTTCTTGTCGTTTCGTGCTAGGTTCCGCCCCAATTTGATAATAATTACCACTCTGTACCTGATATTCCCTAACCTTCAACCCTGATACTTGAATTTGGATACAATCTACGAATGTCCTGTAGACAGAATATAGACAGAATGTAGACCAATGGTGTTATTATTTGATGTTGAATAACACAGACTACCCTCCTGCTACCATATGTAAGTAAACCAACCTTACATGGCTAACCTATTTAACCAAACAGTTTTGAAGCAAGGGTTTTCTCTGCATGACCGTTGACCTGCAAGTCACTCGCCAGGCTGATAGTCTATCTCCATAGACCATATGGCTCTCTACATGCTTTCCATAACTTGATCGTCCCATCCTCGCTTCCTGTGCCGTAAATCTTGCCGTCAGGGGAGTAGCTGAGTGACCAAATCGGGCCATGGTGGCCCCGTTGCACCTCTGAGTTTCGCCGTTAGTAACCTAGATACCACTGTCATATCGATATTAGCCAGGAAAAGAGGGGCCACACACCTAGTTCGTCGTTGGATTCAAGATCGTAAACGCGCGCCCATGTATCGCCTGTGCTGCCGGTGACGAACCGGCTCGTTACCTTGTTAACGGCAACACTAGCAAGCTCATACGAGAAATCAGTCTTTTTCAACAACCGGCCTGGCTGTACGGGGTCGAAAAAGTACGCTGATTTGCCTGCAGCAACGCTCAATACACCCGGGTCGTTGGGTGTCGTTGAAATTGCATTCATCTCACAACTACCAATTGTGCCATCCACAGAATATTCCGCACATGGGTGACGAGAACGGAGATCCCACCATCGAATCTTCTTATCATCTGCAGCAGTGACGAGGATGTTGTAGTCCTGGTACCAGATGATTGATTTGATAGTTCCGTTGTGTACGCCGGGGCCAATTTCATAGCTCATGGCGTTGGAGGAAGATGAGCTGGAACTTGCGCCGTTGGCTGCGTTTTGAGACGTGGGTGAGGACGAACTACTGCCCTGAGCCCGGGAGAGGTCAAAGATACGTAGTTTCTTCTCCATGCCGCCTGTGGCTAGGATTTGAGGGCCGGCTTGAACGGGGAACGCAACTGCTCGGACAATGTGGGAGTGCTGCAATGTGTGCAGACACTCCCCAGTATGTGTGTCCCATACCTTTCTAGTTGAGATGTGAGCAACGGGTTCAAAATTTGCATGATGTTGGAATTGGGTCGTCGGATGACATACGCAGAGAAGTCTGCTGCAGCGGTAGCAGCAATGGTAGCGTCCACGGAGAGCCTTGCCTGCCAAACGGCGCCTTTGTGGCCTAGAAATGTCCCAATCCTTCATTGAGTTGATACCATGTCAGCTAAAGCCTATAGAAGAGAGTTCTTATGAGGCGAGACTAACCAATCACCAGTGATCCCATCCCGGAGCATAGGATTATTATCTGCAGAGTAAAAAACTTTAGTCATAGAAATTGAATATAGCTTGGGATTGTATATTGTTTTACCTTTGCAGGCTGAGATCAGGTAGTATTGGTCATCTTCTGTAGTTGAAGAGAAGCTGATGTGAGGCACAGGCCGTGAATGCCCATGACAAGTCAAGGGCACAACCTTTGAAGCATCTACCGGGAAGGAATCAGCTTCACGTCATCGAGATAGCGGACCAGCTTTGGTTAGGGTTCAATAATAGGAAGAACCATAGCTTACCAGATGCCATCTGTCTTGGAGGCGGTGACTGAGGAATGAAACCACAACTCGGTCAAAAGGAATACAAGAAAAAGGCAAAAAAATCAGTAGCCACAAGCTAATGAAGAGTATATGAAGAGGGGAAATAAAGGTCAAGTAGAGAAGATATCAAGAAAATAACGGAAAGTAAACAAGATCCCAAGGTAGAGAGGTATCTCCGAAGACAAAAAATCGAGGGCCAATGAACACCGGTCTTTTTGCACCAGCAATATGATAGTGAAGGGAATCCGTTCAGTCGTCAAAACATTCCTATCATTAAAACAGAACAGAAAATGGAGAAAATGGAGCTCGTCTATAAGGGAGTGAAAGGCGTGGAGCAGTGGCACGGAAGCAGAAGACAGCTCGTCTCTTGCAGGACCAAAATCCAAAGCGGAGGGGCTGGCTTCCGAGTCCCTTTTTTTGCTATTCTGCGTTTTCTCCTTCTTTTTTGTCTAAAGAATCAACCTGACGAACGCTGTGCAAGGGCTTCTCAGCGGGATGGAAAGGAGAGAATAAAGGACAAGATGGTTGGTCGTATAAGAAGCAGTGGACAAACGACCAAGAACGCTGTCTTCTTTTTTTCTTTTTGATATCGGCGGACAGGGCTCGGTGGAGAGTTTAAGCGCGGAGGGAGCAAGCGCTAAGCGGGATGAGGTAAGGCTCCAGGGCACATGACTCTCTTCTTCAACGTTTAGTGTTCGACGGCGGCTTTGGGACACGCGGAGAAGGACGAGGACGACGGGAGATGCAGAGGGTATTAAGGCGGCGGATAGGCGGCGGCCAATTCACCGTGGAGTAGGACAGGACGGCTTGAACTTTTTCGTGCTGGAGACACTTTTTTTCTGCAGGGGAGCAGACGTCCTCGTTCCCTGCAGTTTTGGCGCATACCAGGAGCTGCTGGGCTTGTCCACAGGGATGTTGTACCCTCTGGCTAGCGGGACACCATACTAGACAGTTTGACTCGCAACACCCACCGTTCCATTATCAGGGACATCGCGAGAGCTTCAGACGGCTACTTGAGAGCTGACATTGGCCGTTTATGCTGTGGCTGTAAGAAAAGAAGCCGCCTATTTTGTATATCCTTTACACCATGATGAGGCATATGGTATATAGTACCTCTTACGTCTTCGTATACCAGGATGTCCGTTATTTAAACTGTTTCATAGTACTCCGTAGAACCGAAGTCATTATCTTATAGTAGGTATATACAACCAGATCTTGATTATTCGCCATCTTCTTGTTGCCCTTAATAGTGTGCAATCCCGTGCAATATCACAACATTATGTTCTTCTTGGCAACTCCCTTCACCAAAGTATTCACCAAAGTATTTGATAGCAATGGATGAGCCAGCCAGCTTTGGTTGTGTCCGACTGTCATGTGACCTGGTCTGCCAAATTTTGTATTATGTCATGCAAAGAATAGCAACTCCAACCCCCACACTCTGGCACTCTGCAAACAAGCCGAAGAACTACAGCCACAGCCATTCGTTGCTCTTCGTGATAACTTCATTTTCTCCGTTGGGCGACGGATTTATACCGTGGTAGCTGTGTTTTTTGCTCGCTCATACGATACGTTCTCTTTATAGCCAACCAAAATCATTTGTATGCCGGACTTCAAGATCTCCGCCCTTCTGGAAGGCCACAGCGATGACGTTAGTCCGAATTAACCCTCTCGCCATATAAGGAGCTACTGTGACTGATTTCTTGATATATAGGTTCGAGCTGTGGCCTTTCCAACTACATCTACTGCTCTAACGTCGTCCCGAGATGCAACTGTTCGTATGTGGACAGTGGTATCGTCCCCGCCTCCGAAGTTTGATGATAAGATCACAGTGCATGGGTCGGCATTTATAAATTCCCTGGCTTACTGCCCTCCAACAGGGGACTATCCGGAAGGACTGATATTTAGTGCTGGGCAAGATACGATAATAGAAGCAAGACAGCCCGGGAAACCAGCGGATGACAACGCTGAGCGTTTGCTGCTTGGTCATACTGGCAACGTATGTGCTCTAGCTGTCTCGCCAGACCGTAAGTGGCTGGCCAGTGGAAGCTGGGACTCTACTGGACGCCTTTGGGAGATTGGAAAATGGAGCAAGGAAGTGGTTCTGGATGGTCATGGAGGCAGTGTTTGGGCTGTTCTCGCTTACGACAAGGACACAGTCATTACGGGTAAGAATACATACCGGAAATGCTATGGGGTACACTGCGTACTTATGGGAATTTAGGGTGCGCTGATAAACTTATACGTGTGTTCAATACCTCCGGGAAGCTTCTGAACACTTTCAGGGGCTGCGGGGATGTTGTTCGAGCACTTTGCAAGTTCCCAGATGGACATGGATCCGGAGCCCAGATAGCATCTGCGGGAAATGATGGTATCATTCGACTTTGGACTATCCAAGGGAAGCAGGTTGGCCAATTGCATGGACACGAAAGCTTCATCTACTCCCTCGATTCTCTACCCTCCGGCGAGCTTGTGAGTTCTGGAGAAGACCGGACTGTAAGGATATGGGATGCTACTAGCTGCATTCAGACAATTACCCATCCGGCAATATCAGTATGGAGTGTTGCTGCATGTGCCGAATCTGGTGACATTATCTCGGGAGCCAGTGATAGGATAGCTCGGATTTTCAGCCGGGACAAGGGTCGACAAGCCGATGAGGCCACCACTCAGATTTTCGAGAATGCCGTGAAAGAGTCCTCCATTCCACAAGAGCAGGTCGGGAAGGTCAATAAGGAAAAACTTCCTGGCCCGGAATTCCTCAAACAGAGATCTGGAACAAAAGATGGCCAGGTACAGATGATTCGTGAAGATGATGGGAGCGTCACTGCTCATACATGGTCGTCTGCCTCTTCTCAATGGGTTCCTGTTGGCACAGTGGTGGACTCTGTCGGAAGCAGTGGTAGAAAAGTCGAATATATGGGCCAGGACTACGATTATGTATTCGATGTTGACATCGAAGATGGAAAGCCACCCCTAAAACTCCCATATAATCTGTCTCAAAACCCCTACGACGTGGCAAAGAAATTCATCGCAAACAACGAACTTCCGATATCATACCTGGAACAGGTTGCGAACTTTATCACAACCAATACTAAAGGGGCAGTAGTAGGCCCGTCCCAGACAGGCGAATCCACCTACCAACAACCGTCTATTCCGGATTCTCGACCAAAAGTGTTACCTCAAGCGTCCTATCTCTCTATAAAATCGGCGAATTTGAAAGCTATACAGAAAAAGATATCCGAGATTAACGCCCAGTTGGTATCTTCCGGCTCAAAGGATTTGTCCCTTGCTCCCTCGGAGATGGAAGCTATATCTGCTCTGTGCTCCCAACTTGAGCAGCCATCCTCACTGTCCAAGTCACCAGTTGTTGAAGCCACTCTCCCCTTACTCGTCAAAGTATCAACAGGCTGGCCAGCCGTAAACCGGCTTCCAGGTCTCGATCTTCTCCGGCTCCTAGCTGCTGCATCTCCCACAGCAGCAACCTGGGATCAAGGAGAAGGTAATTTAGTGTCGGTGATCATATCCAGCGGTGTGTTTGATGCTCCTCTCAGCCCCAATAACACCATGCTGGCCATCCGAATGCTAGCAAACTTTTTCGAAACAGGGCCGGGCCGTGCACTAGTCGCTGGCTGCTTCGAAGAAGTTACGAACAAAATTGGCTCTGTCATGTCCGACTCCGTTGCGGCTGGTAACCGCAATGTAACCATTGCTGCAGCAACATTATACATCAACCTTGCCGTTTACTTCACATCCAAAGAAAATGTTAACTCACCGGAAGCATCCGAGCACGGTCTTGTACTCATCGACCAGCTTTCTAAAGTTCTCCGTAACGAGAAGGATTCGGAGGCTGTCTATCGAGGACTGGTTGCACTTGGAACACTGGTTGTTGGCTTTGACCACGATATTCAGACGGCGGCAAAGGAGATTTACGACCTCGATCAGACACTGTCACGGGTTTTAGATGCCGGCTTCGGGCGGGAACCAAGAGTCAAAGGTGTCATAAGCGAAATTAGAGATGCAATTAATTAGATCTGACAGAAGCATGTGTACGGAAACATGAGCGTTACGTATAGAAACTTGAAATTAGTTACTAATTATATGCACTCCCTTGGCATTGTTGCGTTGCGCTATGATCTTGGACTGTTTGAAATGTGACACCAGTCAATCCAAACTTTTTAAGACACCTCCCGCGTTTTTCCACAAGGTACTTTGACAGGCCGACTAGTCACTCATGCACTGGAAATCAATTACCCAATGAATTACTTGTGTTATTATACACTGCAGCTAGCCATAGCCTTCACAACTTCCCGGATCCATCCACATCAACTTCCACTATCTGGTCAACACCTGGGTACTCAGGTAAATCCAGCCCATACTTCCCCGCAATATCAGGTGTCAAAAACCTTCCGCCGAGGAAATGCCTCCCCTTAAACCATTTCACGCACGGCTTAGCGGCTGTCAAACTGACGAGTATATCTGGCATAAACTTCGAACCGGGTCCATTTTTGGGCGGCCCAGTCTCGACGTCCCATGAGCTCGGCGCATCGACGCTAAGAACAGGAACCTTAGTCTCCTCAAGCTGGGAAATTATGGCTGGAAACGGGTCTCTGAGTGGTCCGCTGAATGAAAAGCCAAATATAGCGTCCACAACTAGATCGGAGGATTTCAGGGAATCAGTGAAGTCGGAAGTGAATGGCACGGAAAGATTCTTCAGTTGCGTTTTCAGGCGCTGGATAGACAGGTTTAGATATCTCTACCTTGGGTGTACTGTTGTGGGGTATATGTGGACGCACCTCATATAGCTCATTCTTGCCTTGCTTAGGGTAATACACGGTAGGTTTATACCCGTAATGTGCTAGATGGCGGGCAGCGACCAGCCCGTCCCCTCCTATACATTGCAAAAAGTTACCACTCGCCAAGCATCAAAACATACATATTCCATTGATGGGGACGCTAAGGCCTACCGTTATTTCCTGGGCCACAGGCTACCAGAACGTTGCAGCCATCTTTGGGCGGGTGGACACGGTAGACTAAAGATACCCGAGAATTGAGAGCAGTTAGTTAAGATCCCCAAGTGAAGGTGTATATATGTATGTTCCAACATAAAGTATGGGTATATACCGGCCTGTGAGACAGAGAGCCCGGCTAGTTCCATTAGCTGGTCGATGGAGAAGCCCCCCGTATCCATGAGATCTTTATCCAGAGATGATGCATCCTTAGGGTTGATAGTCTAGGGATATAATAGCCCTAAGTTAGCATGATTAACTAGGCATACGAAAATATTCTGTGATACAGTTATATTTGAAATAGGAGGGGAACATTCGTCGGACACTCAACCTTTAGTGTCATGCTGGATAGTCTTCTATACTTGCGGATAGATGTAAACAATGACTGCGGTATCAAGGCTCTCCGCATCCGAGCTTCACGAGTCCACAAAGATATATTGCTACGCCAATTTAACAACTATATATGGCAAAATATTAGCATAAATCACTTTCCATGAAATGTTCTGCGTCCTGCTTGAATTTAACAACATCTCAACTTGATATGAAGTATGACGTTGAAGATTACCAAATCAATCATCATGTGATTCTAACGCGGAGAATTAAATGTCCGTTTCCGGATAATTTTTGACGGCGACAGCGCACCTGCATCTAAAGACGAAGATCAAGACTCGATAGATTATACAGAGATACGAGCGCCAGTCGACGTTGGAGGAGAGATTTATATCACTTGATCCGGTTCAATTGGTTTAACCGTGATCTCTCTGTCCAAAATTTCACAATGGTCCTCCGAATTCGACTGTCCCGTTTCGGCAGAAAACATGACCCCTTCTACAACATAGTGGTCTCCCAAGCAAGGTGTGTCTCTGGTTAATTCTTCCTCAGGCTTCCTCAGTGCACGTCGAGTCGTGCCTATGAGCTTCGATGTAGTGATCACTCGTGCTAACTGACACTTTACAGAATTGCACGCGACTCAAAACCCATTGAAGTCCTCGGAACATATAACCCAGTACCACAAAAACCAGTTGGGCTCTCAGACAGTGAAGCAAAAACTGCACGACCATATAAGGATATTGCGCTTGATCAAATAAGGACGAAATACTGGCTTGGTGTAGGCGCTCAGCCTACCGATGGGGTATGGCGGCTACTAAGCATGGTACGTTTTGACCCCGGGACAATTCTTCAGCACTCTGCCTTGGAGGCCAGAACATTTTTATCTGGATGGTGAACGTGGTGAACGATTGAAATATCATCGGTGGATCGATTACGGTTACTGATGGTCATGGGTGCATAGATCGGTCTAGTTGAGCCGAAGCTAGGAAAAGCGCAAAAGGCCCAGGCCAACTCGAAGACGGCGGGAAAAGCGGCAAACACCAATTAATCTGACTTCCCCCCCTTTAAAATGAGCCGAACCGTCTCGAACACAGCATGTCCGTTGAGACAATTATTATAATCAACCGGGACAAGGCAGTCAGCAGAGAAAAACGCCGGTACATCACACCACCCACAAGTACCTGGACGCGTAGCTCTGGTTCCCTCACCATTCCTTTGGACCCTCGAATCCTTGTCTGCTGTATATTACATACCCACGTTTTTCCTTTTTTTTATCCCCTGCTTTTCCAAAGCACGTTAGTTCCTGATGAGGGCCACTGTCATCATATGTATCAAAGCATCTTTGCTGTGTTTTATAGTTGAGTTGGGATGGGGCGTCTATCTGGTTGGAAAGATCTCGATGAGTCGATAACTTATAGGTACTATTACTAGACGGAATGGATATCTGTTATTGTTTCCAGGTGGGGAGATATACCATTCGTTCCGTTCCAGACCATGGGCTTATTCTACTTACTCGGTATTAAATACCGTGACACCCGATGGATAAATGGATCAGCAGGTAAGCCCCTGGTAGGTATATATTTAGCCATGGTCTAACCAAGATGGCTTGCTTGACGAGGACGTCTCTATGACTTTGACTTTCTATATGTATACTCCGTATGATGTCCGCTTCTTTACAAGTCTTACGTGTTAGCCGTTATCATTGAAGTGAGGCCCAACGCCATACTGAATAGCGGTTTCATCGAGCTCAGGCAGCCAATTTGATAGACCAAGTACCCTGTAAAACAAGGGGTTGAGGATAGAGGAAGAAAAAGCAACTCTGGCTTCTTTTGTTGCCAGTTTGACTGCAGCTCGTATCTCCAGGGACGATACCCTGTTGGTGAGGCAGCTGTGGTGATAATGCACCTTTCCTAGCCTCTTTATCTTGTGAGGGCAGAGTATTCGCCTGGGGAAGCTGAATTGTACTCTTCTGTTGATAGGTATTTATGTAGCTTGCGGTAGAGGTACTGATGTGGATGTACCTGACTGAGATTGGTCAAATCGGTGGAGTGAGCAGCAAGGCCATGTACACAGACTCCTATAGATGAATATTATTATCTGTCACCACGAATACATTAAATGATATTAAATAATGGTTGATATTACAATTATGTTCAAACGTAATCATCTTCATCTACACACCTAACGGCTCTCGTATATCGGCATCGTTGTATGCAAGCCCCCGATATCATCACACATACCTCGTAACGCCATTCATTAAGCCTTAGCGGTACTTTGAGGTGATTCTTCCATTGTTGTGAGTTGTAACTTCGCAGTTGTTCGACTCGCAGTCCGCGTCATCACAGTAGACGAGTCCGTTGGTGGCCTTATTCAGATGGAAATGCTTGTGCAAGCAAACGCCAAACTGGCATCTAGTCCGCCCTTTGCAATCAGTAGACTTCGAGCATTCCTGACCAATCATTCCTTTCTTGCATCTCTTGCAAGTTCTCACTTTCTTCTCCAGAGTAGAGAGA
>OJKM01000103.1_pt1 | contig 13371 bp, 14 predicted proteins | sample 1596631 | NCBI WGS metagenome assembly OJKM01 (sample SAMEA3904683, study PRJEB24821) | metagenome | biome: Builtin; feature: hospital; material: surface | place: USA | collected 2013-06-06 | reverse complement strand
GTGTAGAAGACGGGCTGGGTCCTTCAATCTCAAACTCCCAGAATAACCAGTCTGTTTTACGGCCCGTTCGCTCCATGGCTGACCTCGCGGAAGAAGCGAACGGGTCCGTCACCGAGCCCGGTGGTCAGAAGAAAAAGTCTGGAGACTTTCAGGACTCAAGGCGGGAATCGGCTCCAAACCTGAAGCAGACCCACACCCACGAACTCCCAGCTTGCCTCACCCCTGGTGGAATTGGAAGCGGTAGGAGCATTCCTACACGAGAGTCCTCATTGCGTCACAGCTTTAACAGTCCCTCGTCGAAGAAGCGCCGCTCCGGCCGACACAGTGGATATTCTTTCAAAGATGTGGCGGTTGATAAGAAAATTACGGAAGTCAACGCAGAGGCCGACCAGGTAACCCAGCGCATCAAGGAGATTAAGGATCACCAGCAGAAGATCAAGGATCGGATGGTTCTCGATGACAGATTGCCTCCTCCGCCCCCGGACAGCACAAAGCCCAATATCACTCGACCGTCTGCTACTTCCGCTGCCGCTTCGGTTTCTAGCCCGTCTATACAGCTCGCCAAAGTGGATGAACTCTTTCTCGACTTCGGCGACAGCGCGCCGTCTCCTACCGTCAGCACTCGTAGGGCCCCTTCCGTGAGCAAACGCGGTGCGCCGCTTGCGCCAAAGACTGGAAACCTGCAAGCAACCTCTCCCACGAACCAGCGCTCAAGGCATGACGACGGTCTCACCAAAAACGCGAAAGGGTCTGATATGAAGGGTCATAGGAGGACATACTCTGACTCCCCTTCAACAGCACCCCGGCCCTCATCAGATGCAAATGCCAGACCAAGTAGCCCAGACGTAATTGAGGAAGCTGTAACAGCATACATCACCTCACCCAAACTTACACAGAAAGTTCCTCACCCGCAGACCGGGCGTATCATCGCCTTTTCAGAAGTCGGAGATCCCGACGGCCATGTCGTCTTTTGCTGCGTCGGTATGGGTTTGACCAGATACCTTACGGCCTTTTATGATGAGCTAGCTCGGACGTTGAAACTGCGGCTTATAACCCCTGACCGGCCTGGAGTTGGAGAGAGTCAGCCCTGTCTGGACGGTACGGGGACTCCTTTGAACTGGCCGGGTATGTATTACTGTATCCTCTATTTAACATCCCGTTTTAATACTAACTACTTTGATTTAGACGACCTAGCGGTGATATGTAAACATCTAAAAATCTCAAAGTTCTCCATGCTCGCGCACTCCGCCGGAGCCATTTACGCCCTAGCCACCGCTTTGCGCATGCCCCAGCATATCCGAGGTCGCATCCACCTTCTCGCGCCCTGGATACCGCCCTCCCAAATGACCGGCATGGGATCACATAGAGACCCGCTACCGGCTACGGCGCTCCCTTACTCCCAACGGCTTTTGCGTGCGCTTCCTACTCCTATTCTCAAAGTCGCAAACTCCAGGTTCATGACCGCAACCAGTGCAAGTATCACTAGCAGCCTCCCCAAAAGCTCACGCAAACCAAAACGCCGAAGCACTGTTGGCAGAGAAGCAACACCCATACCGCCTGAAGTTGGAGGAACAACTGCTGCCGATGGCCAGGGCAAGACCTCTACCTCCACGCCCCGAAAGCAACACCCTCCTCTCCCTACCCAAGAAGGGACCGGCGCAGTAACATCTAGCGCATCAAGCGTCGCTGCCGGAGTTACTCCAGACAACGTCCCTATATCTGAACAAGAACGACGGACGGAGTATGACAACCGCCTCACACACGCAATCTGGGAACTTGCAACCAGTTCCGCCAATCCAGCCGTTGACCTACTCATTTGTCTCGAACGTAGACGGGCCATTGGATTCAGATATGTGGACATCAACCGTGCGGTAGTCATACACCATGGTTCCCGTGACACAAGAGTTCCTGTCGACAACGTCCGGTGGTTAGGAAAGACGATGCGCCGGTGCGAAGTCAGAATCCTCGAGGGTGAAGGTCACGGGCTTATGGCGTCCGCTACAGTGATGGGCAATGTCTTGATGGAGGTTGCGAAGGAGTGGGAAGACTGGACAACTGTTGTCCAAGGCCGACGGGATGGAAGGAAACCTACTGCGCAGTAGTTTCAACATCACTCTACTATGCACCTACCCAATATCTACCAGAAGGACATAGTTATGTCTACCAACATTCTTTTACCAGCCGATACCCAGTCTGTACTCTACATGTTTTAATACCCTTTCTTTGGCTCGACGAACACGCCCTAGGACCCCGACCGTTCTATACCGGAAGTACATAGCTTTGACCTTTAGATAGATACCACTATAGTTCTAATTATTAGTTCCCTTTCTTTGTGCCATGTATATAACCAAAGACCAATTGTTCCATAGGCATTGAATAAAATTCTTTTCATCCTATTCTATCAATGCCATCTTGATTGCTCCTTCAATGTGTCTTTAGGATCTGGTCTTCGCCTGTAAAACCCGAGACTGGTGACGTAAACTTCAGGGGGCGAGGCCGAGGTAGCTCAAACAAACTTCTTAGGTGTAACAGTCGGAAAGCTAGCTTCAACTTCAGCACCCACATCAACGCCAACGGAAAAGATACCAAGTTAACGGGACACAGCTCATGATAATATTAAGAGATTCAATAAATCCCATCTTCTTCAAATGATCTCGGCATCCACCCTGTCTTGAAGCGATGTTTTCTCCTCGTCGCCTCCGGCTTTACTTGATTTCCGCCGTGATACTGGTTTGTTTCATACTATATTTCACTGTAGGTCTGCTCGTTCTTCAACCAGCTACATGATATCCTATGTATTTTGTAGTCATACAGATGCATAAATAGCCCGCCACTTTGTTCCTGAGGTGTAAAATTGTTCTAACTCTTTGCTTGACAGGGAGATGTCCGGCGCACGCAGGCGTTAAGAGCTGCCGGCACATCACAACTGGGGAAATCAAATCCCAATCTGAAGGGCTCGTCAAGGGATCATGGAAATGACAAAGATAATGATGGCGGCGTCTTTGATAAGTTGAAGCCCGGTGCTCTGCGGCCCGGAGACAAACAGAAGACAGTCAAGGTAGAAGAACCAGAGCAGACGCCGACTTCAGCCAAAAAAGGGAAAGGAGACGGAAAAGACGAAGAAGAAGCTACAGACGATACGAAGAGCGAAGACGAAATTGTCAACGAAGAGATGAATACCATCTTAAAGAGATCCCCAAGTAAGCATGATAGCTAATACATGTCTTATATTACACATTCTGTACGAGAGAACTGGCTAACGATATTAGTTATAATATTCTCCAAGTCATATTGCCCTTACAGTAAGAAGGCAAAGTATTTCATGCTGGAGAAGTATAATATTACTCCCGCTCCCTTTGTGGTTGAGCTGGACGAGCATCCGCTAGGCAGGCAGCTGCAGGATTTGTTAGGGACCAATACTGGCCGCAGGACAGTGCCTAACATCCTCGTCAACGGCAAAACGATAGGCGGTGGAGATGACATCGAGTCCTTGTACCTGTCTGGCGATCTGGGGACGAAGCTGCAGGCTCTCGGTGGGAAGAGAGTGACAGCGGTTCCTCACAGTGCAGACCCAGACCCATAGCAGTTGGTCTGAAACAACCGATTTCTCGTCCCTTATGCATCCCGGGTGGCTGTATACTTTTGACGTCTCTTTTTTCCTACTCTTCTTCCCTTGTATTATAGGTCATCATCTATCGATATCAATCAATATCAATCAATATCAACTTCGTCGCCTTCTTCTCATTCCCAAAAGGAAAACACGTCACGTGAAATATGACTGCTTAGTCACGAAAGTTAGTCATCATATACTAACCGAAATAAGCACTAAGCGAACACACAACTTCTAGCTTACATAATAATTTAGCGACCGCAAAACTTCCAAAGAGAAACTTCGAAAAGTCGACGAAGCGAAAAAGAACGACGAAGCGCATCAACGTCGACAAAACCACCTTCAACTCTCCCGTTTCGCCCTCGGTCAGCTTCTTCACAGGCGGAGTCAAGATGCTCTACATACACTCCCAGGAGACTCTGCAGATCCCAGAGAATGGTGAGCACCCCCGAGCAGCGCTATCGCATATTACAGTGGAGGATGGATGGATGAAGGGAGGGAGAGGAATGGACTGTGGCTGTTTAGCGACACCGACACGAGCAGATGGCCCGAAGATGCGGGGGGATGATTAGGATATATGAGAATGAACTTGTTACTGACTGGGTGTTCTTGATATAGTGAACCTTCACATTCGATCCCGTATCGTTACGGTTGAGGGACCACGAGGTACGATCACTCCGCACGCAGAAGCACATACACACGCAGACTTTTTGGATTGAGCGTCTGGGGTCGAATGCATTGGCATGCACTTACACTGGTTTCAATGATGCAGGAAAGTTGGTCAAGGACCTCTCCCACCTTTCGGTCTGCTTCAGCCGCCCAAAGAAGGATACCATTGCCATCGAGGTTCACCATGGAGGGCGTAAGGCCGTTGCTACGCTCCGCACTGTCCGGACCATCATCAATAACTTGATCATCGGCGTCACCCGCGGCTTCAAGTACAAGATGCGCTACGTCTACGCCCATTTCCCCATCAACGTCAACATTGAGACCAACAAGGAGACCGGTGCCGTCGAGCTCGAGATCCGGTATGTCACCGAGACACCCCCGAATATAATAAATAGTTAAAACAATTATTGTTGGAGCAAAGATGGAATACTAATGGATTACTATTTGTAGTAACTTCTTGGGTGAGAAGGTTGTCCGTCGTGTTGTCTGCCAGAAGGGTGTCGACGTTGTTGCTTCCTCCAACGTCAAGGATGAGATTGTTCTCTCCGGAAACTCCATTGAGGGTGTATCACAGAGTGCTGCCGATATACAACAGATTTGCCGTGTCAGAAATAAGGATATCCGAAAGGTGAGCCTTATACTACTCCCACTTGACTTGACTTATTCGTGCTAACATGAACATTAGTTCCTCGACGGAATATACGTCTCGGAGAAGGGAAACATTGTCGAAGAAGAGTAAAGGATCTGCTGAAATATAACATTTCCTGCTCTATTGAAATTGGGGGGAGCGTCAAAACCGTTGATAGCATGTTACTCTGCCAAACGATAATGAAAACTTTCTCCCTACCGCCTTACCTTACACCATCTCCGCCATAAAAAGGTCACGTCGCCCTTGTTTCTGCTCTGTAGGCATTCGGCTCCATCTATCTGACGGCTTGGTTTTCTGGAGTCGGCGCGCTCTGGGTTCAGGCTGGAGTGTGACCGGCCAGCCTCTATGTACTCATAAGTGAAAACCATTACATTGACACCTAAGAAACTTTCTATATCTACTTACCATCCCATACTATGAATGTTACTATTTCGCCTAGAACTAAGTATGCTATATGAGCATACACAGGGTAATCTAGATCTAGCTCCACCATGTTGCATTGCAGCATTGGTCACCACAGCGTTCATAGAACACACAACCACCCCACCCACCTTATCATACTTATCCAACAGCGACCCCATTACATTACATTCATCCCCTTTTATACATAAAAGCTAATGGTCAGCGTACTTCTCTTCTTTTCTTCCTTTTTCCCACCACCACGAGCCTCTTGGCTCGTGCACAACTCACACGTGATGTATGATTGATTATATAATACTTCCTCACTCATTCATAATGCACTTACATAAGCGAATATCATCATCGACAAAGACGAAGAAAAGCGAAAGTAAAAAGATATAAAAACGACATGGAGAGAAGAGGCTGACCGTCCGTTTATTCGCTGCTCAAAAGCTGATAGTGGCTGCGCCATACTGCTAAAAGGCGATACTGAGTCATGCTCTACGTCTTGATGCTCTGACATTCAACTCTTTCTTCACCTCTTGCCTATTGACACCCCGACGTTTTATGCGCGCTGGGGTAGCCCTGACCAACATTGCACCTCCAGTATTGAAGCAACTATTACTCTTCCTTTCATGCCTTTGCATTGGAAAGTCTAGTTTTGATATCTACGCCTTTCATTTTTGAAAACTGCGAACTATGACTTCTCAGGCAGCCCTAATTGACGAGACCATCGTCGGGTTGAAGAGAGCCCTTCTGCGGCACGCCTCAGGTATTACCACCTTGTGTGAAGGTCTACTGAGACGGAAAATATACTGATACTGTGAGCCGAATAGATGCTGCTTATGATGATGCGATCAATCAACCCTCCAACCGCGGAAACAAGACTAGGCTGAATGCCGAGTTCGTCCGAGAGGGTGCCCTAGGTTACATGAACCATGAACAATTCTATAGAAAAGTGAGCTGGCCTATGTTTACATATGTAGTTATGATTCTTACACTGTTTACAGAAAGCGGAACACTCGGGGTATACGCGAGATATATTAGAGAGCAACCCGCCACGATTCGATGCAGAAGGAGACGAGCTTGATTTTGACGACTCTGATGCCGCAGCGGATGCTGAAGCAGCAGATGATAACCCGTTCTCATCAACTCACTTGGATGGTAGTTTCCCCGCTTATAATGATGGTGTTTCTGTGGCTAACTTATATTCTGCGCACATAGACCTTCTTGCTCCGTTGACACACCCTTCCGAACTTGCGAATCATTCCATGGCCAATGCGTATACGAATAAAGCGATTACTACGATGATCGAGCGGATCAACCGCCGACTCCGATTAGAACGGCATGCGCTCTGGCAAGCAAAGAATGTTTATAGACAACTCGTCGCGGATTCGATATGGATGCCTTGCGGTGCTGTAGAGCGAGACGACGATGCTGAACTTTTTGGAGCATCAAATCCACAGCCTATAGCTCAGGAACCATCCGTTTCTAATTTAACAGCCACGGCATCTTCAGACCGTATGAATGTCGATCAACAGAATGATAATAATGGAGATAGCTCTGCAGGAAACGACAGAAATAATGATAATTCAAGAGCAGAAAGACCAGGTGAAACCACAGATAACACTCGCGATCCCGACGGAGACATAGTGATGGAATCCGCACACATAAACGACGGGGAAGACAAAGGCCGGAAAGGAGGTGGAGGCGAGTCAGAGGGTGATCAGGCTGAAGGATCGCCGAAGGATAAGGATAAGGAATTGGCAGATGACGGTTTTCTCCATCCACGCCGAATGACGACTAGAGCACAAGTAAGTGCGAACCAAAATACGGTTTCACAGGAGAAGCAAGACGAGAAGGAACAAGAAATCCTATCCCTCGACGTTCATCCCATCTTTCGACTGCCACGACTACCGCCGGAGGAGCGGAATTGCGGCTTAACCCAAAGTGAAGCTGATGAAACACGCCGTATGCTATGGGCTTATATACAGAAGCAAGGAGAGAGTGTGCGGCTGTTCACGGAGATGCTCAAGATGCTCCGCAAATCGCATCGAATGAAAGAAGAGGTGTGGGAGTGGTGCAAAGCGGAAGCACACATTGGAGAGCTGAGCGATGGAGAAGACTGGTATGATAAGGAGCGATGGGGGTTGGGTGAGGGTGAGGACCTGAGAAAAGGGGCCGATGAAGAGGAGACGGAGGGACTGGATGAAGGGAGGCCGACTGGTAAACGGGGGAGAGGACGAAGAGCTTGAGAATTTTATTACAAGTTATCTAGCCATCTGGAATGCGCTATATCATGTGTTTTTATTTCAATGCTATAGCAGAGAATATATAGAATAAGAACCGTTATGATGAATAACAGTGTATAGTAGATATATAATCTAGTAGATAGATATTCATTCGAGACCAGGGTTTAGTCAGTCTATATATGAAGAGTACCTTGACAAGAGTGGTCGAATAGCTGGTATATGTATCATCACCTAAGAAAGCCGGAGTTAGGGTAGAGTACGAGTACAATTACAGCGACAATAACACCGGCTGTGCCAGCTAGGAGCCCACCCAGGTTTGCCATGGAGAGAGGTTGAACTTTGTCTATCAGCCTTCAAGCTATCCATTGGAGGATAGATTTTGAAGTGGACAGGGCAGAGTAAGAACAAAAGAATTCTAAGAAGCCTTCCCGGCCTTATTTGCAGCGGATCTCTCCTTATCACGCTTGCTATAGATCTCTTCAGTGAATGGTCTGCAGTGGCGGTAGTTAGCATATAAGAACGAGAAGGAAAAGGGTACAGAGATACATGAAGAGCAGTTTCAAAACGTACTCTTCCCATAGACAGGCGATCTTGTAGCAGATGAAGACCTCAGCAGTGAGTAGGAGACCAGCAGGCTTGCCATGATACAAGGCCACAGCCAGGAAACTCATGGTGCTGCCCCAGTACATAGGAGCACTGGTGATGTTGAACGGAAAGCCGGTCACGGGAGCATCCATAAGGATTCCAAAGTAGTCTCCGAGGTAAGTTCCTGTGATTCCGAGTGCCCACATACTAGATAGAACGAGTACATTTCCCGTAGCGAAGAGGCCATAGGCCAGGTACTGCTGGTGGACAGGTGCAAAGTAGGGCTGGTTCTTGAGGGCGTCGTTGTATAAATGGTCGCGGATTATGCCTAGCGAGAAGATGGTAACAGCCAGGAAGTAGCACCCATTGTACTTGTTACCACTAAACAGCTTGGTCAAAAAGTGGTTGCTATATTCTATATGTCCAGTATGCGATAGGATGTCAGGATGGTTGCTTCAGTATAGATGCCCCAGAGTGGAGAGGGGCAGAGCGGGGAGGAGTGTATAGGGTCGGGGAAGTATCGGACCTTGACGGGCAACAATGCTATTGAAGTCAGCACCCAGAGACACATACGAGAGGGCCAGGGCAGATACATACTTCCAGAAGAGCGGGTTGAATGCAATTGTCACGGCCGACACTGGTTATGGATACTATGATAAGCTGTATGTACACACGGGCTAGAGTATGGCGGAACAACTTACCGACCAGGCTCGGCTGCGAGAGGTCAATGTATTGTGATAAGGACATGATTGGTATCTGGGTGAGGGAAATATGCAGTTCACAGTTCTTCAATTCGGCTTGAAGTGCGAGTCCGGAAGATGCTTTAACTTCTCCGTGAACTTGGAGTAGTTGAAGTTTTTGTCGTAAACAAGAAAAGAAGAAAAGAAGCAGAAGAACCCCACGCTTAGTAAATGCTGAGTAATAAAAGTGACTAATTAATTAATAATAGTAATTCTTGGCGTTCATTTGCCTTTATTAGACCTAACCCTAACCTTAACCCTAGCGCTGTGGCCATCAACACGAACCTGAGGGGCGGCTAAAGATTCATCTCGAAGCTCTAATTAGTTCGCTCTGATTGTCCGCCTGCATCACATCATACTCCATACGGCAGTACCTAGCGTCAGAAGATTTGAAGTTGAGTTTCTTGTGGGATGACGAGCTTTAATGTTTTCACGTCTAGGGGGATCGCGATGCTGACGTCTCGGGACTTGGGCGTGACGTATTGCTGCATTGTGTCTCGATCATGGAGGAGGCATTAATTTCTCTAGGCCCCAGAGCAGCTGAAATACACGAACAGTGCATTTTGCATGATTACTCTCCTTATCTATGAATGTATTCCTCCCTTGACTTTAATTTTATAGCACGGTAGGTCATATCTATCAGTATTTCTATACTGAATAAAGACGAAAGGAAACAGGAGTAATATTGACGCATTAGCGAGTTTGTATACATAACTTATTTAGTAAAGAGTTACTGTAGTATATCAACTGTGCTTGATAACTTCAACAGCGTCAGGTCAAACTAGCGGGGTAGATGCGTTTACGGCGGATCATGAAAACGGTAACTATAAATAACTGTATAATTGATGTTGGCATACAAATCCGAGGAATAAAAAAAATTTTCAATGACAACGTCAGATTTTAGACAATACCAAAACTCCGAAACAGCCATCCTTCAGTAGCTGCCGCCTACTATGCCCGCTATGAGCACGGACGTCAAACGCATTATCACGTTCTGGTTCAACCGCTCACCTGTTGAATGGATAGCTGGCCCCAGAGGCATCGATGACCAGATAAGATCCGAATTCGGTGACCTCGTCCTCAAAGCCCGTCAGAACAAGCTCGATGACTGGGAAATGGAACCCGAAACATGTCTTGCCCTCGTCGTTTTACTTGATCAGTTCTCCCGCAACATATTCCGGGGTTCCCCCGACGCCTTTAGCGCCGACTCAAAGTCCCATGAGCTAGCTACTAGGGCCATCATATGTGGTTTTGATAAGGATGTCACCGTCATCCAGGCTTCAGCTTTCTATCTACCGCTTTTACATCAGGAGAGCTTGATCTCGCTCGTGGCTGCTCGCTCTCTGTTTGAGAACCTGAGGCAACGATGCGTAAATAGGGAAGAGGAAAAATGGGTCGATATGGGTATCGATATTGTGAATGAGAATATCCGCCATATGCAGAAATTTGGAAGATATCCAAGCAGAAATTTAGCCTTGGGCCGAACAAATACCGAAGCAGAGGAGGAGCACCTCGAGCAGCAGGCGAACCGGGAATGAAGCTGGCCCGTACATGTTCGGATGTTTACATACTTGTACAGAGCAATGAGCTTAAGATTGGTTAAATAGATTTTATCTTGCGCTATCACATGGAATATCCACGAGTTTACCGTTTAATATTTTGATTGTACACTATTGAGAAACTGGGAAATATTTTAAATCCATACCAGCCAGCAATAAGTAACGGTTAACAAGTTGCGCATTAATAGTAAGAGGTAGCTAGGTATAATACTTTAACATTTATCAAGGCATATTTCACTGGAATTTGAGGTATAGAGCAACTGCTAATGCTGATGGAACCTGTTTATAGGGCGCCGACTGTGTTATCGAATGCACCGCAAGGCTCGAATTACTGAAAAATGACAAAATATAAGTTCAACTTCCAGAGTTTATTTTATGGGTCTATTATTAGCAACTAAAGTGGGCTTTCCGTGACGCTAGTCCGAAATAAAACTAGCGAGCGTTTGAGCTAACCTTAATTATTATTCACTTCTTGACTTTTGCTCTTCAGAATTTCTTCAATTGATGAAGTCAATAACGAAGGCCCTCATTTGGCTTTATTTATCCGGGAGAGAGCATAGATATATATAGTCAAAGTATTCTAGTATGGGAGTATAGGAGGTTGGTAATACAATATTATTAGATGGAATTCCTTTACAGTGTTCATTGTACCTCGTGTAGTGTCCGCTCTTCAGACCATCGGGAATACGGATGGAAGATCAGAAACAGATATTGTTGAGGGGTAAGTATATTTATAGGTTCACATCTAGGTTTGTCTAAGGAGCATCTAGAATCAAGATTTACATTTCCCCAGACTTGCTTTTCCCGGTTGTCCGCAGATAGATTCCCACTTCCTGTAAACCATACTAGAGACCCTTCTAGAAACTCTCGATTTGATGGGCTCGCCCATCCATTGGAAACTGGGAGCGGGTAACAGTAATGGCGCTGTGATGGCAACGAACAATTGTATGCCTTATACCAGGTGGATAAGACCTGGCTATGCCTGTAGTTTTTGAAACTATGCAGCAAGGGTTGAAATTCCTTAGTCTAATAACCAGCAAGTTCCTTTATCTTGTAATCTTGGATTTGTCATGGGCTTTCCTAGCGGACGGGAAAAGACAGCAGCAACAGCAGTAATAACAGCAGTTGCGGCACGAGCCAGTCAACTTTCGGAGTTGTAGAAGGAATCCAATAGTAACAAGAGCAACGGGGATCCACATCAGCGCCATCATCGCAATGCCTAGTTCGGCATGGACATTGAGGTCTGCAGCGTTATTCTCGAAGACGATTTGAAAGATGACGAACATGACCGTTGCAACGGCGGCTCCGGCAGAAGTCGTGAACCAGGCACCCCATGCAAGAATGGCGATTGGGATCGCAATCTTGCTTGGTGCAGCTCTTTTCTTAGCGCGGTAGTAGGAGGAATAGTTTGGCGCCGAGAGGATGGCTGCTGACGAGGGTATGGAGAACGGAGTTAGGATCATGCAGAGGAATGTGAGGATAGTAGCAGTGATGAAGAAGCCGAACATCCAGTTTGAAGCTACGCGGGCGATGTTCAGGGCACGGGTGATTCCACTAGGCAGAACAACTGGGATGATCAGCAGGGTCTCTACAGGGGGTGTGAAGAAAAGTAGAATCCTTACTTGTGGCGCCGGCCAGTAGCTCACTGGTAATAATTTCAACTGGATTAAAGGCATACGTCGGCTTTGGCTTGGAACAGCGAGTGATGCCTGAACCGTCTCCGTATCCTTCACAGAAGCCCCAGAGACCAACTTGGTAGAAATCATGCAGTCCTATAGTTCGGGCGATACTGTTGATGAGTACAGCATTGGGAACAGTCAGAGGAATGATGTTGGAGAGATCGATCTTGAGGAAATAGATATCTCGCAGGACGAGTCGGTCTGATAGATTGCCTATCTGCACGAGCAGCAGCATAACGAACGCAACGAAGTATATGAGCGAGTGGAGGATGCGATGCGGTATAGCCGGCCGGCGAGCCAGAAAGCTCTGTCTGGGAGCTTTCTCGCTCGACTCTGGAGGACCGGGCCATATCTTTGAAAGGACAGGAGGCGACATGTCGATATCGCCGTCCTTGTGTTTGTAGGCAGTGATATTCTGCTTTGCAGGGCAGACCTGGAGGCGTAGGTCAACAGCAAGGCTCACAACGAGCGACGCAAATCTCAGGCAGGAAGACAAGGATATAACGAAGCTGCTGGGCGTTAAACCATCTCAGCAACGTTTCAGTGGCCCAGTAAAAGACAGAGGATCAAGAGACGATCCTCCTGAGCCAGCAGGTCATTTGCTCGGAGACTTGCTGGACCGGGGGGCCACGATTCACCGGGCGAGACCCAAGGTCTGCCAGTCAAGGAAGTGAATAGACAAGCGAGGGAGGTCTAGTGAGAGTGATAGAGAATGAGAGCGAGGGCGAGGCCCTTATGGAGTTTGATTTAGGATGTTTGTTGTAGGACGACGGGTGTGTTTAGGTGTGGCTGTAGGTATATCAGCGGACGCAGAACCGCTGCTGTGACGCCATCACGCGGTGTAGGCAAACTGCCGGGTCGTTGGCCCCCCTGGCGCATCCAAGACAAAACAGGCGGAGGACTGATTCCTCAGTCTCAAGCTGCGGCTGGAGCTGGTGATGGAGCTGCCATGGTTGTTGTCCAGGTCAAGGATCTTCTTGTGGTGGAGAAAAAGTGGCTTGGACGGGATGTGCTTGCGTGTAACTATTTCTACGGACGAAGCGGGAGAAACAACGAAAAAGAACATTACTGCTGCTTCTATTCGCTATTTAGTAATTTGGGAGCCTGCTGAAGAGCTGCAGAAGAGCTCTTAGAGCCAGGAAGAAGTGGCAGCAGAAGTGATCTATCAGGAAAGCCGTGGAAAAAAGGAGCTCATAATATTGTCATGACGAGGATGTTGATCACGATCA
>OJKM01000102.1_pt1 | contig 13484 bp, 9 predicted proteins | sample 1596631 | NCBI WGS metagenome assembly OJKM01 (sample SAMEA3904683, study PRJEB24821) | metagenome | biome: Builtin; feature: hospital; material: surface | place: USA | collected 2013-06-06 | reverse complement strand
CATTTCCACGCAACCGTCCATTTTTTGGGGCTTCTTTTGGCATTTTCATGTGAATAAATTGTAAAGATTTGAAATAAACTAATTTGGCATGGAATAATTGCTAATGAGTTTATGCTTCTGATATACTGATGACACTCCGAACCAGTTCCAGCTTAGATATCTTGTCCGTACGGTCAATATACCGGTAGCCCTGGCTATACGTTGAGACCCTTATCGTGTTAAGTATAGTCTAGGCTGACAAGCTAGCCTTGGGAAGCCTTGCATTTTATGGATGGACCAGATAAGCAACGATGATCCATAGTTACGATTCTTCTTTGAAAAGACCAGGATACGACACCGAAAGAAAATATGACAATAGCCAATTGTGTTGACATCGGCGTCCCATTCACATCACGGGCCAGAGAGGCTGACAGGGGGAAATAGCCTCCAAATACAGTCTACCTGTTCGTATGTATAACTATACGTAACGACATCTAGGTAAGCCTTATCGATGCCATCGGCATTCCCTATATGAGCCACACTCCAGCACATCCCCGGATAGTTTCTCGATAAACGGTGAACTTAGGCCTTCCCGACAGATACACAGGGGACGCCGTCCCTACCGAGAAGAAATAAGTATCGACAATGACCTCCTTCTCCATACGAAATCCTTCATGCTTAGTTATGAAATCACAATGCGAATGCTCCCAACTTTTTCGGAAATTTTGAGCGATGAGGATTCGGTATGCATAACTCCACTGCAAGGTTAGACATACACAAGGCTATATTAATATGTTCAATCATATATAACTAGCAGGCGTGGTAAGGCTCTATTCTTCTACTCTGTCTCCCACCTTTACGTTCTTTGAGAGAGAATGAACATTTGAAGTCAGCTCCGGAACCTCTACCATTATTGCACGTCTGATTAAACCATTAGTTATCTTCCGGGAACAAAGTGAGACTCAATGCTATATCATATTTTGTTTATTCTACGAGTGCTAACATTGAACAATAGCTAGGAGATTTCATCAATGGCAATAGAACTTGCTGGCGCAGGTGCACCATCACAAACTGCACTCCAATTAGCAGCTCGACATGGAAACCATGACGAAGCAAAACTACTCCTGCAGACTGGAATTGATGCAAACTTCTTTCCTAAGGGGACAGAATATCCACTGGCTTACGCAATTGAGTCTGGTGATGCAGAAACAGTGAAGGTTTTACTGGAATACGGGGCAGATATCCACCAAGCTGCCAAAAAGCATGGGAATGCATTGATAGCATCTATTAAAAGAGGAGAAGAGGAAATATTTAACATATTTCTTGGGAAATTTGATCCCAACTCAACTGATAGAGTGGGAGCTCCGGCTCTTTACTTCGCAGCCGTTGGTGGGCATGAAACCATGGTGAATAAATTGATACGCCGTGGAGCTGATGTTCAAGCCTGCCGTGACACGATATTCTCCCCTATCATGGGTGCCGGGCTTGGTGGCTGTAGCAGGATTGTGAAAACGATTTTGCAGAATGGAGCCGACAGTGACCACGCAGCCTTATTCGCAGCCTCTTCTGTTGGAGAAGATGAGCTGGTCACTCAATTGCTCCTTCGTGGCGCGGATGTTGGTCGATGCATATTACCATATGACCGCGATTTACCCATTCATGCGGCTATGCTTCAAGGCCATGAAACAACAGTTAGGATATTGTTAGCAGCCGGAGCAACACTTATCAGTCGACATTTCCCTTATGTTTTCCTTGAAACGGCATCTCGGGGGTACTTTAGGATTTCTAAGTTGATTCTAAATGAGCACCTTACTGGTCATATCCGGTTATGCTTAGGGACGAACCCTTTTTCTGGTAGAATCAGCCATATACCGATTGCTTTGCTACTTTCAACTCTCAAGGTGGGAGTGAGAAATAGCAACGCCTCTTTGGCCTGGGAATTTGTTGAACCGTATGGCCAAACCACTGTGGACTTCATGGAGTATTTACTTACTCAGGACTCCATACAACTTCCTGTTGACTCTCCCAAATCTGTCCTTAAATCGGCTATCAAACATTGCAATGATACCCTACTGTCTTTCCTCCTGGACAGTTTTGAAGTAAATGTATCTGGAGATTTCCCCAACCTGATAGAGTTGGCGGTCATCAATGGCAGTGTCCCCACGTTGGAGGTGTTATTGAAGAGAACTACAGAGCAGACCGAATCAAAGACACTTCGGTGGAAACTGTACCTCAGCCGGGCCCTGAACACAGCTGTTGAGAGAAATAACTTCCATATGGTAGAACTCCTAGACCGTTACGGTACTTTCACTAAATAAATATTTTCTGCGGCTTATCTTCTTCTATCATGAATGTCCAAATAAATGACAACCACAATGGAATAAATTAAGGTATACTTCTCTCGAGCCATGAAGATTCTGGTAGGTTGGAGTTGTGAAGGAGGAGTAATGTTATAGCTAAGATCTAGATCCCGCTCTGTATGGTTTCCGAGTCCCCAAGAACGAATTGGGCCCATATATCCACCCCCTTCAAAATTATACTATCAGCAAGAATGAATAGTGATTGTCGTTGACTCCGGATAGAGTTCCAATGATGGTTCAACTGGTCGCTGGACCTCCCTGAAGCCAAATTCAACCTCCGCGACGTTTTTGACAGAGAAGACTCCATCAAAGTCTAAGTATTTTCGATATAGTACTGTGACGGCCGCGACGATTCGGAGAACAACTTGAGCCAAAGACACTCGCTGAGCCGGTCGTATCGGCGGCTAAGTTGGGAATATAGTTGGGTCGACGACGGCTAGAACAAAGATGCCTCTCAACTGTAGTCATAACTAGTCTATTTCACAATCAAACTTTCCCATGGTGTATTTGGTTCTATTCAGGAGTCACTTACAACGTAACCTAACAGAGCTTCGAAGGGCCATATCATCAATAGACCCTTCGTAAGGGCAGCAAGAGAGCCAATATTTGTTGCGTCATTACATATCTACTAGTTCTCCCTCGATCGATAAGTCTCTTCAAACTTGCCTAGCCTATTGCTAAAACAGTGGGTGCTATTATAACGGTTAAGTTAGTTAACTAGTTATAATAGTTATAGAATAGCGAAGGCTTTGGATTGAGTTACTTATGGGTCCAGCTTTCTATTGCGAAATTTTCGCCATTGTATCTATCCGCGCTCTGCAGTAAAAGGAGCGTTAGCAAAAATGTAGTAAATAATTCACTTGCTATGTCATCTTATAAGTAGCCGTTCTTAGTCTAGATTGCGTACCGTTCAAGAGGCGGAATAGAATAAATCGGCCTCAAAAGTAGGCGCCAGTACCTCTGAATCAACGGTGATCAGCCAGTTTGATATTTTGAATCGATCTTTGCTTCTGCGTGTTTTCAGAATGCATACTAGTCACCAGCACTGCGTAGAAGTGTCGATTCTCGCTGATACCATCATTGAAGAAATCCATAGTGTCCTTCTTACTTTGCTGGCTCTAGGAGTTAACGCGGAGCGGCCATACGTTGAAAACTGTTAGCTAAGTGGATAGATACAAGGGGGTATGTCAAGCATGCTAAACGTCAAGTCGGAATCTTCGCTCATAACCGGCTGGACAGCACCCTAGTTCTGAAGTTAGCTACTCCAAGAGACGCAGCTGTGGCAAGTTCACTTGCCTTTTTTCCCGCCGTAACATTTTCATTCTTGGGAGAGTGAATGTGCGGATTTGGTCCCGGCTCTCATCCTTAACTAAGGTTTCAATCCCCTGGTAGAAGCAATCAAGGACAATCGGGCCAAATCAAAACTACTGGTTCGCCACTATCGACACGGGTATCTCGCAGTATTTACGTCTAGAAGAAAAAAAAAAAAATACAATTTTTATATTTTTTGTTTTTAGAGAATTTTGGGTAAATCAGTGATATTTTGTATCAGCGAGCACAAGCATTTTTAGGTAACAGGATAACACGTTACTAGATACACGTAACTAGTTATAGACAGAATATTGGGCGTGACAATATGCAGGTAAAGGTTGGATTGAACTGGGCCGCCGTATATATATGAACTTATCAGACAGCCGCTCAACCCCACCATGGATAGTAATCAAGAAAAAGGCGTGAAAGAAAAATGACAGAAAGATGTGACGGCAAAAAGCAAAAGACATAACTCAAAAAGTATGTACAAAGCTCCTCCATCAGGAAAAGAAAATAAAACTATATAAAAACCAGAGCGTATGCACCGTCCACCACCACACTGAAAGGAGAAAAAAGGAAAAGTTCATTGCCACCTGCAACGGCAGAGGTATTTAGTCCCGAGATCTTTCTAGTGAAGGAAGATCTTGGTCTGAGTCCTTGGCGAGAACTGAGATATATATTTACAGGAGACACGAAACATGCAGGGACATCGAAAGGACATTGACAGACATAAAAATCAAAATTTGTAGCGTGGGATATAGTAATTGTGGTGAATAAAAGAATTATATCCATATCCCTTGGATTATAAATAGAATTCTTATGTGTTTAAACGAGATGGTCGGAGGTCACATTAAGAGAGGTGCCAAAGAAAGTGGACGAGCGTGTGGAGGAGAAAGCAGCCAGCTGGGAGCAAACATGCTAGAACGGAACGAACTGACAAAAACAAACTCCTATCCCTTGGTATGGCGGTTGACTTATTTTGATCCCGGGTTGGTATCAGCGGCAGGGACTCCACTCATGGTATCTTGCTGTTCAACTTGGGCATCAGAGATCTGCAATGAATTTGATTCGGAGCCTGACGCAGGAACAGGAGCTTGCGCAGGAACATGGCCAGGAGACTCATTGCAGTATTTTGATTCTGCCGCCTTGAGCTTGGCCTTGGTGTCTTCTAGTTCTTGTTTCAATGCCTTGATATAAACGATGGCCATTTCAACTGTGCTCGCCTTGCTAATGGGCTGATTCGTAGAAGGTTTATCGGGGACTTTCGAAACCCCAGTTGAGGAACCATCCGCAGAATCTTTATTTTGCTCTTTCTCCTTGGCTCTATGAGTTAATGAAGTTGGTAATAAGCTTTCGATCTCTTTGAGGGCGGAATTTATGCGATTTCGGCGACCTTGCTCAGCAAGTTTATGGTTTGTTCTCTTGGAGCTTAGATTTTCGGCAAGGGCTTCTGGGTATGTTACTCCCGGTAGGAGTGTACCTTCAAGAATATGTTGATAATTCGATTTTGAGGCAAGATGTAAAGCCGAGGTTTCGCTTGACACACCTGTTAAAAGTCAGTACAGAGAATGAAAAGCATTATAGATATAAATAGTGGGAATAACAAGGGGTAAGAGTAGTAGTACCGTCAGCACGAATGAGAGGTTGTATGCTCGGGCTAATTTTTGGTCTCAGTGCTGGACTCTGGGCGGCGCTCATTCCCTGGCGTTTCTTTGTCACTCGAGAACTCTGTTTCGAATCGGATCGCTTGAGGCCAACCGGGCCGCTGGGTGATCCTTTTGCTTTTATTACAGGGCTTGGGGTAACGGAGTTCGTCCCTTTTAGTTCTGATATCGATTCAGTGCGCGGTTTTATAGTGTGCGGCGGTTTGGCGTGGATGGTCGGCGTGCTTTCACCACTTGGCACTCCCTGGAGCGAAGCAGGTTCCGGGAGTGATATGTCTTCCATGTGCTCTTCTGGTGCCAACCCGACAACAACAGTTCCATTCCTAGAGAACTCTCCATCCATGCCAGGGGAGATCTGCTGCTTCTGTAATTTCATGAGGGTTGCTGGAGTTGCTACTTCGCTCATGGTAGTGGGCTGATCTTGGGCACCCATGTATGGCGATTTTCCAGATCTTGGTAAAGCGGGTGGTGGCATCAGCGGCTCCGTAAGTGGCTCAGGCGAGACAGAATCTAGACCAGATCCTTCATTGCTGCTGGAATTGCGCGAATTTGAAGTTCTGTTAGCAGCGGCCTGGGCAGAGAGCTTTTTCGCTCTCGCGCGGGCTTCGGCTTCAGTCTGCGGTCGCGAACGACCGTTTTGAGGTCTCACCAAGGGAGACTGCCGTGATAGTCTAGTGGCCTGAGACTTGCGTCGTTGTTTCTGAATAAGCTTCGGAGAGTTCGTTAATGGGCCCGTTGTTGCTGGATGTTGATGTGACATGTCGGTCGGCGATGACAACATGGAGCCGTAGTCCATATGTGAGCCATTGGGAAAAGTAAAACCGGCTCCGTTTGATTGCCGTGCCTCTAAAGCTGGAGATGTAAGTGGGCTCAGATACTCCCCTGGAGTGGTGTATTCGGGGAACCTTAGCTGATGTTCTAACGGGGTCATAGCTGGTGACATGAGGGGAGTAAATGAGCTCTAAATAATATGTTAGCTGTTGGTTCCATGGACAAGATAGCTTGAAAGAAACGTTGCAAATAAAGATAAGTGGATGAGCTTACCTGATCTTCCAGTCCTCTGGTAAAGGGTTCATATCCTCGCTGATGTCCAGTCTCGAGGCGGAGGTTATAGTTATGCGATCCACAATGCATATCGGCGCTATCAGGCGTTGGTGGAACAAACGACTGACGTTGGCCATAATTTGAGCCATAAGCATTCTGAGAGTGCTGCTGCTGCTGTTGCTGCTGCTGCTGCTTCATATAAAAGTGCTGCTGCTGCAGCTGCATTGAATTGGAGCCTTGTATCTCCATTGGCGTGACGGGTTCGCTTCCTGCCATGGTGACTGAGGCTGGAAAATGCTGCTGCTTTTGCAGGGGTTGGCTGGTGTTAATATGTTCCATCGAAGTCAGCCCACTGATATCCTGCATTCCGGTCGTTGAGACAAGTGGCGGCGCTGTGGTCACCATATTCTGGTTCTGACGCTCACCAGCATTACCGCCATCAAATTCGGCAAGGTCGAAGTTGAAATCGAGAAGACTGGTATAGTCCTCTGCCGTGGTAGGGATCATGGCTGCGGCGGCTTCATCAGGGGCGTGCTCTGGCCATGACGGCAGAGACGGATCTTGATTCATCTCAAGAGCTCTCAGTCTCTTCGCTTAACAGACCAATACTCTAACTATCATGCGATGCGACGGCAAATAGATGTGTATTGAAGCAGCGCGCTTCGTCGAGGTCGGGTTTTAATGCTCCTGGGCCCGAGGTGTTTTTGGAGGGGTCTGGTTCTTGCGCCGCGGACGTACGGTATTCTCTGCGGGGGTTGGAATGTGCGAGCTGCTTCGCAGCAACTGTTCTGTGCGATCGAGTGTCCGTTCGATATATGTCCAATGGATGCAGCGATGGGCACACGACAGAGAAGAGGCAAGCAGAGCGAGAAAAGACGAGCGAGACGGCGAGATATGGGTATGCAGAAACGTCGCAGCAGGCCTGGCGATGGAGTGAAGGCGAAGAAGAAAAGGTCCTCGAGGGAAAAGAAACGGGCGACAATAGGCGAGAGGGACTGCAAATTAGATAAGCGGGTCAGATAAAAGTATTTTTAGGTACTTTTACATATAAAATCAGGGCAATAATACTTTAGGGTACAAGCGCCGGCTAGGGCGCTAGGCTGTGATGGGCAAGTCACATGGCAGAGCCCAGTCAATTTCCCCATCAGGCCTAGCCGAATAAGGAAAAAGCAACGTCAGCTCAAGGATTCCGCTGCAAAGACGCGAAGATGCAGGACGAACAGGAGATGAACTGTTCAGTCTGCCTTGTCATGGGTCGTCAAGCTCGTCTAGTTACTGTGCTGAACAGAAGGAGGCCAAAGGCTTTTGGCCAGAAAGGTTTCGAATCTGTTCAACAAGAACGCTCACCGTCGGACGAGGACCTCCCCGTTGTACAGCCGGGACTAGGTTTAATCTTCCCACCCGTCTCAGGCACGACTGAAGCTTACTCAGACGGAGCAAACAGCTTTTTCCTTTCGCCAAACTCCATCCAAAATTTGATATACATTGTTGTATATTTTTTATACTAATTGCAAGGACTGCACCCCACAGCATATGCATGAAACGTGGGAAGAACTGAACAGAAACGCTTTTTTTTTTTTTGGGTTGCAACTTATTTTTCAATTATGAACCCTTGACTCGACTCGCAAGGCTATTCAGTGGCGCTTACCTCGGACTTGGCTCTTTGCACTCCCATCATGAGGTCGCCCCTCGCGGCGGAAATGCAGGGTGCAGCTTCCGAAACCCACTATTCCTTGCATCAAGGGCCTTCTGAATGGCCCTGCACGTCACTAGTTCCTCTTGCTCCGAGAAGGTGCCCCACAGGAATCATGCTTAAAACGCTAAATATGTGTGTCTCAAAAGTCGAAAGGGTGCCTTGGGAAACACCGGCTACTTCTATCCCAGCGGCACGGTCACAGAACGACATCTTGCTTTTTGTCTCTCAAGCTTTGACCTCCCTGTAGAAGTCCAAATGACAACAACGCTCGATAACCCAAATACTTTGTCATCCTCCAGTTCATTGTAATTTTCGTAACATGAAATCATGCTCCATATGTCAAAAACATTCCGAGTCATTTGCCACAAAGTATGATTTTTGGCAGCTTGATCATGCTTTATGATATGTCGACTTGTCACACGGAACTATTCCCCTCCCTCTACCCAAACATCCCAGGTATATCGGATAGGGCGGTATATTTCCTGCGACAGATGCGTCTCCCCTGCTGCAGACCCGCGAACCGAAAGTGTGGATAACAACGCCTCTACTTAGTGCGGCGCCACAATGCAGGATGAGAAGGTCAAGGAGATCATCGGATAGAGAGATTACTATATGATCAGGCACAGAAAGCCATGAAAAGCAAAGTTGCTTCGATCTCGAGGCTCTTCTTCGAGTAATCAACTCCGCGCATCTTGGTTACCGAATTGCTTTCAGCCCCAAGGTTTGACCACTCTTCTTTTGTCTTACTCCTTGGATTTGTTATGAAGCACTGCGCCTTTTATGTTATACTATAACCTTAAACCCTGCTAATCATCTTCATACGCGATAACGACATCGTATACGCCCGTGCTCCACCTATAAAAATGCAACGTTGACATGTAGCTTTCAGTCCTGGCCCGGATGAAAACTACGTCTTAGCCACTAAGCCACAAGGTTACCATTTTAAATCTTGCAGTACTCCTGAAATGTAGTGGCATCGACAGAATTGTCGCGATTACCGCTAGCTAGAAACACAAGAACACTTCGATTAATTAGCTGCCAAGTATATCGTCATTCCTGGTCAATCGAAAGTATTCGTCACTGGCATCAAGATCTACCATCTGTTCCCCGAAATCTGTGCGCCACAAAAAGGGAGTTGTCTCATAGGGGATAAGCTGATATCTTTTGCCTTCGGAAACGAGATAATTAGTTTAGCTGATGACTTGAAAATGTCTTGGAATATGCGCAGTCGGGGTGTTCTTATCCTGAACATTTACAGCCTGAACTGGGTGGAGATCGCTCACGCCGTGATCAACTCCTGCAAGGAGACTATGGTGGTGGGAGCTTGATAGGGAGCCACAGCATAAACTTACGGCTAATATTTCCGCCTTATTATTAGTGTCATACCAAGCGAACCTTTTAATTGCAGAGTGCTAGTATAGGACGAAGAATTGGGATTTCTATCTCTCAGGTGTGCAAAAAGGCCGCGATTAGAAGAAAACTAAATAATAGCGATAGTTACTCAATTTTTGATATTGTAGCTATCATCTGAGCCTTTCTATGTTAGCCACATTTCTATATGAATAAGAAAATAAATGTGCAACACCAAGTGCTATCTAGTGGGTATTCACTGGCCCCAGTTATAAAGTATTTCAATGTGAGAGATATCAGGTACAAATAAACATCTTAGTCTGGGGAATGAGGGGGAATGGGGAAGATAAACAATTACTACTGTTGATATTGAATTCCCGACACAGTGGTGAGCTACAGAATACAGAACAGACATGTTGAGATATCTCCGCGGGGTTAAATACAATATCTCTAATCATTGCACTGTATGGGAGCGGGTTTTCTTAATAGCATCTCTGGTTGGTTCACCTCTCAGCCTCCTCCACGCGCCATGTACATATGCGATCGGTGCGGCTCCAGAAAGGTCTGGGGTACCTAACTTGGACTATATGATCGTTAGAGTTATCGATAGGTATCATGTACTCTATTTGAGATGGTTTAACCGTGCAGGTGTACCTGACGTGACAATGCTAGCAGGAAGGGGGCATCTACCGTTGACAACTAGGTACCGTATTTTGAGACCGTTACTGTATACCAGAGGAAAAAAAAAACGAAATATGTAAGGAGTACACTGTATTCTTAAATTCTTCATGGTAATTAAGCTTGTGTGTCTCTTTGCCTGGTACTAGTTAATGTGGCTTGACACTTAGCTGACCTTTCATTAGGAGGTGAATATGAGCTACCCGAACAACAGATAAGGTGTCTTTCTTATTCTACTCTAATACTCCGTACATGTCGATTATACTAATTCACCATGGGCATTAGGTTGATAGACACTGTTTATTCTACCACAATAGACATTGTAGTTATGTTCAATGTTGTCGAGAGAGTGATAGCTGAGTTTCAAGGCTCCACAAAAATATGCTTTGAACTACCATTCTTAGATCATATTCTTAACCTTAATTTGGCCTATCCATGATTGCTCCAATCTACCAATCACACGGAAGTTGTAAGGATGTCCCAGCTTTGAAAAAGCGAAATGATCAAGGGTCCTTAGCTAGCACTTTAAACAGCGGAATGGAAGTGACCTGAAGTTTGAAAAAAGGAAAAAGGGATAGATAAGGACACTCGCTGCGCAATAAGATGCTTGCCAGCGTCAGGGATTATTACTGTTCTGCGACACTAATGAGCACATGGAATGCTTTTTCCTTTCAAACAAGGCAGGCTCCCTGTACTCCATACAAGTTCCCATCCCATTCATGGAATTGGAGAGACTCAGGAAGCAAAATTGCAACGATATTAGTATTGACTAACGAGGTCGTTAATCTGCGGGGCTCCGTACGCCCGGCATCCGGTATCGAACGAGCATTTCTTTTCCCGTTTGTGTCCACAGTATGGAGGGCGCGAAGGCAGAGTCATACAGAGTTTAGCTCTTGCTCTTTCTTTTGTGCGCACTTAGGCACCTGCAGCCAGAAGCAGAGCTCAGAGTTTTCTTACCATCAACACGGAAAATTCCATTTGATTCCGCGGGGAAACACAACTTCGGAATCTGAAGTGGATCGGATCCGTTATTGCTTCTGGTGGCTTTCGGACTGGTGCCGCGAACTAAAGTGATATCTCAATTTTTAGTGGGCCTTTCAACCACTTTCAGAGTTTGCTTGCTGGGTTGACATCTGCCCGGCCTGCTTGACAAGACCTGTAGCTCGTAATTCTATTTTTAATTTTTACTTTTCTATATAATTTATCTCAAGAAAGAAGAATTGGAAATAAAATTGATTTTCTTCCTGACAAGTCGAACTTGGGTTAGAATCGAAGCTACATATTGTCATTTCTATAATGCTCTCTAGGCGTTTTGAGGGACAGAATAAATCCACAGTACCCTTCCCTCTTCTAATTCTATAATATCCGCTATGTAAGTATCTAGCTCTCCACTATTTACGGAACCTTCAAGGCCCATCCCAAAAATACGCTAATATTTTTACGGATAGCTACGAGGATAGCCATCTCGCTCTGTGGGCACGCATAAGAAGATTTCAATTCTACCGGAGATTTGGTCCCGTCTGGCCAGACCTTTGAATGGCTCAATATCCCTGCACCCACCCGGATAACCTCAGCTGATATCTGGCAGTTCGTATGCCAGCTTACTTCAACCACTCTCGACTGGGTCTAATACACAAGAAAATTATATGTGACGGTTGATATAGCCAGGACTTGACCTTGTACAGAGTAAGTGCCACATATCATATCCAACGGGGGCAGTTCAATCCAAGCAAGTGCTAGAACAGTGGCATTATCGGATTTTATAGGTTTTGCACGCCGATACGTGCTTTGGATGTTTATACTCTGCTGGCACTCTCAGTACGTACCCAACAACACGATACTATATACAACCTCGGGATACCAAAATGTTATGCATAGTTTGGTTATGGAAGTATTCAGTATTCAGAGTACTTCGAAGTGCCACTAGGGATTATTTGCTAACATCTAAATCACGACTTACACCATTCTTTGGGTAATAATCTGGAAATATCTGTATAACCTTGTTGGCTAACAACCCGTAAGGATAGCTGGATAACCCTTGTTGTTAATGCGAATACATGATACCTTGTGAGAACTATTCCTATATTTGCCTTCCAATGGTCTTAATAAAGTTATCCAGATAACCTGCCTATTTCCAGGTATGATTGACAGAAGTAAATCCTGAGTACGGCAATAGCTGCCATGATAATAGATTAGTTTACTAATTGAACTTTATGGACAGTAGCTTTCAACTGATGTTACCCATACTTTCTACAATACATCTCGATTTTCGAGAAGAGTATACAGCAATACGGTAGTTAAGCTTCAAGGCTACCTACAGATATATTGCGCAATATGGCACGGTCTGGATTGTAAACCTCATGCCTCTCAAAAAAGAAGAAAAAAGTTTCTAGGCCCATTGCGAGTAGGTCTGTCAATCACAAGACTATCATGGAAGGCGACTTTTAGAGGCTTCCCCACATTTTCGTAGTATGCCTCAACTTGACCTATGAAGTAACTACTAGAAGTTGACAGTTAAAAGATAGGTTGACAGATAACAAGAATTTATTCGGTCAAATAGGTAGCTAAATTGAAGTGATCTTCTCACGTAGAGTTCGAGGCAGGGGATAAGATATACGTACACAATTTTCTGGGATGCCGGGTATTAGTTTAAATAAGTAAGGACGTCGTAGTAACTCTTGGCCGGCATAGCTAAGAGAGTAAGCCAGAAATATGCCGCATTGATTCATTTTCTATATGTCGTTCATTTCTAGGTACATATAGAGGGTGGACAATGAAACGTGACATTCCTCAAATGAGCAAATATATAGAGCAATAAGTCATTCGCTTAGCATATAAAGACCAATTATACCTGCATAGAAGTGGCACGTATGTGTAACTAGGCTTTGTGGTGGCTATCGATCTCCTCGGAGGTCGTTCTCATAAAGACTTATGATGGATAAGACGTGGCAGTATAAATACCCGTTGATATTTCACCTATATTCATAGCTACAGTTATAAAAATATCTCTTCCTCCGTGAACTTCTCGAAACAACGTGTTATATCAGCCCTCATCACCGTTATGAAGCTCTCACTCTTGTTAACAACAGCTGCCATTATGCTTGCTTCTGTAACCTCAGCAATGCCACTGCAATGCCTTCCCAGGAATCGTAAGTTATTTACCATGTTAATGCGGCCTGGAGAGTGGATAGACTAACAATCTTATTTTAATCTAACACAGGTTTCTGCTTCGATGACCCCGAGTGCTGCTCCGACCGTTGCGTTGACCGATGGTGTTTATAAATATGCATGCAGCAAGAGCTATATGGGTATAATGGCAGCATTTTGAGCGTAAGTCATCTTTAGATGTATATCTGTCTCTTATACACATCTGACGCTGCCGACGACTCCTTACGTGTAGAT
>OJKM01000101.1_pt1 | contig 13486 bp, 8 predicted proteins | sample 1596631 | NCBI WGS metagenome assembly OJKM01 (sample SAMEA3904683, study PRJEB24821) | metagenome | biome: Builtin; feature: hospital; material: surface | place: USA | collected 2013-06-06 | reverse complement strand
AGGAAGCGAGGAGCTCGGGTGAGGATGATTTGTTTCGCGGCTTCTCGCTCTCGTTTGCAGTATGGGCATTTCCAAACTTCGTCACCACTGAGTACTTCTTCTTGACAGTAGCTTTTGAGGCATTGATAAATATCTCCTGTTCCTGTGACGGGGATTTCGACACTAATGCTATAAAATGCCTCGTATGTAGTGGAAGTCTTTCGACATGTAGTGCAGCGAAGTTGACTGGCATGCTGTCCCGCGAAAAGGGAAGATACATACGATAGTTCACGGTGCGAGTATCGGGCCCATTCGATTTCCGATACCTTGTGGATTGGCATTTGTTCTCGGCGCATTTCCTCTGCAAAGGTCAATGGCCGTAAAGGCGTGCGTTGCCAACGTAGATTGAGATCCTCATGTAAACAATCAACTAACACATCAAAAAACTCCTTTGCGTCTTGCTGCTGGCTTCCTGCCCACTCTGTGTTCAATCGACCAACGAATTTCCGGAATGATGTAGGCCGAATTACTTCAACGTCATTCTTCCACAAAGACCGTATCAGATTTGCGAACAAGCCCGGTAAGACGCCTTGCGAGCCTTTCCAGTTCTTTTGAACTTGAGCGTGAAAGCGATTATCGACAAAAAATTTGGTAAGCAGGACGGTAGCGCTGAGACTTTGTATTATTGAATTCATGTAGCAGGTTGAGCCCAGGTTGATAAGACCAGTCCGAGGGAGTCTCAGTCGGTCAATGGGGGAAGAGTATAGTGCTTGTTTATGAGCAGATGATTGCCGAGCAAGCGGTGGCTGTGTCTGGCCACGGTCTGCCACACCACTATAGCTTGGTCGAGGAATGGCGGGAGGTGGCCTTGACGGGGCCGGTACGGCTGCAGCGTCGTACAATGGAAATTGTACTGCATTTCCCGCATGTACCATAGACTCTCGAATGTCGTTTGGTTCGGGGAACCTCCTAAGAAAGTCCTCGTAACTATGTACGAATGAGGCTGTCTGCTGTAGAGTAGGTGCGTCGATATCTTCAGGTTCTTCAGTAATGTCTCCTTCCTCGGCAACGTAGCTGGTGTCTATCTCCTCGTCCCTCGCCTTTTCGAGCCAGGCTCGTTCTTCTTCAGGGTTGAGAGGTTTATAATCACGTAGTCTCCTCTTCCTCACCTCCCAGCTTGAATTTGCGCTAACAGTAGGATTTCTGCGCAAAAGCTGGCTGGAATCAGGCGCTTGCCTTCTAGCACGGACAGAGCTTAGTATCGCGCTGGTTTGGGACGTCGCTAGAGATTGTGGCCCGACCAAGTCAACCCATGCATCTAGACCACCAACTAAAAGAGCTGGAGGTCGGCCACCTTTTAACGGCTTATAAAAGTTGAACTCATATAAGGTATCATAGAGAGCGCGCAGATGTGGAACTGCACTTCCAGCGGGAGACCCTATCAAATATGTTGGCTCAACGGTGCTTTGATCATAGTAGACGATAAGGTCAAATTCGTTTCGCCGGTTGAATAATGACTGTTCTGTGTCGGGTGAGATAATCAGCCGATCCTCAAGCTCTTCTGCAGATATGTTCTCCTTCAACACTACTGGCTCAATGCACAAAATGGACTTGGCATATATGTGACCGGCATCATATTGATCTCGTGACCGAACGTCGATGAGCAGGACATCATATTTTCGAATAAATTCTACCAACTTTGTAGGACTGATCGTGGGGCCGACATATATATCCGGGCTTCTGTTTCCAGAATCGGCCTCGGGCCGGATCCCGTTAGGAGTTTGCGAGCGGTACGGGTTATCTGTAGCGGTGTTAAGGCTGCTGTTGGAATTTGTTGCCCCGGTGTTTGTTTGCTTGTAGATAGTATTGCGTATACTTTCGATCGACGTCCTAGGAGGGTTCGGAGTTGGTATTGAGGGCACAGTCCACATAGGGTTATAAGCAGGGCTTGGGTATCTAGGGAGAGGTGCATCTACACCAGAGATGGGGACCTTTGGAGGGACAGTCGGGGCAGATGGGTTCATCTCTCGGGGCCCCTGTGGTTTCGAGGGCACAGGACTGCGCTGTCCCGAATGAGTCTGTGAGTATAGGTGTGACCGGTAGGTAGAGTAATTCCCATTGGTGCTGATAGTAGAGTAGGAAGAGCCATTTGCTCCCTCATTCGATGGGCTGCTGCCTTGATGTCGCTGGTTTCTCAGGCCTGCAAGTCTCTGAGCAAGGGGATCCTGCACAGGTATCGACTCACTGGCAGGCCTGCTGCCTCCTGAGATCTGTGAAGTAGTGTTTAATGGTTGCCTGTGAAAGTTGGTGGGGCTTGGCATGCGTAAAGTAGTAGAAGATGGAGTTGACGTTGAGCGTGAGTGTCCTGTGGCATTGTTGCTTGCTGTGATTTTCCGCTTAATGTCTTCCATCGTCTTGTGCTGGGAATCAACGAGCTATAGTACCGTTAGCTACCCTGTATCTGACGGTTGCCGGAGTATACACACCATCATTAGTCTGGCAAACTGGTCCGCCCATCTTGGGTGGTTCTGCTTCATATACGTGAAATCTGAGTGGCGGGGAATCATATTGACAGTGATATCAGAGGCACGGAGGTAATAGACGAGAGCAGAATCGTATTTCCCTCGCTGGGCGAGGGTTTTTGACTTGCTGATGGCATCTTCGGAGATATGTAATAGTTCATTTAACTATACCAACCCTGCTATTAGCACTGCCTGGAAGCTCTAGAGAGGTAAACCAAGACGAAAGATAAACAACATACCGACGGATCTTCACCCAAGTTCAAACAAGCTGCCATGTTCTGCAATTCTTTCATCGAGGGATAGGGAGGCCTACCCGCACCTGGTACGGGAGCCCCATCTCCAGCACCCCGAATCGGCTCCGCTGGTTCGACCATCTGGAATCCCGTCGGCAGTGCGATGCCTCGAGTAGGTCCTGCTTATATCATATGTCCAAAACCTCTCACAGCGCTGTCTCCTCGCGGCTGGAAATGCTGCTGGCTAACAGTCTTCCTGAGCGAGCGTCATAGGCCCCTCTCCGTGCCGCGTGGCAGGGCCGAGCGGCTTCAAAATTGTTGAAGATCGTGGCGTGTCTCCCTTTTAGTCTCTCGGGAAGCCCCTATCGTATCCAATCCGCATCTCTAGCCGCACCATCGAGGCATCGGTGTCGTGTATCGTCTTTGTTCAATGCAGATAAACTCAACTGCTGGCGCAACATTCTGAATAAGCTCTCCACGTGATCTACCTTGTTCTTTCATCACATGACGTCGATTTATGGAATCAGGCACTCAACATTCAAGCAGAAGCAAAGCAGCAGAAACAAGAAGAGAAGAAGACGAAGACGAAGCAGGCAGTGGATGCGCATCGGAGAGACTGCTGTTGAGCCCCTGTTATCTCGCTGACCAGCCTGACGCTCTGGTGCGTTGACAGCTACAGCTACATCTACAGCTCTAAACATCCCAAGCTTCTTCCTCAGTGTCGTCATCATGGCAAGCTGGTTCACATCGTCGTCCCCGCTGGACGATCAAGTTGAGAAGGCCACGTCCTCTAGCTTGTAAGTGATAAGTTTGGATATGGCTAGCGGCTGTTAACAGTTACTAGGGAGGATATCGCTTTGAACCTGGAGATTTCCGACCTGATTCGATCCAAGACAGTGCAGCCCAAGGAGGCTATGAAAGTGCTGAAGCGCAGGCTGGAGACGAAGAATCCTAACGTTCAGCTCGCGACGCTTAAGGTCTGTGTGTTGATCTGAGATGTCTTGCTCCGTTGTAGGATCTTGATCGCTAACCGGGGCTCTTTGCTTAGCTGACCGATACCTGCGTGAAGAATGGCGGTCGGCATTTTCTCGTCGAGATCGCATCTCGAGAATTTATGGATAACCTCGTTTCCTTACTCAAAACCGAAGGCCCAAATGCCTTAAACCTTGATGTCAAGACCAAGATGCTGGAGCTCATACAGAACTGGGCCATGGCCGCTCAGCCCAGGAACGACCTATCTTACATCGCCGAAACCTATCGGAAACTACAGAACGACGGATATAATTTCCCACCAAAGACTGAGATCTCAAGCACTATGCTGGATAGTGATGCCGTAAGTAGGCAACTTTGTTTTGTGCCGCCAACTTTTAATTTGATGGATAGGAAGCTGACTGTACCCGGTAGCCCCCTGAGTGGATTGACTCAGATGTATGCATGCGATGTCGCACTGCATTTACATTTACCAACCGCAAACATCATTGTCGCAACTGCGGGAACGTTTTCGATGCTCAGTGTTCTAGCAAGACCCTTCCACTGCCGCATCTTGGGATAATTCAACCTGTTCGGGTGGACGATGGCTGTTATGCAAAACTTACATCGAAATCAACCAGCGCAGCCGCTCGTTCGTTTAGTAATTCATTAAACACACCAGCAGTTCCGGCGAATAAGCCCCGCATGGAACCTCGGAGTGCGTATGCTGATAACGATTTTGACGAAGATTTGAAGCGGGCGCTACAGATGAGCTTGGAGGATTCAAAGGGGCGACAGTCCTCTGGTTATGTTCCACAACCCAGATCCACATACGCGTCGCCAAAGGTACAAGTTAGCGCCCCGAAAAATGATGAGGAAGAAGACGCAGATCTCAAAGCTGCTATTGAAGCATCGTTAAAGGACGTGGAAGAGCAAAAGCGAAAGCATACCGCGGCCCTGAAGAGCTCTGCATATAGCGACAAGCCGGAATCCAGCAAATCTTCCGCAGTTTTGCCGAAAAAGGATTATGAGTTGACACCCGTCGAAGCTGAAAATATCAACTTGTTAGCCACCCTTGTGGACCGGCTACAACACCAACCTCCAGGAACCATTTTACGAGAACCCCAAATTCAAGAATTATACGAAAGTATTGGTGCTCTACGACCAAAGCTCGCTCGAACGTACGGTGAAACGGTCAGCAAATATGGTAAGATGCTATTATTGTAAGGATGACCCTTGAGACTAGCTAAGTGCTGACTATACTAGATACACTTCTTGACCTTCATGCTAAATTATCGACGGTTGTGCGATATTATGACCGCATGCTGGAAGAACGACTCTCAAATACATACTCGCGCCAGACTTTGAATGCATATGACAGTGTTCGTCCCCAGTCGGGTTCCAACTTCTACCCATCTATGACCCAGCATAACACAGGTGGCCATGAAGGCGCCGAAAACTTCTATCTTGGAGCCGGCGCACCATCCGAACTCCACCAGTCGGTGTACCCCCAATACCCAAATACTTATCCACAACCGCCACAACAACAAGTACACGACTACCAAGGATCGGTACCGTCATCAGCTCCTTCTTTTGACCGGAGGGCTTCCACCCACGGTAGCCTTCACTCTCAGCCCAGAAACTCTGAACAATTTTCCCGACCACCTCCACAGCCCTCTTATTCGTACACCCCTCAAGATCTCACACATTCCTCACCACAGGGAGCAGAGTCTGTCTCTCCACAACCCATAACACAGCAATACCCGCCTACCCAGTACCCGCCACCATCTGCAACCTCTCACCAAACTGTCTACACCCCTCCTGCTCCGACAAACGGACAGAATCCTAACTATAACTACATGTCACCCGCCCTACAGCCACCCCTACAACATCACCAGCAGCAACAGCCGCCTCCACCACAGCAGCAAGCAGCTTCAAAACCTGTTGTAGAGGAAAGTCTGATCGAACTTTGACCAAAAATGATAACCTGCGAAATTAGTACTTCGTGAACTTTATGATATGCCATCTATCTACCCAAGCATAATCTATTGTTAATCACTAAGAAGATTGCAACATGTATCTCTTTTAATCTCTTCCTTTGCTGAAGCATATTACCTACTCTGGGGTATTCAATAGAGGTTGGAGATTAACATCATCATCATCCTTCTCTCCTATAGAGAAGTCCCAAGACCCCACTTTGTAATGCTTATAAATAGGACAATGATAGTATTATTGGATTTGTATCTCATAACCTTAATATAACTTTGGACAACCCCGCGCTAATAGACGCTGTAGCCGCAGGCCAAGAACTCTAACCGCGGATCTAAAAAGCCTGGGTCACGTGCCGCCAACCTCAACTTTCCGCCTTCTTGATGTTATCAGAATACTTGATCAAAACAACGAAGTTGGCGATTCGAGAGGGGAAGATTGAAACGGCCTCCCATCTGTATTCCTTACAAGTACACCATGTCGACGCCTCCAAACACGCATGCCCCGCCGCACAAGCCGGCTGGGCATAAGCCTCACCGTCCGCATGTGGTTGGAGGACAGCGCGCGCATGGCCGTAACACGTCACAGATGAATCTGAATAAACTGCAGCGGTTGGCTATGGCGCACAACTCTATCAGTGATCTCCACGGGGGACAAGAAATGCCTGTGACCGGTCGACGTCATCATGCGAGAAAGAAGTCTGCCCCTTCATCACCCGCCACCAGTCCAAAGACCGGGCACCATGTACGATGGAACGGCTCTGCTGTGGCATTGGGCGGCGTATCATCGAATAATCCAGCCATGAGGAAGAATCTTTCAACTCCCATTTTAAAGCGAGAAGGCTCAAGCGGCAATATCATCAAGAAGGGACATCTACTAGGCGAACTGAGCAGGATTGAGAAGCCAGAAGAGAAGAAATCAGTGGGCTTTGAACTCGCGGGCTCCGACGACGACGACGACGACGAATGGGAAGATCATAGCTCTCCTTCGGGAGCGAGCACGAGGAGAAATTCACTTGTTATGGGTAAGGCCGGCATTACTGACGGAAATCCCCAGGGTACCGCCTTGACGTTTACCAAGTCGCCTTTGGTCCAACAGAACAACGCAGCGGATATGAAGCCTGAAATGAGTGAGGGGGCTGCAGCTGCTGAAGCGCAGCCTGAACCCGCAAAGTCTACTGGAGACACTGCCCAACCAACAGAACAAGGGCAAAACGACGTACCCCAGCGGCTTCTTAGTCGCCAACACTCAGACATGGTGCCTCCAGCGGTTTCATCTGTTTCTGCTACAGCTACCCAGGCACCGCCAGAACGAAGCTCTCGGGTATCATCATTTGCCAATCTATCGAGCCTCGGCGGAATAAATCAGCCTGACTCTCGGCACAACAACGAAAGGGAAGAGTCTCAGCGGTTCAGCCCTAATGCTACCCCGTCATCTACTGATGTAGGGGTATCTCGATTTCTAATATCTCATCCAAATGGGGGTAGTCATCCTGGTGGCCGCTCTGAATCCGACTACTCCACCCCTTCTTCGTTTCTTCCTAACTATCAACCCCGTACACCACCTTCTCCGGAGACAGCTATAACGAAAGCACACAAATCACCTTCTCGACGCAGGCCTGCAGAACCACACTCTCGTACACAGCAAAAGCTATGGCTTCAACGAACCGCAACACTCTCAACCTCACCATCAGAGACCTCAATGGGGCCCATGACACCAGCTGCAGTGCCTCAAGTGATCGATTCAAACGTTGCGCATACTCGACTAGCTCTCGATCCCCATCGTGCAGCCACCGCTGTTGGTGGATTCGCAGGCGGCCCCTCGGCTGAAGGAGAGTCTAAGAGGATAAAGAAGGTGTACGAGCGACTCGCCAGTGAGTTTTCAGTTATGCATCGTTTCCGAAATCCAGTCGTAGATAGCCTAAATCGAATGTACGACATGACCAAATCTCCTGCCGGACAGGATGGAACATCTCAAACAAGCGCTTCTTCTAACCCTGGCCATTTGAACACAAATGATATCAATCACAACTCTCCTTCTTTACACGCACGCAATGGCAGCCATTCATCAAATACCAATACCTCAAAGCAGGTGAAACAAGGCTCGGTACGGTTTAAAGATCACGAAGAAGCTTATAATGATGACTCAGATGACCTTAATGATCAAAGCAATGATATCTCATCGCGTTCTGGCTATCACCTTACGGAAGAAGAGCTATTGGTCCGCCGTATGTGGAATAGCCTTGAAGTTGCTGCCCCAGGAGATTAAATGGTACTGCCTAAGGGGATTATTTCAACTGTTTGTGTACGACTATCTTCAGCCCATATATTGGCTGCAATTATTAACATTTATTACGTTAGCCAGCTTATTAGCCGTAAAATGATATCATCTAAGCCCTCCATATAAATATAGAGATTCCCACGGTATCATAAATATTTATTTCGAAGACGAAGCCACAGTTATGGACGTCCAAATAGTTTTTCTATAAAACGTACGAGCTGAACTGTAACTCGACAATATCGTGGTGCGTCTATCAAATCAATCAACAAGGAACGGTAAGAGAGTTGCGAAAATTCAAATATCCGACCATATAGGTTATTAATCAAAGAACATTATTAAATGATATAAGCCAGGTGATGTTGGGTGTTGGACGGTTGGTGAAAAAACTTTCAGTACAAAACCGAGAGTAACTCGATGCCTTGTAGGAAATCGCATTAGAAAGGCAAAAGAGTAAGACATCAAACGTTTTGGACATGAGGTGTCCCGCTGCCTCGTGCAGTTGCACCTCTATGTCGACCTCTACCACGGTCCCGATCTGAGTGTCGTTTCTTATCTTTGTCATCCGTTTGGGCAGATGTTCGTCTCTGAGATTGTGAGTGCCCAACTTGGTTATTTATTTCTATCCCCGTTGACAGAGCAGCCACTGCACCAACAGATCTGGAAACAGACCCTTCAACGCCTCGGGTAGTATTTGAGCGTGATTGTCCCCCTCTTCCTCGTCCCCTTCCACCCCTGCTAGAGTTTCCCCTTCTGCTTCTTGCCTTTTCGCTTTCCATCTTTGCCCTGGCTTTTGCAGCTTGCTCCTCTTGCATCACGCGCTTGCTCTCTTGGTCCCACCATTCCTGGAACTCCTGCTCGATCTGGATGTCATGCAGGTTATGTTTTGCGGTTGCTGCTTCGTGGATCTCATCCTTTTCAGTCTGTTGTTGAAGTAGAATAGTTGCAAGAGATATTTGGGACGTTCCTAGACCAGTGGAGGCGAAATGTGAAGATTTGGTGTGGGGAGTACTGACAGCCGGTTTGGGTGCTTGAGTGCGGGGAGGTGTTTTTGGATAAGTGGGTTTCATAAGCGGGGATGATGAGCCAGGGGTTGTGCTTGACCCTGCTACCGTCTGGCGCAGGGTAAGCGGTGCTTTTGGAGTGGCGGAGCGTGCTGGATTTGACGTCGATATATCGGCATCGGCTTTTGTTGGCTTGAGGTTAGGTGACCGCGGAATTTGCCAAATAGGGGTATTGTTAACAGCACTGGATTGTTCCTGCTCAGCAGCCATCTGCTGTTGTATAAGCTTCTTTCGTTCCTTTTGGGACAGCTTCGGGGAGAAATTCCGCGTTGCTTCTGCCTCAGGGCGAGAGAACCCTTCAATACGATACGGAGGTGTGCTTGGGCTACTTGATTCTGCTATGATATCTTTGAGACCAGCACGGATTTTCTTTGGAGTGATGGAAGACCAAGGGGCTTTCGGCGGTGGAGAATTTGAAGTAGTGCTATTGTTGAAGGTACCGGTAGATGCAGGTTGGGGTATATCCTTGACTTTGGACATGGTTCTGGGTGGCTGAAGAGTAGTATATGAGGGCTTTGTTGAAAGATGAGGAAAAGTAGCAGGTCCTAAATCCAGACCTAGGCCAGGTCCTGAGCAGGGGGTTGCGGGTTGGGGTTGGCTTCGTGGCGAGCCGCGGGAACTTCCTGTTGGCGTTGGTCTTATACTATCTCCACGGCGACTATCGGTGTGAAGAGATGGCTCATCATCCATCTGGAATATGAGATCACCAACTGATCTCTTCGGTACAAGTGTAGGACTTGCCTCAATAGGTGGTTTATCCGACGACAGTGTGACGATACCTATTTGTTTCCCTTTCCTTGAGAGCGGAGATATGGATGGCTTATCTCTTTCGAGACTTCCAGGTCGAAGCATTGCGTCGCGAACCTCATCTTCATGTAAATGCGAACGAAGCTTCATTGCATCGATGCGGCGATTTTTATCTTGTTCAATTAGTGGGATAACTTCTGGATAGCGTTCGGCAAGGAAAGCCTCAGAGTTACGGCCACGCGAGATGGATTGAGAGGTAAGCTGCTTGTCCTGGCAGATTCGGTCAAGTTCACAACGCAAGTCCGGATCGAGCTCATCCAGTAATCTGTTTTCAAGCATAGTCTCAAGGTTAAGGCAGATGAACTCTAACGCTGCTCGTTTAAATCCCTTCACGGAGCACGGCATCACAGCGTTAAGAAGTTGACATACATTCTGTATGGTAACGAACGTACTTAGCCTCCGCTGACATATTTGCGCCAATCGGTCAATCATCAACTCGTTTGCAACGCTCAGTACATCAATGACAATATCTATGAATGCATCAGCATTGGAAACATGCACATTGTCGAACAACTCTTCATCGACGTCTGAGTATATATATCGCATAACGAAATCCCATACACTGGGTTCCACGTGAGATAAGTCAACGCGTATAGGCTCAGGGGCCTCACATTCCGTACCAGAAGCTCTCGCGTGTAGCCAACGGCCACCTGCTCGACCCCTGAAAAGACCATCAAAGAATGTGCATCGGCTGTAGAGTACATGGCTGTGAGCTTTTACTTCTGCGTCTCCGCTAAGCTCAATCAGTACGTCGGCTGTGTCAAAAAAGTGGGTGTCTTGTATTGCGGTGGCCATGTCATTATGTAGGGTTGTTGCCGGTTGGGTCATTATCCTCGCTGCACGTTCAAGGCCGGAAATTTCCAGTGCTGCCGCTAGTTTGAGCACCTCAATGCGTACCTGCCTGTATAAGGCTGCATTTGCCAATGTTGCATCTGTCTGCTTCTTATCATTCCGCTTCCTGAGCCAGACGTCATATAACCTGTCTGTATACAAGTATACTGCTAGGTTGAAAAGCGCCAGGAACGAAGTATTGGAAAATAGGACATGCACTTGTCCTGCCTTATCGTACTCGATTGACATAACCCCTTGAAGACAGAAGTAGTACTCTTTCCTGAACGTGGAGAGAGCATTACGAAGGATATGGCTGCGAGATGATAGCATGAACTCGTGTACGGGGATGCGGGTGTCACTTAGGGAAGTGGATAACCAGGCAATCGATGGGCTGGAGAGAGATGAGGAAGCCCGCTGGGCATCAAATAAGGAGGCCATCTCCTTTTCAACGTCAACATCAGAACCCTCATCTGTCTCTTTGATTCCAGGAAGAGGTATTGGCTTGCGGATGTCAATTCTCCCCTGTCCTTCATTGGTAAGCTCTACCATCTCTTCGAAGGGCATCAAGGGTAGAATATCAGCTCGTAATCTGGGTTCGTCAACCACGATGCTTCGTCTTGCTACGTCGCTGGTACGCTGTATAATAGCATAAGCCCCAAATGCATTGCTACGGACTCCCACGGCACGAGATATATTAGGGACTCGAACAAATTTATACTCCTTGCCGGCTGCGAAACCTGCAACGGTGGGTTTAATACCCGCTCTTCGTTCTTTCAACCAGGCTGTGCCAGATTGAGTGCAAATGATTATGGAACCATCCTGTCCGACATCCACATCGCAAACAGCCATATGACTCTTCTTAACTGCCCAGGTACGAGTAGGATGCGGAAGAGAGTTGCGAATCTTTGCAGGATTGGTAGTTGACATTGAGGCTGAAGTTGACATTTGCTTGCTGCCCTCTTTACCATCTCTGTCTCCTTCTTCACGCCGTCCAGGGACAGAAACCGTAAAGACTTCGCCTACATTGGAGAGGGCACAGATGGTGTTTCCACCTGCGCGTATCTTTGTCACATAGCTCTCTCCGGCCCCATATCGTGTAGCCATGAAACTGCTACGGATGAAGCTGGATACCGACCCGGTCAACGGGAAAATGAGCTTTGAGTATCCATAATGCGTAAACACCCAGACCTCATGGTTTTCCAGTAAAACAACCGTAGCTCGCTCAATAGCACAAACAGTGGAGATAGACACACTGAACAAGGAAGCTCCAACTTTACGAGGTATAGGTTGTAAAGTGAGAGACCTAGCATCAGCATCCATGAGGCCAAGCTGACCATCATTGCGTCCAAAGGTGTATAGGGCAGATGACGTGAAGACAACGGAATGAATAGAAGAGGCAGCTGCACCTAGGATACGGTCTCGTTTAAATGGGTTAAAGATTTGGCGGGGAGATAGTTGAATAGGAACATCGTTGGGCGAGCTTGCAGTAGGTTTAGTCTTCGGCAACGTGTATCCTAGCTGGCCATATTTGTTGCTTCCCCAGGTAAAGACCTCGCCCTGGTCTGAGATGGCAATGGTGTGGTCTAGACCGAGAGCAACGGTGGTGATGCGTTTGCCGGTGATAGCACCGGAGTCCACACATACTGGACTGAAAGACGTTCCCTCATGTCCAGTCCCGAGCCTTCCACCAGGACCAAACCCACACATGTACAGGTTACTGCATGGATCCGTAGTAAGGATGGCAGTGTGTAGCTTGGACATGACCACGTCCTGCACGATGAGGGGTTTAGACCGAATAAGGAACGGGATCTCCTCCAGTGTTTCAGACTCGAGTGAATTTTCATATTTCTCTTCGAAAAAACGACGTATCAAGGCCTCGGGACGAGGCAAGGTGATACGCTCCGGGAATTGCCGATCATCACTGTCCCCCACGCCCAGAGAGATGTTCTTGTTGCTTCCAAAAGTGAACAGCTCGTCACCATCCAGGTTAACTTGTGGGGCAACAGATCTGACGTTACCGTACTGCTCTCCTCCAACTTCATCTTCTGCCTCGAGACTTTCTTCATCGTCACTATCGTCCTGCGCCTTTTTCGTGTCCACCGGGGTATCGTATATAACACTAGAATGAAAAACTTCAAATGGACTGTTCCCCTCTCTGTCTTTGATCTTGACGAGTCCACCGCTACCTTCTCTATGTAATATTGCCTGTGCAATAGAAATGTTTCCAGCGTAGAGGGCCCTGTGCAAGCATGTCCACCCACTCTCGGCATCTTGCACGTATATATCCAAAAAGGGCCCCGGAATTGCCAACAAAGCAGATGCAAACCCATATGCACTCTCCTTATCGGAGGAGGCAATGAGGTGCATCAGAGTCCGGCCATGCTTATCTCTGGCATTGATATCATTCCGTGTCAGCGTCGTATTGGACAAGGCCTGCCTGTCCGCCGGGGAGAAGGAAAACGAAAGGGACGACTTCCGGCGGTGCTTGGAGAAGGCTGTTGGCGAGCCATAGGAAAGAGACGAGGCGCCTATCACCGCGGAGGAGCATTTATATGCATTGTTGGTGTTGCTGCCGCTGGCGTTGGTGCCGGGAGGTGCAACCGCGGTGGTGAACGTGGCGCTGGCCAGGAGGCGAGAGAAAGCGTCAACATCGTCCCGGAGAAAGAAGTGAAGCAGTTGCCAGCTCATGTGCCGCAGCGAGAGGGCTGCCGTGTGAGCCCTGGCTGGCTTGCCTGCTTGTATATCTCCTCCTCTGCTGCGTGGTCTGTATAGCTGGTTATCTCGGTCGATGATCTCGGTGATGTGGCTCTGTCTC
>OJKM01000100.1_pt1 | contig 13518 bp, 12 predicted proteins | sample 1596631 | NCBI WGS metagenome assembly OJKM01 (sample SAMEA3904683, study PRJEB24821) | metagenome | biome: Builtin; feature: hospital; material: surface | place: USA | collected 2013-06-06 | reverse complement strand
ACGAGATCCTCTCTGGTCTCGTGGGCTCGGAGATGTGTATAAGAGACAGGATCCATACATTGGAATAGTCACTTTTGACCAGCGTTTCAGCTTCCGAAGAAGATCCGGGTCCATTCCCTGAAGCTGGTTTTTATTAAAGCTGAGCTGAGACGTCTCTGGATTCATGTTTCTGACAAAGGCAGGGCCAAGCTGGCTGATTTCATTTGACAGAGTCACAAACCGGTGTCTATCCTCAGGAGGTAGATGAATGGCGGACTTTGCAAAGTCTCGTAGAAACGCAGTGGCTGCAACATTTTCCTCCTCGCTCCAGTGGGAGGTAACCTCGGGGTTCTCGATGGCCCGCTTCAACTGCTCATGGAGACCGGGAGTCGTGTTGAGAATATTCATGTACTCGAATATAAACGCAAATGCCTCCGTAGCAGCCTCTTGTATTGCGGGATCAGGATGGTTTGTCTTCATAAACTCGGCCATATCTATCACTCGACAGAGCAAGTCACTCAATCGGTCGAGATCCTTAGCCATCCTCCTGAAATCCTCCAGAGTTGAGGCTGCTAGCACCTTGCCAACGATCTTCTGGCATTTATGAAGCGAGATATGGGCGAATTTGCGGAAGCCTTCTGGGTTCGTGAGATACTGGTTCTGCAGTAAGCCTGTACGCCTCGAGGAGGCCAATTGCCGCTGGGAAAACTCGCGCCAGAACGAATTCGAGTCAAAGACAAGCCGTAGGTTGGTATCATCGTGTCTATTAGCTCCAGATAGGCCTGCTATAGCCGGGTCGAGTTTGGTGCGCTCTGGTACAGCCACCGAGTAGCAGCGAGAAATACCGGCTGTTATACGCAGAAGACACCTGGAGCAGGTCCACGACCGCGGCTGGAGGGCCCGGAGCATTTTCTGCAGTCAATCAGCCGGCCTGCAGACATCCAATTATGCTATTATATCACGGTCGACTGGTATTTTCAAGCGCTCGCTGCCGCCGGGTTGCTGGTTGTTGCTTGCTTGACGTCGGAAAAAGATCGAAGTTTTTCTTTTCTGCCGAGAACGAAAAACCCAAAATGGTCAAACGTCAACTTCAACTTGAACTTCGCTTCTTCTTCCTTCTCCTCCACCATAACTAACGCCCGCGGACAACAGGACATGATGCTTGGTTCAATTTTTCAGCGGGTAAGTCGGGCGTTATTCAATGCATTGCGCGTGTTTGAAGAGAGTTGCTAACTGTGCGCTTCAACTCCAGAGGCTGGCGGCCACAGGCGCTGTCGTGGCCATGGGTGTAGCCATCAGCCCAATTCAAACCGCATACGCAGAGGCACCTCCGCACAGCTCGGTATGTGATATGGTAGCTCGCACGAGGTGATGGGAGGAGCTAGGAACTGTTGTAGATTCGGTTCTTGACGCTGACGATGTTTCTTTAGTCTCCCTCGAAGAAACCGATGTACGATGTGGATGAAGAAGAGAGCACCAACAGCAGCATCCTCCGCAAGATAGAGAAGCCCGCTACACAGCCACCAATGAGCCAGCCGGATTCTCCCTCGCCGCAAGCCCCTACTCTCATCAAGACCCGTTCTCCAACCCCAACTGACCAGTTGGCCGAGCAAATCCGACACGCCCGTCTATTTCTTTACCGCCACTCGCTGGTAGCGGAAAACAGCTTCAACGACACCGTTGCCCGCGTCCTCCGTGCCGAGTCTCAGTTCACAAGCACAATTGCCTCCCTGGCACCACCACGCGAGTCTGGTGAACGGCTGCTACCGGGTGGTATTTATGTCCTGGTATCCGCAATGGCTGGTTCGATTGTTTCGCGGAATCGAGGCATACTGCTCCGAACCGCCTCTCCGATTGCAGTGGGGACAGTCGCTGCCTGGAGTCTGCTCCCAATCACTATGAGAAACGTCTCTGACCTGGTGTGGGAGTACGAGAAGAAGTTTCCTGCATTGGCTGAAAACCATCTCTACCTTCAGTATGTTGCAGAGCACTCGGTACAACAGGCTATCAGGGTCAGTGGCGATGCACGAGTTTGGATGGAGAGCAAGATAGGCCAGGGTCGAGAAAATTTGGAGAAATGGATCAGTAAAGGACTATGAGAGCTTGGCTTCAGTCGACCAACTACACAATAAACAACCAGGAGAAGCGCTATAAATCAGCCTCATGCCAGAGCTGCTCTCGTTATATTCTCTTTCCAAGTGTCATTGTATACATGTACTTTACCAACAACGTTTAGAGGCGCCAAAATTTATATTCCTGTGGATGTTAAAAGCATCTAATTATCTGTTCAATTGGCCGTCTTTTTTAGACCCAGTCTGCCACCTTTAGAACCAAGAAAAACAAGCAGGTTTATCAGGCAATTACTCATCCGGAGGCCTGCCTATATCCTCAGTAGGAGGTGCTGGCGTCGTGGTAGGCGACGGTGATGAAACAGCACCCCCGGCCTTTGGAGGTGGCGCAACCGGCGCTGTCCTAGAAGCAGGTATATAGTCCTCTTTCTGACTCCGTTCTTCGCCTTCTTTAAAGTAGTCATCAAACGAAGGCGCCTCAACATGACGGTTCTTCCGTGCATGTTTAGTCGGCGGTGTTGGCTTTTTGGGCGCACCCGCAGACGAGACTATGTTAGCGGGGATTAGGAATTGGGGTTCAGACACTGGCATAACAGGGTTACTGATGTTGGCTCCTGTGTCATGCCCATCTTCTTTTGTTGCAAAGACAACCTCTCCCGGTCCTGGCACTTCTTCACTCAGGGCCAAAGGTAGCCTGTGAAGTGCACCGTAACCTAGAACTGCACCTAGAGCCCCCTCACCTCCCCAGTTACGATTAGGAACGATTTCAACTTCTCGAACCACGTCGAATTCGTTATTGTATACCCACAGAGTCAGACTTCTGTTCAAATGGTCTTCCACGAGCTCACCAAGCGCAGTCTCCCCGCGAAGCGTCCCACTCGGTGTCCCTAATATATAATCTGAATGTGGTAGTAGGCCAGCCAGATAAGCAGGGCTCTGGGGCGACGGTATTGATAGGACATGCCATATATTCTGTGTCAAGGAGAGCGGTGCCAGCTGAAGCGTTACGCCGAGAGACGGGTTTGATGCTGGTATCGGCACAACAGCTTGATGTGTCCGTTGACCCTGGGAGGAATCAGCTACTTATAGCAATGCATAAGGGCAGACGAACAGTGTAGCGTACCTTAGCACTCCAGAGGTCCAACGATACGCTTGATCCAGCGCAATTGCGTACTTCTGTAGTAAATAGATTCGGGTCTGCTTCGTCCTGGTGTCTGTTAGCAACGATCTCCTGCCGCCCAGACAGCCAACTCCACGTACTATAATGTGCCCATTTATTCCAATAATAAAGTCGAACCACGGCTCTAACGGTAGATCCGGGTTCTTGTTCCGTAGCACCTGGAAGCCATACGCGTTGTCTCTGCTATGCGACTGCGTGGAGGACGTATCTGCATCGAGGCTGCTGATAAGGCGGTTCAGGGCTCCGAACATGGTGCTCGCGGTCGACAGTCGTATCTTTCTCGTATCTTCTTCTCTTTCTGTCTCCTGGACTTCTCCTTTTCTCCTCTTCTTGTCTCCTTGTCTTATTGTCTTATTGTCTTCTTGTTGTGCTTTTGCTTCTCAACTATGGCAAGTTAACTGCAACAACTTCAACTTGGCCCAATCGACATGCAAACAAAACAAACACAGCCTGCAATAGTTGAGTTAACTAGCTGACTATATAACGTCACTCTCGACATCAAAACCAAAAGAATAAGGAGAAAGGAGAGGCGAAGAGAAGAATAACTTGCGGGCCTCGAGATAGAAGATGCACCGCGGAGGAGCCTTTTAATCATGGCCAGGGAGGACGCGGAGTCCGTACACTATCACTACCGCACGAAGGCAGAGGTTCCATGGGATATCCAAAAGTACGTTGATTGGACTGCTAAAATGAAACGCTTGATGGCTGACAGGCAGCTCTAGCTACTGGGCCCAGAGATACAAGATTTTCTCCAAGTACGATGAAGGCGTCTGGCTGACGGATGATGCGTGGTTTGGGGTGACCCCTGAGCCTGTGGCAAAGTGAGTCCTCTTGTCTATTTTCCCAGTGAAGATCTGTCATTCTGACTGGATGTAAAGCAAGATAGCACTGCATATGGCGCAGACAGCCCCGGAGAAGAAGTGTATCTTGATAGATGCATTCGCCGGAGCGGGCGGAAATACCATAGCGTTTGCAAAATCCAACCGGTGGAAGCGTGTCTACGCGATTGAAAAAGACCGGGAGACGCTGAAGTGTGCTAAGCACAATGCTGAACTGTACGGAGTGGCAGACAAGATCACCTGGTTTGTTGGGGACTGCTTCGAACTCCTTCAGAACCAGTTGAAGGATCTTGCCCCATACAGTGTCATATTTGGTAGCCCGCCGTGGGGTGGTGAGTTAACGCTACAGCTACAACACAAGCAATAAGCCGACAGATTAACTAACTAGAACCAGGACCGGGATACAGGTCTGATGCGGTATTCAACCTGTCAACCATGGAGCCTTACTCCCTGGAATTCCTCCATGCTGAGTTCACCAAATTTACTCGGGACGTGGTGCTTTTCCTCCCGCGCACCTCAGATCTGAGACAGCTGGCCGCCACTACTACACCCGGAAAAAAGTCACTCGTCATGCATTACTGCTCAGAAGGCGCAAGCAAGGCATTATGTATATACAACGGAGACTTCAAGCCTATTGATGAATGAAGCGCGACTTTGCTCAGTAACACAACATCTACGCCAAAGGCATCCAACTGTCCACCTCAGTAGCCTGCCTCAGCTAATTCTCAGTAACACTGCTATTGTATCAGATCTTCTATCATTCATCCAATAATTATTTCTTTGCCTATTTATCAACAACACTTTGCGGCGCGTGAAGTTGATATCACGTGATAGCCCCAAAAATGGAAACCTAAAGCTTCTTTTTCGATTTGATATTTCGCGCGCAACAAGCAAAGCAAAGCAAACCAACGAAGGAGAAGGAGAATAAACCTGCCAACGACGTGCGGTTGTTCCTCTGTTTATTACCTGGAAGATATTCTCGCTTGATACGGGGGCGCATGCCCCTGTCATGACCAGCCGAACTGCTTACATCGCCCCGAACGAGCACAAATTGAATGCTGCCTGGGCTACCAACGGTCTTCCCTAGCTCGCCATGTCTGCTTCTCCCTCCGAATCCCCCGCTCCCGAGCCGTCAGGCATGGATAGTCAGCATGCTGGCATCATGGGGGACCTTGCCAAAGATGAGTTTGAGCCTGCAGAGGATGACGATGAGTTCGACAAGGTGGTGCAGCGCATGAACGAACCGAATGCCAACATGGACTTTTTGACCCGAGACCTTGAAATAGGAGAGAAGGCAGACGACGCGATAGACTATGAGGATTTCGATGATGACGAACTTCCAGACGAAGAAGTTGTTGCTCCGAGCGCGAGGCCGCCTACTGCTATACCCCAGGACGACGATCTGGGAGACCTCTTTGGCGGAGATGAAGACTTTCAAGGAGGCCAACAAGGCGAAGGAGACGAGCTAGATGACCTGTTTGGAGATGTACCCTCGTCCCCGGCGCAAAAACAGGCCGGTATTGGGCTCTCGCTTCCAATTACGGACCATTCTATGGAGGCTGCATTTGGAGAGAGTCGCATATCGCAACGGTCCCTTGAAGCGCATGATGATATATTCGCCGAGGATATCGAGAGTGAGAAGGAAGCGCCGCCATCGCCTACTCTTGACATGGATCCAGCTACGCTCCGAGACTATCAGCTGCAGCAAGCCCTGTTTGCGATGTCCGCATATGGGCCTGATAACCCTCCTGCGCCACCGGAAAATAACGAAGAACTGCTTGCTTCCCTATGGCCCAAATTTGATAAAGATGCCCTACCACGTTTCATGGAGCTCATACCACCTAAAAAGGCGCGCTTCATCGGCAAAGCGCCTCTTAAACCTCCTAAGCGGATCAACCCTACAAAGATCAACATCGAACTCGCTCCCGATCAAGAGCGTGCATTTCTGTTTACTGGACAGACCCAAAAGAAACCGGCCGAGTCTGATCAGTTCATCACTGTTATGACTCCGCCATCTATGTCTGCCGAGTCAAGTGATGTAGAAGGCGGTGATGATTCTGATGAGGAACTTCCTGGAGGTATCACCATGGAAGACTTGCAGTTCATATGCGCCGACTGGGATGTAAAGAGTCCTACCCCAGAGAATGACACCGTTGCTACACCTGAGGCCCCTCAAAATGATGAAGATGACTGGCTATTCGAAGTAGCTCAGCCAACTAAGAAGCGCAAACTAGGGAGAGAGCCTGCAGATTACCTGTCATACTCGCATATTGATCTCCCCAGTCTTGATGACCCAGCCGAAGTTACAGCGCTGCTTTCCAGAAAGATCCGGATAGATATGAATGATCCGCATCTGTTGTTGGATGATTATTCTAATAACGAACCCATCACCCAAATCAAACCCAGCAAGCTTCAGAGTACGAATGAAATATCCAGCGGTTTGACCAAGCGCCTCATGCAACGGTACAATATCTCAAATGATGCTGCATACGACATGTTGAAGGAAAATCATCAGAACAAGGTGCGAAGCACTCTTGGCAACATAGCCTTAGAGCACAGCTTGCCTGCAATCCGACTCCAGTGGCCATACTACAAGACAAAACTTGCGAGACCCGAGGCTCGATCATTCCATCGTCCATCACTAACCTTCCATCCAAATCTCCCACTCACCTTCAAAGTCCCAGCATATCTCAAGCGAAAACATCAAAAAGGAAAGGATGCAAAGACCTTGTTCGACACCACAAAATCTCTGTCCTTGGCTGATAACTCCAATGCTTTGTTGATAGAGCATTCAGAAGAGTATCCAACCATGTTATCCAACTTCGGTATGGGAAGCCGCTTGATCAATTACTACCGCAAGAAAAACGCGGAGGACCCGTCCCGGCCAAAGACAGAGATCGGCGAGACAGCCGTTTTGCTTCCTCAGGACAAAAGTCCATTTTCCAGCTTCGGTCATGTCGACCCGGGAGAGACCACGCCAACTATTACTACGGGTCTTTATCGTGCTCCAGTTTTCCGCCAGGAGGTCAAAAGCACTGACTTCCTCATTGTACGGAACAGCACTGGCGTGGAAGGCTCTAGCTACTTCATACGAAATATTGACCACTTGTATGTAGCGGGTCAACAGTTCCCATCTATCGATGTACCAGGACCTCATTCCAGAAAAGTCACAACTGCTGCAAAGAATCGCCTGAAAATGATTTGCTACCGTCGAATTAAACGGAATGGAAATAATAGGGTTAGTGTGGCCGAGGTCACCGAACATTTCCCTGATTCAACAGACATGCAAAACAGGCAAAAGATGAAAGAATTCCTCCAGTTCAACAAAGATCACAAAGAGTGGGAAATGAAGAGCGGGGAAACGGTGCCCAGTGAGGATGTCATGCGCGGATATGTAAAGCCTGAAGACGTCTGCCTTCTTGAGGCCATGCAAGTTGGTCAGCAGCAGCTCCATGATGCTGGATATGATCGTGAATCAGATAACGGTGATGACTACGAGGGCAAGGAAGGAGAAAGTTTGGAACAGCAGCTCGCTCCTTGGAAAACCACCAGGAGCTTCCTTCTAGCCTCTCAAGGAAAAGCTATGTTACAACTTCATGGAGAGGGAGATCCAACTGGCCGCGGAGAAGGCTTCAGTTTCATCAAAACATCCATGAAGGGAGGCTTCAGAGCTGTTGGCGAGAGTGTGGAGGACAAAATCGATGCTCAACGACAAAAGGAGCTTGGAGGGCACAGTTATAATGTTGCCAGGCAACAAAAGTCCTACGAAGAAGCTATCCGCCGAATTTGGGAAAGCCAAAAGTCTAGCCTATCCTCAACTGTCCACCACTCAGATGAAGAGAGTGATGTGGACATGGGAGAAGCTGATGAACTGTTCGGAAAGCCAACGCCGAGATCTGATCGCCCTACACCATCCTTTAGCCGTCGGGATGATGAGACGACCAGTCAGTTCAGTCGATTCAGCACCTCAAGCCAGTCGGGTAAGGTTATGGTAATCTCCCGTCAGATACGCAACAACAAAGGCCAAATTGAGACTGTCAAGGAAGTTATACGAGATGCCAGAGTGATTAAGCAGTATCAGAAACAGCGCCATGAAGCAGATCTTGCAAACATGACGTATGTTCCCTTTACTCTTGCTTTTGTAGGAATAATCACTAACCATGGTACTTCTGTAGGCTTGTTGATATTCAACCTACTGGTAACCCCGAAGTCGATGCTCGAAACATGAAGCAGTATGTATACACCACTCTGTCTTCAACCTGTTATCTCAATGTATATCTAACCAGCTTTTCTCATACAGCATCGAGGATGAGCTTCGCCGTCTTCAACGCAACAAAGAGCGACGCCACGCTCGAGAAAAACAAAAAAGCGTCATGGCAGAAAGCAATCGGGAAATGTCACCAAATACAGCTGCTGGTTCTCCTGCTGCTAGTGGTTCAGGCGGCCCCAAGACTGGAGGCACGCAGAGGAAATGTGCTAATTGTGGCCAGGTCGGCCATATCAAGACCAACAAAAAGTGTGTTGCTCGTTCTTCATAAAATACTCAGCCATCAGCACTTACACACCCGCACACCCGATTCACTGTCCACAAATACCACATATACCATTTTTTTATTTTCACCAACGTTCAATATTCCTTTTCTTCCTATTTTCATCTTCACTCAACAGAAGAAGCACCAGGACATTCTTCCTCTCACTTGCCCACAACCGGCCACTTGATCAGCACAACTTGCTAACCAGATTCTTCAGATTGTGTCCACTTCTAAATGGGTCAATGAGGCCAGAGGACGCTTCCAATTTGCCAGCTTTTGCACTAGGTGTATCTCCTGTGTAGGGGCGTCAGTCCTCTGGCTCCTACCATGTTAATTTTTAAACCCGAATTTTCGCGACAAGTGGTTACGGCGCATCGGTTTGCTTGTTTACGGAATAAAAGAAGGTTAAGTGATATGTTAAATGCAACGCATGTTGGGTTAAGGAGTTTGATTTTGCATTCAACTTTTAGGCATATATCTTATCTTAATACTGTCTTCCGGTCAATTCGCCTCAGAGTTATTAATGATTAAAATGCCCTGGAGGTCATGCACTTCTCTTCGTTGTATTTCAGATGGATTTCAATTTAATACTCTGGTCCACTAGAGTTCGTGATTGTTTCTTCTCCCATGCACTATTCATACCTAAGCTAGTAAAGAGCAAGTCAAATAGAGTGAGCAAATAGGATGAATAGGGCCGATTCGTTATTAGCGAGTGGATTGATTCTAGTAATGATACAGTGACTGTCTAGGGTGCTTAGCACAACCACAACCAAGCACAAATACCTCGAGAGTCCTTCAACAAACGTTACCCAACAAGGCAGTCTAGTTTCAACACTCCGTTTATACCAAAAGACCAATGTATGGAGTACATTGTTGACATACCATTGGCCAAAACCATCTGTTGAGGGCCAACGCTCCCCTTTTCACTGGTCAAAAACGCTAAGGACATCTCTTGGACGTTGATATGAGTATCCCAAAAACGCCTCCCGTTTTCGAATATTCAATGCAATCCTCCCCATATTTTCGTCTCGCAGAATCTTATCACGGGCTTTGCGTTTGCCCTTTTTCTTCGCAGCTTTCTTGACATTAGATGTGTTCTCTACGGCATTGGGGCTTTGTTGATTTTGCTTTGTGTTGGGTGCTGCATTATCATTGCCAACTTCGACATCGTCTGGAAGGATCTCTTCCGTTGTGCCATCATTTCTGTCCGCAACTGTAAGATTGAAATACTTGGTATCTTCCCAGTTCCGCACCTTGGGTACGAATGGAGGTCGCGAGTACTGTATAGCCTCCCATTCGATATTCTTAAAGAAAGCATGGTCTTTGATGTCAGTAGCATCATCTGGGTATACGTAATAGCCTTGATAATTCTTGTTCACCCTATCAGAGGACTTATAATCATTCAACAAATACTTCTGAGAAGACAGCCGTCTATCTTTTTCTTGAAGTATTTGTTCAATTAGATTAATGGCATCATCGGAAACCAATCGGTCGGAGGGTCGTTCTTCGGGAAATGACAAATATTCCTCATGGTGCTAAATCTTGCCTGTTAGTCCACAGCCCACCAGGTATATTTATAAAATTGCGCTGATGGAACCGTACCGTGATCCTATGCTTGGTATTTTCTCTGCAATCGGCTGCGAACGGCGTATAACCAAATAGACACTACAGATCATTGATTAGCATCAAACATGACAGAAAGTGAAATTGGCTAATCTGAAAGCCTGAGGGTGTAGGGAATACCTCAAACAGAATTATGCCAACGCTCCACCAGTCGCATCTACCATCATACGGTTCCCCATTTACAACTTCGGGGGCCATATACTGACTAGTGCCCACCATACTGACCGCCAACCTCCTTCGCTCTCGGCGGTTTCTCCATCGAAGAATATCTTCACGTGGACAAGGTTGCTTTCGATCCCCCCTATCCGCTAATTCGGCGTTTTTCCCGTCAGGGGAGTTTGAAATCTTATATGCCTTTTTGACTTCTCTGACCCCATTCTTCTTATCCTCACTGTCTCCTTCAATCTTGATGCCCAATTTCTTGAGCAATGACTGTCGATGATTATTGAAGTATGACTCGTTGTGAGACCAATGTCCATCAAACGCGAGCCCAAAGTCAGAAATCTTCAGGTGGCCAGACGCTGAGATCAGAAAATTGTCTGGTTTTACGTCTCGGTGGATCCAACGAAGTCGGTGGGCTTCCTCAATGCAGAGAATCATTTCAGCAACGTACCATTTGGAAATTTCCTCAGATAAAATATGCTTTCTCATGAGTAAAGACAGAAAATCACCACCAACCATGTAATCCATTACTAGGTAGAGATTGTGTTTATCCTGGAAGCTCGAAATGAGCGGTACAATCCAGCGGGATTTATTGGAAGCGACTAAGAAGTCCCTTTCTGCTCGCAGGTGGCCTTCTTGACAATTTAGGAGCATTTCTGACTTCCGTATAACTTTCATCGCGAAAACATTCTTTTTAGGCCTTCCTGGGTCCTTTCGACGAAATGGTCGTGGTGCCTTCGGGGTTGGCCGTTCAGGCTCAATGCTAGTATTCTTTTCTTTAACTAAGCGGACAACTCCAAAGCTGCCTCTTCCCAATACCTTGATTACTTCATATTCTGACACCAAGGGGCTCTTTCTACCATCTCTTCGGTTCGAATGTGTTTTTATAACTCGATCTCTTCGAAGGTGATTGGATTCCTGACAGTACCAAGCATACCGGGCTTCCTGTCGCTCCTCCTCTGAAAGGGGCAACGAGTATATAACTTGTTCCAGTTCACGTTGACGGCGTAGCCTGGGAGGCTCTTTGGAAAATAAAGAGTCAAAGTATGTCTCAAGGAAAATTTTTGCAGCGGCAGCTGCTTCGACGGTAGCAATGGACGGCTTAATAAGGGGCGGCTGGGTGTCTCCAAATGAGGATTGTGGGGCCTCCGACGATGCACTATTTGCCGCTTGAGCACCCTTTTCTTTGCTAGCCAAACTTGCTGATATCCTTTTTGGCTGAGAGACAGGGCTGCCTTCCGAGGTAGGATTGGTGGATTGGCTTTTGTGAGAAGTCCCACTCCCACTGAGGTGGGAAGCAGAGGAGTCCGAGTCATCCTGAGCGTTGTCACCCAGCTTCTGAAGTGGGGATGGTGTGGACGGCTGTGCACCAATCGAAAAGCTACCTATAGCTGGCCGCAGGCGTAGATTTGTACGGCGAACTACAGTTGGGGGCCCGAATGACATTGAAAATTTATCTGAAATTCTCTTCGTTAAACCTATCCCAGAATGAAGACGCTGCTGACGGGATACTAGGTTTTTGGCGGTCCTAGGTGTTGTCTGCTCCGTGAGGGCGTCGTTAGCACCGGCCTCCTTTTTAGCAGGGTGTCGACTTCGATCGGCCTTCCTCTCCCTCTTCTGTTGCAGAGTACTCAAATCTGAGGACTGATTATTGCCTTGGTGATTTCTCTCAGGACTGGAAGGCGAATTTCCGTTCGTACCCTCGTCTTCTCTACTTGGCTGGCAAATCTTTTTTGGTATATCCTGGGAGGTTATGCTACCTAAAAATTGGATCAATCAGTATGGGATACGTCTCGGATGTTCAAGATGTAACTAACCTCCGCTTTTGTTTGTCTTGAATAATGAAAGAAGTTTCGATCCTTTCTGCTTAAGAAAGCCACGAACTGACTTTGTACCTTTGGTACTGCCGACTCCTTCGGTCTGTAAAGAGAACTGTGGTGACAGTGGATCGTTAACATCGACTAGAGCCACTGCCTTGAAAGGGTTTCCGACTGGAGAGATACTCTCGGGGTTATTCATGATATCGTCATGGGGCTGGCAGGTATATAAATATACCCAGAGACAATGAATGGAACTAGAAAGCCCGGTGGCTAGCAGAAGCCATCTGGTTCTTCCGGTGAAATACGTGAGGTAAAGAGTGAAAAGTAGGGTATAATAAACGTAGCAAAGATTACTATGTAATGATGTTATATCGTCGCGTAAGTAACCGCCGAATAAACGATAGTAGCGTTTCCCATTCGTAACTTGCATGGAGGCAGAGCGAGAGCATTCCGATTGCTCTGTGATACAAGTTTGATCGGAAGGACATAGACGCTGCATCTCTGTGGTATCGTTCATGAAGAAAGCCCAAGCTGCTTGGGCAGAAATGGCGGAAAGGGCGAAATGAAAGCGGGATTTGAGAGAAACCCCGACTGTGGCCACGGACCATTAAATATCGTGACATCATTGCTGGCAAAAGAGCTAATCGTTCAATGATAGTTTAGAACAAGATCCTGTAGTTGTCCGTTATTCTTCTTGAAGTAACGGAGTTGATAACTTTTGGCAGTCAAGAGTCGATGATGTTGATTTATGCTTAAAAAAACCTTATTTGACGGGGACACGGGCCACATCGTGACCTTGCTGGGATAGGCAGGGATGGCTTGAGCGTGTCAACCATTTTGACTAACTTATGGGCAAAACAAGGTGAATTATACGATCTGAGTGTTATTCTATAGGAAAGAAGTCTTAATCGATAATACACATGCAGATATAAAACGCCAGTCTTTTTGGGGGTCGTCCGACAACACCTCGAACAAATTAGAACGAAGCAAAGGCTAACAAAGGAAATAAGAAACACGATGTGACTATAACCCAACAGAAAGCCTTGAATTATTTTTTGTTGGGTGTCTTTTTTTATTTAACATCAGTTGAGAAACGTAATGGGTATGAGACTACGGGCCTCGTAGACTCCATTAACTGGAGTTAAAGTGGATGGGTATTTATTTGATGCTCAGGAGCTTAACGTCGAAGATGAGTTTGGAGTTGGCGGGAATGTCAGGAAGAGATTTCTTTCCATAGGCAAGATGAGCTGGGATAGTGAGTCTTCGCTCACCGCCGACAGCCATGCCGGGGATACCGATGTCCCAGCCCTTGAT
>OJKM01000099.1_pt1 | contig 13543 bp, 14 predicted proteins | sample 1596631 | NCBI WGS metagenome assembly OJKM01 (sample SAMEA3904683, study PRJEB24821) | metagenome | biome: Builtin; feature: hospital; material: surface | place: USA | collected 2013-06-06 | reverse complement strand
ACGAGATCCTCTCTGGTCTCGTGGGCTCGGAGATGTGTATAAGAGACAGGTGTTAATTCTGGATTTAGTGTCTCCCCGATCTCCAATCTCGAGATTCTCGCCCATTACCTCACAGTCCAACCTCTCCCTTCCGAGCACCAAGGATGAAGCAGACCCCTACCGTTCTCCGATCAATAATTCACCGGCAGCTAGAAGGACTCCGATGCGCAGAGCACCACGCAAAATGAGCGCTTTCCATGGAGATTTCAAGTTTCCGCAGGCTCCGCCTTCGCCTGAAAATAAAACAAATCCATCCACGCAGTCGACCCCAGAGAGTCAATACACCGAATCTACTACTAAATCTACAATACCCGATCATATTAATGTAACTGCTGCCAATGGGAAGTTGACAGCTGACCAGCCTCGCTGCCTTACGCCGGCAACGAAACTCTCCGCTGTATCAGCGATGGAGGGCAGTACCCGAAGTAGTACTGAGTTTTATTCTCTTAGCAATAACTCCACGGAAACTCTTGATTCAGACTATAAATTAGTTTCTATGAACAGGGGCCTTCCAAGGCATCGAAGACATCAATCAAACCTCGAGCCAGCCAGGAACGGTCGATCTAATGAGTCGCAAACACTTCTCATGGGCTATGCCCAGATCAACGCTTCATTCACCGTTGATGGATCCTTACTGGATCAATCAATCTTCGAGGAAGTAAAGCGTAAGGGCGTTGTTGGTCATCACGGCAGCAATGAACGGTCGCCAAGGCAGTCGAAGCCTAGAAGCGGGTTCTGGGGAAATATAGGGCTCAGCAGTCTGGGAAACTCTCTTGCAAGTTTGACTTCAACAGGAGAACTTGACGGGCTACGGGAAATGCGAGGCGCCTCTTCATCCAACTCTATACCTCTACTATCAACTCCGCAATCCCTTCTTTTCGTCGACCTCCGTTTGGCGCCAGGGCAGGAAAAGGCGTTTTCGTTCTCATTTACTCTACCCCGTGGACTACCTTCAAGCCACAAGGGCAAGGCTATAAAAATTTCATATAATTTGGTTATTGGAACGCAAAAGGCAGCAGCCATAAAGGGGAACCAGCGACTTCACAAGATCAATGTGCCATTCCGTGTTCTCAGTGGTGTGGATGGTAAGGGCAACCCCCTCGTCGCTTTTTTATATGCTATTCACTAATGATATGACAGCTCAAGGAGGCGTTCTCGGACATGATCTAATGCAGCCATACGTGGTACTGAGGGATGAAGCACGAGTGCAGAGTATTGATTCATCAGCCCCACGGCCACCAGCAAAGGAAAAAAGCATAAGCGCGAAAGCATGGACATCAGCACCTCAGTTTCTGTCTTACGTAGACGAAATTCTCAAGCAAAAGGACCGCCAGGACTCATTAATATCACCGATAAGTCCCGGGCCGCCACACCTTCATCACGATGCCCCTTTTTCATGCAAGGACGCCATTGACTTGGCTATCCTACGTAGCAACCAGTCAACTGCATCAGATCAGAGTGCCAACCGCTTCGAAATATCTCGCAGTGGCCGGCGAGTTGCCGTGATAGTGCTTAATCGACCATCTCACCGAATAGGTGAAACTATCGTGGCTACTGCTGATTTTACAAACGCAGCTATTCACTGTCACTCTCTACGTGGCTCTCTAGAAACTCATGAGACAATCAATCCCGAAATTGCGCTTCGATCCGCGGCAAGTATCACTCGCGCCACACGAAAGGTTCACGCTATGTGTTTTGAAAACACCCTCTTTGCATCCAGAGTAGCCTTCACGCCCGCCATCCCGGTCTCCGCCACACCTACTCTAATCACGTCTGGTGTGAATGTTGAATGGCAGCTTCGATTTGAGTTCGTAACAAGCAGCTTGCCCGATTCTACGGAAAATGCTCATACGTCGGCATCTGGGATTGGTCTGTTAGAACCCGTCGAGCATGATGAACGAGGGACTGTGTTTGCCGCTGCAGAACATATATCCTGTGAATCTTTTGAAGTTAGCATCCCTCTTACGGTCTATGGTGGGACGGTGCAAGAGCCTAGCCGAGAGGAGTTGCAGGGAATACCTATATAAAACCACCGCTACGCCGAATGGAAAGTGGGATTAGAATCTTGGGATGGTTTTGGTAACCATCGATGTTCATATGTTGATTAGATGAATTCTGCATGTCTTCCAGATTGGATTTCTCTTGTTGTCGCTCTATAACAAGGTATAATAGATGTAATGTACCCCCTTTGGCATTTACCACGACAAACGGTTCCACTACCAGGTATAGCCATGCTCACCTTTTAGAGATTAGTAGCCTGTTCGCTTGAACCATTGTACGGGTATCAAATGCTGCGAAAGCAGTATACTTAGTATCCGCAGGCTGACAATAACTCGCGACTGTGATCCCCCTAAATAATATTGGTAGAGGCGTGGCTGTCTCCCCGGCAACCACCAGATAACAATCAAACATGGAGCAAGGCAAAGGGCGTTTAAATACCAACCCCTAATTTACGCCTTAACGACTCCATCTTCTTGCGTCATCCAATCAGTTCGCCTTTTTATCGACCAGAAATATTTCCGAGAACCAACGAGCTGACGAGAAATTGCATCAGGTGCGGATCAAGGGGAAATCAACGACCCACGGCGCATCCCTGTCGACATACAGTATGGCGAGTTCTCTTATCAACACCATGTACGTTCAGTCTCTGCGACTCTTACGGCCTTGACTTCTATTACTTTATCCTGCCTGAGACTCTGCTTCAGCTTGTCTTATTCGATATTGGACCTACATCTACATTTATCGCGACCGCTATGGCCCCGCCGCTGACAGACCTCTCTTCGACAAACAGAAACTCCCGCACGCGGGGGCCGTTCCGGCCGCGAGCAGCGAATAAAGGCAGTGGAAGTTACCAGCTTCGACAATTTGCGGAGGCGACGTTGGGCAGTGGGAGTCTTCGAAAGGCCGTCAAACTTCCTGACGGAGAGGATGTCAACGAATGGCTCGCCGTTAACCGTACGTCTCTATACCCTGATGGAGAGCACGAGCGGAGGAGGAAACACAAAGAGTGAACATATGGGCTGGCGCTGACTGACTGACTGGATGGGTAGTGGTCGATTTTTATAACCAGATCAACCTGCTGTATGGGTCAATTACGGAGTTTTGCTCGCCGCAAACATGTCCTGAGATGAAGGCAACGGACGAGTATGTTTGCCAGTGCCATTACGTATTATGCTATTCGTCCCTAACTGGCGGATTACAGATTCGAGTATCTATGGCAGGATAACGAGAACTTCAAGCGTCCTACGAAGATGTCTGCACCCGAATACGTAGAGCATCTCATGACTTGGGTACAGGCAAACATTGACAACGAGCAGATGTTCCCCAGCCATATAGGTATGAAGTCAACTGAACCGATATTCCTTGTCATGGTCGGAGGCGGGTTTGAGACTAAACTTGACAATAATCATTCTAGGGGTGCCTTTCCCAAAAACATTCCCTTCTCTGTTAAGACAGCTGTTCAAGCGCATGTACCGTGTATATGCACACATATACTGCCACCACTACCCAGTCGTCGTCCATCTTGGGCTAGAACCGCATCTGAACACCAGCTTCAAGCATTATGTCCTGTTTATCGAGGAACACAACCTGGCCAGCGGGAAAGACTTCTGGGGACCGCTGGGCGATCTGGTTGACAGCATGCTCAAAAGTGACTAAACGGCACATCGAAGAGTCTGCATACTGCTTCCCGGCGGATCCAGCTGTATCCTCTCACTCTCGTTCATTATTGTCCTCTTCTCGGCGGCCCTCTCTGCTGCCTGTTTTACTGAGCATTACCGGACCTGGTGTCCACGGCGTCCTCTCGTCAAACGAGTCATGATAAATAGCATAACGTATAATAGTGATACATAATTAAAGAGCTAACACGGCCTCTTCAACCGCATCTCGTTTTATGCGATGACATGCAGTTCGAAGTCCAGCGACGCCAGTGTTATATACTCCGTATATAATATCGTAGTCCTCAATCCCCCAAAGTCTTCCGAATTTTTATATCACGTGACTCTGTTTTCCGCCGAGCAACCTCAAACCCACTGCGAAGTTCGACCTCCAAACCACGAACGACGACTTGCAAACCGCCAGCAACCAGCAGCATCTCCGGCTGTCCATCTCGCACCGCCCAACAGCAGCTCAATTCGACGGCCCGAGCCCCTCTCTTCTCGCCATGCTCTCCTCCCGCGTCGCCCAGGCGAGCCTTCGCGCTTCCGCCCAGCAGTTCTCCCGACGATCCGTCGTCAACGGAGCCAGAACCTATGCCGCCGCAGCCCAAGACCCAAAGCCTCCAGTCGCCCTCTTCGGCGTCGACGGCACTTACGCCAATGCCCTGGTGCGTATATACTTGGTTTCCGATGGTGGTGGATGACAATTAGCCGTCGCGGACGACAGGCAGCCGATACGCAAAGGAAAAAAACTCACCCGCTAACGTCATTTTTTCTCGTGAGCAGTATACTGCCTCCGCAAAGACCGGCAGCCTAGAGCAGACCTCCAAGGCTCTCAATGCTTTGGCCGAGGTGTTCAAGAAGGACGCCAAGTTGGGTCCTATCCTGCACACTCCCACCTTGACTGCACAGGACAAGTCTCAGATTGTCCAGGAACTGCAGAAGCTTACTGGCAAGAACGAGCTTTTGGGTAACTTCTTCTCGACCCTTGCTGAGAACAACCGATTGGGTGTCCTTCAGGGTGTTTGCGAGAAGTTCGAGACTTTGATGGGCGCTTATCGGGGTGAGATTGAGCTGAACATCACCAGTGCTCAGGTATGTGTTCATGTCCACATTTGCAAGGATTGTTGATCTTGGTACTGATTCCCCGAGTTAGAAACTTGACCAGAAGACCATCCAGCGTCTAGAGACTGCCATCGCCAAGTCTGAGTACAGCCAGGGCAAGAAGCTCAAGGTCGTCACCAAGGTGAGCATTATCCATGTGTTTATTTTTGCCCTTCTATTTTGTCAATATATACTAACGTAGTCTGCTACAGGTCGACCCAGAAATCGTTGGTGGACTCATTGTCGAGTTCGATGGCCGAACAATCGACCTCAGCGTCTCCTCTAAGCTCACTAAGCTCAACAAGGCTCTCACCGACGCTCTGTAAATAAGTATTGTGCTCTAACATTATAAACACTACCGCAAGATCTGCAACAATAGAACTTTTGTATTATTGATTTCTTTATGTATCTTGTTCCGTCACCTAAGTAGCAGTCAAAGTCCCCAAAACTTCTCTCCAGATGTTAGTTGAGGACGCCTGATATACATCCCAATGCAATCAACCAACGCATCTATTGTAGCAACTAATAGTATTTCCAAATAAAAAAGAAGAAAAAAAGCATACAACATGCAGTCAGAACCCGACAAGTAATCTTACAACGAAGCGGGAAAGGGGAGGAATGAAGGTATTAAAGACATAAGAACAAAGTAAACATATTCAACCAAGCGAATGGGTGAGGGCAAGCAAATGAGATAATTAAACTATATATATCCGACAGCGTCAGGATGATAAGTGTGTTGTAAAAGAAGGATAAGAAGGATGTGGCAAGAGAAAGATATGGGGGGGGGGACCAAAGAGAGGGATGGGGGAGTCGTGTTCCCGAGACCTGTCATATACCGTTCCGACATGTATAGACGCAGCAGCCAGGCATTGAGTGAGTTGGGTTTAATTAAGTGAAATGCCCCAAAAGTAAAGGACATGCATAGCAACGTCGAACATGATTTTAAGCCCGGGGTGTCGTTGTATGACGGTTTGGTTGGGAAGAATATAAAAAGTCATGGGAGGTCTTGAGCTCGGGTATAAAGGTAGATATAACCAAAACATAAAAAATCAAGAAAGAAACGAGGCAAAAGGCTATTGCTGTCCCAATAAATGCATTTGAAGGCTTTAATAAAAAGGGCGGTGATGAATGAATGACTCAAGACCATCTCTGCTTGCCCTCAGAATGACCTTGCGCGTCGCCTCGACCATGAACGCCAGCATGGTCAGCAGCCTCATCGTCCTGGTCTGTGGTTGCTGGAGAGGTGGAAGCGTTGGTGGTAAAGCCATCGTCGGACTGGTTGGGCGTGGATAGCGGTGGGAGACCGCGCTGCTTATCCGCGGTAGAGACCTCCAGAGGCGTTCTGCCCTTGAGCGAGCCGTTCTGGGAGGTAACATTATCATTATTAGCACCGTCGTTGGCTTTGACGGGCTCAAGGGGGGTCTCCCCCTTCTGCATTCTTAGACGATTCTCGGCGGCTCGAAGTCTAGCTTCCAGCGCCTCGAGTTCGCGACTCTGCATTGATACCAATGTTTGTCTATACATCGGGCCATTAGCAGCGGATTCTTCTTTTTTACCCTTTTCTTTGCGTTCTTTGTTCATTGACGACATAGACATACTTATAGTGGATGGAGTTGGTGAGGTTGTCAACCTCCGAGTCGAGCATGAAAGCGTTATCAAGCGCAGCAGCAAGAGAGCGAGCCATGGTTCTGCAGCAAAAACAAGTCAACAAACAACGATTCGAACTTGAATAGAGACGAGATGGATGGATGAATGAAGTGGAAAGAGAGAAGGAAGACTGACGATTGAGGCCGTCTGCCGTTGGGCTTCCACTCTTTATCAAGCTCCACGTCTGTCCTCTCCTGAGACATCTTCGCGGTTGTTCGAGATCGAGAAACAGGGAGGGGTGTGTTTTATGGATGGACGGAGAACGAGCTCGGGTAGTAATTAACTGGAGATCAGGTTTCAGGTGGTTTGCACAGCCAGTCTGAGTGGTGGATGATCCAGGGCGAGCAGAGGAGCGACGAGGAGCCCCCCTGAGGGTTTATATAGCTTTTGTCCTTCGAAACCAGAGCCAGCTGGGGGGGGACGGGCGGTCGTTTGCTCACGCGGAGGCGAAGGAGAAAACGGGCGATGCAGGGCAAAAACGGCGGAGTCGCAGCAACGGTCAGGCTGGAGAGTCACCAGAAGTCACCAGGAGGTCGCGGTCGATGATGATATAGTTGTATTAATTGCGAGTTAGCGGTTTAGTTAACAAGTAGCCCGCCCAGCTAGTCGTCTAGTCCCGAGTTTGCAGTGTTAAGCCGCAAGAGCCCAAGAAGGGTCAGAAGGGGGGAGGCGGAACGCTAGCCAAAACTGCGTCACTCGCCCTGGCGCCGCCTCCTATCCCTTTTTTTGCTTCTTGTTTACTCCGCGCCGTTGTTGACCCAACTCTTGCGTCTGCTGCCGCCGTCTCTGCCTCCCCCCTGAACTTGAAAAGAGGTGGAGTTTTTCATTTATTATCATCGGCTTTTATTATTTTTTATTCTTTATTTTTGTTGTTTTTTTCTTGACGTCGAAAGAAAAAAAATTTCCTTTCAAGGAAGGAGGCCAGTTGATCGTCATGTGACTTGGTATTGATCACGTGAATAGAGAGGAGTATCACGTGAATAGAAGGATAAATCACGTGATATGCCTTTTTCAACGTCACGGAAAAAAATGCTGGCGAACGCGCAGGGCGAAGCGACAACGACGGCGACGGCGAGGACGACAACACGGCTGGCGATATACACGAGAGACGCGACGCTCGAGAGGCACTACGGACAGCCATTGACGCCGATACATGGGCAAAAAAGGCGAGAGGAAAAACCAGGGGTTTTAAAAGGAGACCAGCCGCGGGAATGCAATGGGATGCCTTCTCTTTCGTCATACACCCCCTTCGAGTCCCTGCTCTTCTTCCAGTCTCTGGCGACGCTGAAGTGTCGTCCGGATAGCTTTGTGCCAGTCTCAGAGCTCCTACGGAACAATCCCTTTATCCAGCAGGATGTCAAGTACGACGCGAACCGACTGAGCCCGCAGGCCCTCGAGGAGCTGTACACCACCCTCCTCGTCGACGGCGTCCGGTCTTCAGACGACGAGGCTTCGGACCACAGTCACAGTGCGCAGGATGCGGCCAATCTGAAGAAGAGGAAACATGCCCAGGCCGCACAGGATGGAACGGCCAGGTCACACTCCGCGGCCATGCCGGACCTGGTCGATAAGCTCTACGCTAGGTACAAGGCACGCGTGACGAGGGAGATACGGCGAGAGGAACAGCGGTACGCTGAGATCAAGGACGAGATACGGCGGCTAGAGGCTGGAGAGGACCTGCAGAAACAGCCTGTCACTGCTGATGGTTCGAACGTTGCACCCAGCACAAGTGTTGGTGCTCCCCCGGCTACTACTGCTACTCCACCACCGAAGCCGGAGGCTGCGCGGGAAAAGGTGGTCGGCAGGATCCCACAAGAAGCAGTGCAGACACCTGCTCAGACACCCACTACTGCAGGCTCACCGCAAGGAGTACGGCCTGTACAACCCACGGCGGGACCACCCGCAGCAACTGCCCCTCAAGAAGCTCCGATCAATTCTACATATAACTTCAAATCGGTGCTGTTGGCCAACCAGGGCCAGCAACTACAGCAGCAACAACAACCACAACAACCACAACTTCCTTCCCAAGCATCTCCACCTGTCAGCACCCCAGGGCCCAATATATACCCCAATATCCAGCCATTTCCCCCACCTGCTCATCCGACGTCAACCTCAGCCGCATCACAGCCCGCATATCAAAATGTAGCCCCGCCTATACCTCTTAACAGAGCAGCCCAACAACCTCCACCTCCACCACCGCCACCACCGAATACAACTTGGAATAGAACGCCCCAGATACCATCTAAAACAGTCCCTCAAACCGTCAAGTTTCAGCCTCTTTTAACTCCCCAAACAATTCCCCAGTCTTCTTACGGCCACGGATCTGCTCGCTCTACCCCGAAACCAAGCAACCAGGCTCGTAACAAGGCAACACCCGCACCTAAACCCCTTGCTCCTAGCATCGATAAACCTAGCATTCCTCTTACCCAGAATCCCCCACTTTCAGCACCACTGGCAATAGCTCCGCCCCTGGCTGGTGGGGTCAGCACCCTTACTCCTCTACCGACAACCACACAACCTACTGTTACTCCAGATGCTGCGGCCCTTGAAAAACTCAGGACTCAGCTCCCGTCTTTTGCGCACTCAATAGGCAAGAGACCACCACGGCCTTCGTTAGTCACCCCGAGTGGTAATACACCATGGAAGATACCTGGTCCTATATCTCTACCTAACGAGCCCGGTTCTCCTGAACGACCAAAATCTGCCGATATTAGCCCTATTAGTGAGCGAGCTCTGTCACCCTCAGGACAAGAAGATGTAGAACAGTGGACGGAACAGGGGTCGCGTCGTAAACTGGACCTTGGTGGCGCAGCTCCTCGTGAAAGCCCCAAGCATGCGGGGGATGCTTCTTCGCCCAGCAATCCACCTTCGGGGCGTCCTCGAACACGCGGTCAGTCCATTGCTTCGCGCGGAGAGGATACCCGTCATATCAAAAACGAGCTTCCAAGCACTCCTGGAGGTATCACCGGAGATGACATGGATAGTGGTCACTATCGTGCAAAGCGGAAAAGGAGTCCCAGTGGGTCTTTCTCCCTAGCTCACGAGCAACAGCCGTCAGATTGGCTGAAAGACAGCCAATACGTGATGTGCTCACGGACATTTGGCCGTACCTGCGGGCCGATAATGAACGACGTAGCTGCTCATAAGTATGCGTCCATATTTGCCAAGCCATTGACGAACCGCGATGCGCCCGGGTACAAGGATCTCATATACCGCCCTCAGGATATAAAATCCATCAAGTCTGCCATACATCAAGGCAGTCGTGCCGTTGCTGCAGCTTCAGAGGCTTCCCAGATAACGGAGGAAACTCCACCATCGACAACAGCAAGCGCATCAGCCTCAGCAGCGGCAGCGGCAGCAGCAGCTTCAGGAGCGGGCCCATCAGCAAAGAGTAACGTACTGCTAGCTACCAAGTCAGCAGAATTAATGCCGCCGAAGGGAATAGTAAATTCCTCGCAGCTAGAAAAGGAATTGATCCGCATGTTCGCAAACGCAATCATGTTCAATCCTACACCAGATCATACTTTTGGCCCAGCCTTTCCCATGCGAACTGACTTTTCTTCTCGCGAAGGGACGCGAAGCGCAGAACCCGATGAGGGAGGCATCATCAATGACACGCTGGAGATGTACGAGGATGTCGAAAAGGCAATTTCCACCTGGCGCTCTGCTGAACGCCCCATGGATGATGCGGGTGGGAAAGCCTTTCTAGCTTTGAAGAGAGGGACACCAGTGGATTCTAACGATGCAGATGATTGAGAGAGTTTCTACTTTTTTGTCTACTACATGCACATCATTATCTACCCTGTTTGAATCTATAAATTTTTATTCTCTTTTTTTTATTTCATGTCATTGTCATAAATTATCCGGCTTCTATCCTGCCAACGATGCAATAGTCGTACCAGGTTTTATCCTGCCCAAACCCTCCTTTGCATAAAAGTCCATTGGGTATATACCGCCATTCGCCTTATTCCAGTCCTCTTTGATACCCAAGGCAATAAGCGCCTCATACGGTGTTAGTAGTGGTTTCGGAAATGCATACCCCCAATCAATACTCAGCCTGGGACAAGCAATTTGCACCCAGCAGTCAACATCTGGCATACTCGCCAACTTCCCGGGAAATATCTCACTTAACAGCAAATTCACATAGGGTATGCTTTTCTCGTTAAGATGTTCCTCAATCATCTTCATGGTATTTGGATTTCCCTGACGCCCTAAGCTGCCCAGTATGATACCCCATCTCTTCGCTGATTTGGCGACGTCTATCGCCTTCCGACGCAGATCTTGCATTTCTTCATGGTCGTACCACTCTCTGCTTAGGGTGCGGGAGTAAGGATCATATCTGTACGCTGGGATGCTTGGGTTATGAATCATGGCCGATTCAAGATGGAAGCGTCCATCACCTAGGTACAAAAGTAGATCTACTGTCTCGCTGGACATGCGAGGGGATGTACAGCCCAGAATCTCCCCTTTGCTCAGGGGCATTATCTGGGGCACCGTGATGTTGAACCCTTCCTTCTCCAGCACAGGTTTCAACCCGTGTAGTGTAGCGTTGAACTGTATTGTGCCTACCACGGCTATGCGCTGGCCAGAGGTGAAGTTGCGTTTCAGAGTGTCGATCAGATGCTGCGTGTCTATGCCAATGTCAACGAAGATATATAGCGTTTTTATCTTGGTGATGTCCACAGGTATAAGACACGAGTGCGCATAATGTACCAGCAGGTCACAGTCCAGTGCTCGAGCAGTATAATCATCTATGCAGCATGCGCCGTATGTCACATCACCCATGATAACTGTCTCAATGCCGGGGCAGAACTGGTTCAGGATGTCTGAAATTGTGGTGGCGAATAGCAACAAGCCCTCCGGAAACTGGAGAGCCACTCGCTTAGCCCCTGACGAGCGTATCCTGTGTATAGTCTTGGGTATTTCAAAGGAGTAGTTGTGTGGTAGGAGGGAAATGGCGGCTTTGATATCTTCATCTTCGAGGATCTCAGCGGGGATCTGGTTCAGAGCTCTAGGGCCTCGTCTTGTAGATGCTACACAAATCATCAGCTGCCAGGCTCATATGTAATGCACCACAGTCGCGTAATCTGTCTTCCAACCGGTTTCCCATACCTGTCTGTATAGCTGTAGTATGCGACTGCTCGACATCCCCTCCGGTCCTTTGCGCCTGCGCCTCTGCAGTCTTCCGCCCTACAAACCGCTTCTTCGGCACTCTTGTGCCGTTTGTCTGCGGCACCACCGGCGCATCACTTCCATCCTTATTATCCGCCATCTCATCGCCCTTTTTGAGCGACTTCACTTTCTCTCTCGTCTTCTTCCTTCTCCTCGTCGTCTTCAACTTTTTCTCTTATCTCCCCTCTATCCGCGGCTGACTCAATGATGAGTCATCTTATTAGTGATATCTTACTAATATGGCTAAAGGCGGCGTCAAGTTCTTCCGCGATCGGCTAGTCCAGGCGGCCGCCCGGGATGTTTTTAACATCGGAGCAAAATAGCCGAAGTTGACGGCCGCGAGCGCCGGCAAGGCAGAAGAAGAAAAGAAAGCAGACAAGCAGCAGACGAGCAGACAGTTCAGACCAACAGCCAGAAGAAAAGCACCGTTACTCTGCACTGTTTACCAGAGCCTTGATGCGCATAGGGAGAGTGACCATGTTCGGACTCAGAGCTGCCTCCAGAGCATCCCATCTGGCCTGTCGACGCGGTGCAGTGCGGTCCCTGGCTACCGAAGCCAAACTTGCTCCCGATTTCGTTCGCATCGTCGAGGTTGGCCCCAGAGATGGTCTGCAGAACGAAAAGAAGTCTATCCCGCTCGAGACGAAGCTGGAGCTGATCTCCAGGCTTGCTGGGACTGGCCTCCAGACCATCGAAGCCGGCTCGTTTGTGCCCGCGAAATGGGTGCCCCAGGTGAGTCCATGCTCGCGTGCTATATCTACTACATGATAGATCTACTAGAAACAGGCAGGCTAATCATGGAATGCATTCAATTCGCTTTGCTAGATGGCCAGCACAGCTGACATTCTATCACATCTCATCAAAACTCCGCCTTCCGCCCCCCACCCGATCTCATACAACTACCTGGTCCCCAACGTGAAGGGGCTCGAAACACTGGTTAAAGTACTCGAGAAAGAGACGGCCGCGCTGCCAGAGCAAGCCCATCCAACGGAGTTGCCCGAGATATCCCTCTTTGCCGCTGCCACCGAAGCTTTCTCCAAGGCCAACACCAATTGCACAATAGAAGAGTCTCTTGCCCGAATCGGCCCGATAGTCTCGTTGGCCAAGGAGAAGAATATCCGTGTACGAGGCTATGTCTCTGTTGCGCTTGGATGTCCATATGAAGGACCGGATGTAGACCCGCACAAGGTCGCTGAGATCACTGCCTCGTTGCTGGAGATGGGTGCCGACGAGGTCTCCGTGGCAGACACGACGGGCATGGGAACCGCTCCAAGGACACAGAAGCTACTGAAGACTCTCTCTGCTGCTGGAATCGCAAGCAATGACCTTGCATTGCATTTCCACGATACCTACGGCCAGGCTCTGGTAAACACCATTGTTGGCCTGGAGCACGGCATACGGATATTTGACAGCAGTGTTGGCGGCCTAGGAGGGTGCCCGTACTCTAAGGGTGCCACCGGAAACGTCTCGACGGAAGATCTGATCCATACTCTTCACAGCCTTGGAATGAAGACTGGCGTTAGCCTCGAGGCAGTAGCGAAGATTGGAGCTTGGATCAGTGCTGAGCTTGGCCGTGAGAACGATAGCAGAGCCGGGAAGGCAACCGTCAGCAGGCTTCAAGGATAGATTTTATTTTTATTTAAAGTTGCAATTCCCAGTCATCATAATCTCCCCCATCCACCCTTTTGTTCGATGAAAAATATCCTTGTCCTTGCTCTCATAACTTTGACTTGAAGTACCCTCCATGATTCACGGATGATGTCCTGGGCCAGCAGATTGTATATAGTTAAGAACAGACAATTCCCATTGCAGTGTATGCAGTCTATTCATCTTCTCATTCCGACTCGAGTACGCAATAGTTTACATGGCGGTAGTATCGAGTTCACCACCGCCGGCTTCCCCAATGCATGGCTTCTGAATCCCTA
>OJKM01000098.1_pt1 | contig 13548 bp, 12 predicted proteins | sample 1596631 | NCBI WGS metagenome assembly OJKM01 (sample SAMEA3904683, study PRJEB24821) | metagenome | biome: Builtin; feature: hospital; material: surface | place: USA | collected 2013-06-06 | reverse complement strand
ATGTGTATAAGAGACAGCCTGTATGCAAAAATCTGAGTTAATTACTTAATTATATCCCATTTTTAAATATGTGAAGGTCCCGTCGCTTCTCTCTCTGTCCCTGTCTCTGTCCTGTACGGGAATATATAATAATAAATTGGTCACGTGAACACAAAATTACGGACGTCCCTCGAAGGAACGTCACGTGACTCGAGCTTCAAGACGCAACAGAGCAGCAAACGAATGCCTCGACGTCTAGCTAAGCACTAAAAAGGCAGATAAATAGGTGTAGAAATGAGTGATAAGATGGCCTGCAAGACAGCAGGCAATGCTACGGCTATCTATCTATACATGGTGATCACCGATCGGCTGACAGGTTCCTAAGCGAAATGATGAGCAAGGAGGTGGCGGCGGCGGCGCATCGTATATCCGAGACGCTGGCCAAACGCCGGCTCCAACAACATATTATTTTATTATATAGAGAATTATATAGAGAAGAGAAGACAAGAGACAGAGACACTGTCAGTTTTTGTATTAGTCAGCTAACTACATCTCGCTTGGTTAAAGCCTCGCACATTCGATAGAGCTCAATATCATCATCCTCCTTTCCGATATATATTAACATACTATCAGAAAGGAGGATGATGATGAAGCTCTATCAAATGTGCTAAAGCAAAGTGTAGCGAGATAAGATGACTAATACAGAAACTGACACATACTTGCTATGGCGATTCCGCGATAAGCATATGGCATATATAATAATAAGTATGGTAATAAGTATAGAGTATACTTGTATACTAAATTGTAATAAATATAATTAGTATATTATTAGTATTAATTAACTTATACTATCTGCTGCTCATGGTACTTAGTTGAGTAACTATATAGTTCCATTACCTAGGTAGGTAAAAAAAAAAGTGGATCAACGTTATTCTGACCCTCTATCGATCCAGCCTTCCATCCATACCTATCCACCTGCATGCTCCCGTCCACGTTACCTAATGGACCGTAATGTTACGATATCCCGAACTCGCAGACTTCCCGTAGTTATGGGCCCCAGCACCATCTGACTACTGTATAACTACTGACTGGCTGCCATTCTTCGTTTATTGCTCTCAGCATGGAGAGAATTGCGTTGGGAGCGACCGCCGCCAATGATAAGACCAAAAGGCCGACGGTTATCAAACAGCCCTTCCCTTAGGCTAGACACGAGGTTACCTTTGAGCGACAGGCATATGAGAGATTGGGCGCGCATCCACGAATTGCAAGATATATTCGTCCTCTAAGCCACACATCTGAGATGGAATATTACCAGCTTGGCTGCATAGACCAAGCAAGGCATATAATTGAATCCAAGATACCATACCTTAAATGGGCCAAGCAGATTGCAGAAGGTCTGGTTTTTATACACAGCAAGGGCGTCATCCACTGCAACCTACGGTCACCCAACATACTGGTCACCGATACGCTCGATGTCGTCCTAGCCGACTTTGCCTCGAGCTCAATGGACGGAGCTAGGGTATCCAATGTGTACAATAAAACTAGGTATCGGCTGCCCAGCTTCGATGAGTATAAGTACGAAAGCTACCAATATACCATTCAGGATGACATATTTGCATTTGGTAGTGTGATATACAGCCTCGTTACAGCCGAAGACCCATACCAAGAGCGAACAGATGAAGAAGTTATTAAGCTGTACACCGCGGGTACCTTCCCAGATACCTCGGGATGGCCTATAGGTGCGGTGACTACCAAGCGCTGGCGTGGTGAATACTCCGATGCAGCTGAAGTGCTTGAAGACATTCGTTAGTAACAATGTGCCGCAATGTTTTGACACTCCCTACTGATCCATGTTATTACTTCTCTTTCTAGGACACTTGCGGTTCGAAGCCTCCTTAGAGCAACATTGCCTAGTCTACTTTAGGTTTTTATTTCATATCCTTCGGAACATAGGGCCCCCAGACTGATGTATACTCTTTAACCAAAAGCTATGGAAATTCTTATCATTTTTTACGGGAGCTCGTTGATTTGGCGGGATGGCAAAAATTAGATCGCAGGTAAACAAATCTCCCCCGAATCCTCGGTATGACAAGTAGCTCATGGTATATACGACATATAGAGATATATAGAGGACTGTTGTAGATATCAGGATTCGACGCTTCACATTCCGCTCCCGAGTAACGAAAATACTGCAAGCATAGACCGCTTAGAACGGCTACAGAAAATTCCTTCAATAAGGGAATCAACAACGCCAACACGTCTCGACCAAGAATTAATCTTACGGTATCAGTCGTCTTTGAATCGCAACCCCCTCGTATTTCTATGCATGGCGTCGAAATCGAATGTCTCAGGGTGTCAGATATCCAGTTAGTTATGAGGTATCTTTCTTTCGGCAGCACCCTCGGCATCACCATGGACTCAATATCCACGCATCAGCAAAACAATGTTAGTACCTCTCCTTTGCAATGTTATATTCGACTTTCCAACCTGTTCACAAGCGGGACCAACGATATCCCTAGCTTCGAGATTCGGTTCAATTACTAATAAAATCGACGAACAGTTCCGGCCTTGCCGTCACACTGCCGAAGCCAATGCCGCTGCTTTTTCGCCGTTCCTCTTCCCGCCCCACTGGATCCGTCAATGCTGCGGACTTTCCGCCATGCAATAGGAGGAATCACCGCCAGTAATGCCGTTTACCGCATGGCCTTCCCGTGTGCTTGTCCGGTGCTAAGTGGGTGAAGACCCGACTAAACACCTGGTTTCTACAGAGTAGCGTTTGCTGGATTAATCAGACTCAGCTTTTTTCGGTGCCGAACGGCTATTTCACATTTTTTTTTCAATCGCCTTGTCTCTCCACTCTGTTTCCACTCTCCCGTTTATATATTATCCAAGATGGAATCCCATTTGCGCATGGAGTATACCACGTACTTTCTCCCTTGTTTCTCCATATTCGTCATCCTCATGCGTGAGAATGGTTGATCTTGAGAAGGATGGGAAAGGCCAAACTTCCTCTCTAGGAATCGGGGGTGGAAGCGTTGTAGCTTCTTCCACCACCATGCCTGGAGAGAATAACGATGTCGACGATGCCGGCTATGCCAACAATGAACACTCTTATGACAGTGGCTGGACGGCGTGGTCCCAAGTCCTAGCCTCCTTTTTCCTCTTCTTTAACACATGGTATGAATAGCATCCATAGCTACACGACGCAGGCAAAGAACCTTAAAAGGCTAACAGTTCACATAGGGGAATTGTCACCGCGTTTGGTGTATTCCAAACGTACTATGAACATAACCTGCTTGACCACTTATCACCCTCAACCATTTCCTGGATCGGTTCTACGCAATCTTTCTTGTTGCTCTTCTTTGGAACCATAACCGGCTCCCTATTTGATGCTGGTTATACCAAACAACTCTTGATGGTGGGCTGGGTCTTAATCCCACTGGGGCTCATGATGACAAGTATAGCCAGTCAATACTGGCAGATATTCCTCGCTCAAGCTATTTGCATGGGCCTCGGATTCGGCAGCGTGTTTGTCCCCTGTGTTGCCGTTTTACCGCAGTACTTCAAGAAACGAAGAGCCATCGCCAACGGGTTAGCTGCTACCGGTAGCGGAATCGGCGGACTTGTCTATCCCATTGTATTCCGACAGATGCAGAAAAGTCTTGGATTTCCATGGACCACACGAGTGCTAGGCTTTATTGTCTTCACTACCATGTCCATCTCCGTTTCCTTGTTGAAGATGAGATTCAAACCAGCCGAACGACGCAGCTTGGTCCAACTTTCGGCATTCCGGGACCCGGTATATTCCCTTTTTTGTGTTTCGCAATTTTGCGGTTTCCTAGGCCTATACAATATGATGGTATACATTCAGCCCTATGCCATTGATGAAGGAATTATGGGCACCGATTTAGCGTTTTACCTCCTCGCCATACTCAACTCTGCTTCCACATTTGGCCGGATAATTCCAAACTACTTTGTCGATTTCATTGGCCCCTTTAATGTCATGATACCTATGGCATTCTGTTCTGGAATCATAGCCCTTGGCTGGATAGGGGTTCACACCACTGGTAGTATCATAGCCATCGTGATACTATACGGCTTCTTCTCGGGTGCCTTTGTATCCGTCCCTCCGGTAGTTCTAATTAGCATAACCCCTGATCTACGAGATTTCGGCACACGCCTTGGAATGGCGTTCGTGTTCAACTCTGTTGGCACCCTTGCCGGTACGCCTATTGGAGGCGCTATCATCCATGCATCTGGGAATCAGTATCTGGGCGTACAGCTCCTGGCTGGATCCTGTCTACTGATGTCGGGGGTACTCCTTGTTATTGCCAGGTTAGTTAAATCTGGACCGAAAGTGTTTATACATGTCTAGTCAGAAGAAGACGGGCATCAACACACTGATTTTTCCCGTAAGAGTGGTTTTATGCGGGTTAATAAGCGGTTAATCTAGCGTGGCATGCTGGATGATGTTATTCTCTATGTATATTTGGAATTTAAAAAGAGACATATAAAATACTAATAATGATAGAATACTGTTTATGATATTAATCTATCCATGACCCTCCTCCAGAGACCTTCCCCCCTTCCCCTTTTTTTTTTTTTTTTATACTATTCATAACAGTCGTATGCCACTCCCCCAGTACGCAGTGACATGGTCAACATGCCGGGGCTGATATGTGTAAATCCTCCTATCACAGAAAGCCCCTTGGATCAGGTAACGTCTTCAGGACTCACAAGGAAGTGTTCCCCGTCTGGACGAGAGTGCTTTAGATGCACATCGCGGCTCAACGGCTTTCGCATGTCAAATGCATCTTCACCCTCTTCTGAGAGCCCCGTGGGGTCGTCACTGTAATAATTCACCACTCGTCTAAACACAGAATACCTAGAGCGCAAGCAAGGTCAGCATAGCAACAGGCAAGTAGTAAGGAAGCTGCAAAATACCCACCCCATGCCCTTGTACATATCAACGGCGACCTTATTCCCCGCCCGCACATACAGATCAACGAACCACGCATTGTTCTTGTCTGAGGCCCGTTCCAGACTCTCCGCCAGCCGTCGTGCGTGGCCCATCCTTCTCCAGGCCGGCGCAACTGTGAGCACTGTGATATGGCCATGCCAGGGGGTGTAGTGCTCCGAATGACGCATGGCCTGTGGTTGCGTTTCAAGCTTGCCCATTACTATATCGTAGACGGTGTAAGTCAGCCAGTCATGCCACGTCTACAGAGGATATCTGTTATTCTTTTCTTTTTGCTCGTTCGTGAGCGAGCGTTGGGCCGCTGCCAGTAAACAAATGGCCCGCCGTAGGTGTGTCTGGCGCACAAAGGCGGAGGAGGAGCGGTCAGGTCGAAGGAGACGTACTGTAGCCGACTATCTGGCCATCGCGGTCCTCGACGACATTGAAGAGAGACGGCCATTTCATGAGATAGTTGAGGTAGAAGTGCAGGTCGTAGTTCTCAGTCAAGGGATCGAGGTTGGTCAGGTTCAGGCTGAGCAGGTCGGCGGGCGTCATGCGCCGGATCGTGGCCATGGTGAAGTCGAATCAGCCGGCGGCCACGAAGCAGGCCAGCGAAGAAGCGACAAAGGCCCTTCAAGGCGTGCGGTGTCCTTATAGGTATCAGCTGCTCCTGGAATGTTCTCTTTATTTTTTTATTTTTTCAAACTGCTGCATAGTGATGTGTGGTGGTGATTTTCTTCCTGGCGGTTTGGTTATTTTAAAATCTTCAAGGAACATCCAAGTTAGTCCAGCTACCTAAGTTGGTGTTATTTACATCTGCATAGCAACGCCCGCCTGTGCAGGGCCAAACAAGACACGGCGAGCTGCTGTCTGCGTGAGAGAGCAGAGTCGGCACTATCCGACTAGGCATAAGCATAAGGTATTTTATCTTCGACCACTGCTAGTTATCCTGGCGCTTTGCTGCTTCCAAGCGGAAACAGGGGCTAAATATTTCTATTTATCTAGAGCAAGAGAAAAAAAAAACACTGACCTGGCCAGGGACAGAAGCATAAAGACTTCAAAGTCGCCGGGACATGCCATCTTGATTGATATCCTGGGAAAGACAAACAGAATATAAGAATATATATACTCGTCCTCTGGCATAGGCAGCATAGTTGAGCCAACATGCCTTCTTCTCCCATTTCCCCGAAGCAACACCGCAGACAGCCACCGAGCATCGACCTGTCGACGTCTCCAAACGCATTTGCTACGCATTCGAACGGCATATACTCTCCGCAAATAGCCAGAAGCTCTCTCCCGCAGTCTCCAGTGACTCCGCGACAACGACACCGCATGTCTATCGACAGGACGTCTCGGTACTCTGCCGATTTCACCAACGATATTGACTGCCGGAATGGCGAGGGCAGTCCCATACTGGACGGAGGACTTGGTAGTCTGGCTGACGAGCTTGCAGATGCCTGGGGCGACGATGTAGAAGATATATCGGGCCTACCAGAAGCAGGCGGCGATGGTGAGGGATATGATGATGACCATCTTGGTTCTCTGGGGAACGGCATGCGGAGTGGCCATCATGACGGAGTGAATGGGGAATTAATTGATTCGATACACGATCTGGGTATTGGAATGGGATCCAATGGGTTAAGGAGACAGGACGGTTCTGAGTCTGAATATGAAGGCGGACCACGCCCGTCGAAATCACGACCGAAGTCGATGATGGCGAATAATGCACAAAGACATCGCAGATACGAGTCGTCTCTCTACGATGGCTCCGAGTACGGGCCAGACTCTGATATCGAAGAGTGTGCGGATATATCGCCTGCTCTGGAGGCGCGGATGGCTGGAATCGAGCACCTCGTGCGGTTTGGTAATAGTGAAGCCGAACATCAGAGCAACGAAGTCATGCTGCGTGTTATCCATGGCCTGCGAGATCTAGGCGGGCAGAGTGAGATTGAAAGCGGTGCTTCCAGGTCAGTTATTTCCTCGGTACTTCTGCATAGCAATAATCATAATATATAAATTGCGAACGCATTGCTAACGTGCTAGCTATAGACTCATTACTGCACACGCTTCTCTCACCTCCCATCTAACACACCAAACCCGTTCTCTACAAACGCTCACCCACCCTCTACTATTCTCACATTTCCCTGTCCTCTCCCCAGACGCCATAGACGGTCTCATTCCCTTGATAGACGATGTCCTACCAAACCTCCCTTTTCCAGTGCAATCCACGACTTCTGTCCCGACGTCTACCGCAATACCACACGACTTCTCTCCTTCCCAATGCTCAATCTCAAGCTCAGGCTCAAACAACGCTGCTACGAACCCACTTCTCTCCCTACAAGCTCTCCTTGCTCAAACATCCGACCTCACACATACATTGCGCACGCTCAGTGATACGTTGCATGAATCCCGCCAATTGACTTCCGCGGCATCTCGACGACTCAAGTCAGTGCGTGAGCTGGTGTCTGAGATCCGACGGGATGAAGAAGCGCGTGAAGAAGGGACAGCCTGGATTGAGCAAGGTGAATGGGATAAGCGGCTCAGAGAGCGGGAGGCCGGTAGGGTATGCGGGGATGTCGTCAGTGGCTTCGAAGCTGTTTGCGGAGAATGGAGAGATAGATTATTCGGTACAGAACTGGTTGTTGCATAGCCGAGGATTTCCTATAGATCTATTCTCCCTATCTACTGTTGTACTGTTGTATGTGTTTTTTTTTTTTTTTTTTTTTTTTTCCCTTTACTGATGTTGGAATGCCTTTTACATCTTAAACACCTTGTTTTATACTCTTACTTTCTCTGCTCCCCTTTGTTTTACCATCGCTATCTATATCTCCTTTGTAAAGTTTTACTATTTGATAGATGGATATTTAAGTTGATATCCAACATAGGCTGGCTTTGACCAGCCAAGGGGTGTTACCACATTGTACTACATACCCTGTTCAGTTTATTTTACCCCAAATCTTCCAGTTATTTGTTACGACACTTGACACCGAGAGAATTATTTTTATAAGTTTGTTCCCATTGCAATTTTTACCATAGGAATGTCCAGTTATCTGCCCATTTCCCATCAATCATATATATCTCCGGCCGAATATTCAGAATCGTAGAGTGGTGGGAAAGCAATGTAACAGAAGAGCAAGAATACGAACAGGAAGGAAAGAGTTAAAGAAAATGGCAAAAGGGAATCAATTCTTTAGTTTGAGCTGGGGCGAAAAAGGGGAGGGGCAGGTAAGATTAAATCCAATAAAATTGACATGCATGCCACAGACATTAATAAGGAGAGACGGAGAAAAGGCGAGGAAGAAACCAGAGCCAGAGGCTTTTTGTTGGACGTAAAATAACATCTGAAGGTGGTTGATGATGGGGTCGAGACGAAGAGAAGTGTGAGAGGTAGAAGAGAAGAAAGAGAGGAATGGAAAGAAATGCAGATGAGATGAGAAGAATAGAGATATCATAGCCTCCGTTTCTGTCCCATGAGCCATCAACATCAACACGAACCACCATAATCATGATCATGATCATCAACATGCCAGAACAAGACAAAACAAATGAAAATGATACACGTCTATTGCTGGGGTCTGGTTCGGGGTCTCCAGGCACCGGAGCTGGGAGGGGGTAATTTAGCCTCTGGCTTCACTTCGCTGTCAGTGGCGGGAGCAGGGCTCCTGGCAACTGGGGGTCGGGAGTCGGAGGAGGATACATCTCGGCCTCTGGACGGGAAGCGGGGAGCAGCGCCATTTGCTGGGCTGTCACGGCCACGGAGGTGGAGAGGGACATAGGTTCCAGGAGTACCTGATGCTTTGCGGAGGGTATCCCGAGCGCCCATATCGCGGGCTGGGGGTTCACGTTCGCGAGATGGCAGCTCACGGGTTTCACGGCCGGGAATAGTTCGGGGAGGTGGTGCAGCGGACTCATCAGCGGCAGATTCACCGCTGCCAGCAGCAGCCTTTTTGGCAGCCTCTCGTTCTCTCCAGGAGGCACCACTGCCAGTGCGGGAAGTGAGGTTGAGGCGAGGAGCGGTGCGTTCAGTAGAGTCGGTTCGTGGAGCCTCGGCAGCAACTGTCGGGGGAGTGCGAGCCAGGCGAGGGTCAGTCATACCGGCTCGTTTAGCAGCAAGACGCTTCTCGGCTTCCTCTTCACGCTGTTTCTGGATAGCAGCTTTCTCATCGAGAAGTCTATGCCATAGATTAGTAGGAATGTTAGGAGAGAAATCGGATGATATAAAGTTAAGGAAAACTGACCTTCTCTGCTCTTCTCTAGCAGCCTTCTCCTCAGCCAACTTCTTCCTCCTCTCCTCATCTCTGGCGGCTCTCTCCTGTTCTTCCCTCTCCGCACGCTCTGCCTCCTCACGCTTTCTTCGTTCCTCGGCTTCACGCTCCAATCGCTCTCTCTTGATACGCTCCTGGACTTCCTTGACACGCTGTTTCTTCTTGGCCTCGAACTCACGTTCAGCAGCCTTGCGGCGACGCTCAAATTCTTCATGTCGCTTCTCGGTAACAGTGTGCTTGAACTTGTTGAAATGAGGTACAAGACGGCTAAGACGGTGCTTGAGAGCCACATCTTCCTTGTGTTTAATTTCAGCGGCGGCAAGGGTCTCAGCCTTTTGTTTTTCATAGACTTCGAGGTCATGCTTCTTCTGTCTCTCATAGTCCTCAGGCAGATGCTTGAGTTCCTCACGGCGGTAGGCACGCTCAAGATGGTCGAAGCGTTTAGCGGTTACGCGGATCTTCTCATTGAGTTCATTCTTCTCTTTCTCGAGTTGGGCAAGCTTCATTGCTCGGAGACGGTTAGAGTCGAGCTCTTCGAGGTCAATTTCGCTAACGTCAATACCCTTGATACCAGTCTTGAGTTCCTCGAGCTGCTTCTTCAACTCTGCCTGGCGGATACGATCCTGCTCATCCTTCATACGCTTGCGTTCTCTCTCACGGTGCTCGTCAAGGAGACGCTGCTTCTCAGCCTCCTGTAGCTGTTGTGTGCGGATACGCTTCTGGGTTTCTTCTTCCTGCTGCTTCTTCTGGAGAGCATCCGAAGCAGCCTCCTTCTTCTTATCGATGATCATACGGCGAGCAAGGATTTGCTCGTGCTCCTTTGCGGCGCCGGCTTTGGCACGGGCTTGTGCCTGGCGCTGGGCCTCAATGCGAGCTTCATTGTAAGTAGGATCAACATACATGCAAGTAACATGCAATGTCTTAGCGAGACGAGTGAGCTGCGATCTGGCAATCTCGGCCGGGGTGCTTTGCAGTCTTTGAACGGCACCAACGTCGCTCTCAGCTGATCCGGCTGCGCTGCCAGCATGTACAGCCTTAGCAGAAGAGAAGATATCCGAGTCAAAGGTGAGGACTCCTGAAACATGGTCAACACGGATAGCCAAATCACCCTTCTTGCAGCCATTCATGATGAACTTCTCGACCATGGAAGGAGTTACTTGGAAAGGAGCAGGGAAGTGAGCAAGTTCGTGAACAAACTTGAGCTCTACAGATTCGTAAACCTGGGACAATTGTTGGAACAGACGGGTAAGGATGACCTGTTGCAATGGTAGGACATACTTCTCCATCTCCGCGTCAGCACCAATCTGTTCGAGAATGGGCGCAATTTTCTTGCAAATCGAGAGCGGGTGGAAGTCGACTTCAAGGATGTTGTAGAGGTCCCGGATCTCTGGACGAGCACGAGACAGGAGGCCCTTGTTGAGAGCGTCTTTGAACAGGGCAGCACGAGTAGGAGGGGAAGCCATGCCGAGCAAGTTAGTTAGACGAGTGTTCTTGTTCTTGCGGGCTTCATCAACATCAACCAGCGCACCACGGGAGCGAGAAGTGCTGATGACGGGAATGGAAAGGGCAGAGAGAAGGACAAAGGAGGCGGTCTTGGTCATGTCTGCTTCGGAGACAGATGGGTTATCCTTCTTGGAGACCTGGCCGGAAGCAACGGCAATGGCAGACTGGCGGAGGAGGGTATAGTATCTGTTCCAAGCCGCAGCGTGGAAGAGGTAGTTATCACTAACAAGGAAGATACGTGCAAGCTTCTCGTAGTAATTGGCCATCATGACATTCTTCGCTGGTCGCTTGCTCAAGTTGAGGAGGGTATGGATGTCCTCTACACTACGGAAACCTTCCTGCCATAGCTCAAGCTCGACGGCAACGTTTAGCTGCTGGAAGCGGGTATCTAGATGGCGTTGCAGGGTGTCGGGGTCGCTGAGGTTGATGGCATGCATCTGAGACGAATACTTGGCAGCATTCTGGACATGGTTCCTGAGCAGCTCGCAGAGACGTCTGAATTCGGTCTTGCGGGTATATTTGAGACAGAACTGGAAAGCTTGCAGGGCGGTGGACTGGTACATAACTTCGAGGCGAGCGTTATTCTTAAGAATCTCGAGCACGGTACGGTATGTCTCCCAGAGGAACTTGAGCCAGGGAGTGACGATAGCGCGGTCTGTGCGGTCCTTGGACTGTTCTCCAGAAACGGTGGCAAGAAGGATGGTCTCTGGTGTCTCAATGGCGTCTAGATCCTCGATATTTGATGTAGCTCCGGCATTTGATTCGAGAGACTGCTGGATCTCATCTGCCTTTGCCTGGGCCTCTGTGACTTTTTGCTCCGCCAACTCGATGAATTTTTTCAACACCATCTATATCGGTCAGTATGATAAAACGAAGAAATAGCCAAAAGAGGGGGAGTGCATTGAGATATCATACCTCGATGGTTCCGACGTTGGTGTTCTGAGCAATGTTCTTGTACTGGTACAAGCCATCTTTGGCGGACTTTCCCTTCCTCAAATCGACGCAAAGCTCGACGAACAGAACCATGACTGGCTCTAGCGAGGCAATCGGGCTGTTCCTGGACCGTTTCGAGGTGACATGTTCGTGTAGAACGGTCAAGGCAGATGCATGTTGGTCGACGGCGATGAGTTCCTCAGCGCGCTAAACAGAGCAGTTAGATCCCGCATAACAAGCTGCCAAAAAGGTTCGAAAGATAATGTCAGAGCAGGCCTACCCTGAGGATATTCTCCGGCCGGACGTGTGGGAGAGGCGCCATGCTGGGCGGTCTTCCCTATGATGTGGAAGAGGGATGTTTTCAACGTGGGTTGTATGTATAACCCCCAGGCAGTGTAATTTTTCCCACGCTCGACAACTTTTTCTTCGATAAGGTTATCGCTCTGTGTGGCCAGGGACGACGGCGAAAAGTCCGGCACGAGCACGAACTGGCGAGGGCGGCGGGTAGAGATCGAGCGAGCCTCCTCGTTGATGGTCGTCGTGATGGCTGGCTCTGGCGGCCTTTTTTCTGCGTTGTTGGTGTCGTTTTTGTGTGCAGAGCAAAAAAGGTGGAGGCGAGTTTTTCCTCTTTTTTTTTTTTCCCTCTTTTGGGCATGGAAATATTAGGTAAGCAGAAGAAACAGTAAGCGAGTCACGTGATAATTGAACCTTAAGACGACGACGACGATGAAGGGGAAGAAAGAAACAGGAGACGCAACGGTGAGGTTATTGATATTGATATTACAGCAATATGGCAGATTACGGAGTAGTAGAGAAGGCTACGATGGGAAGATGAGGTGGGAGAGCTGCAGTTCTGGCCGTCTGCGGGACAGCGAGCGACGGTCTTGGGGCCATCAGCTGGCGTGCAGCCAGTAGGGGGTCGGGTCGCTGGGAGCCGTCGCAGCGAGTACGGAGTCAGCAGAGTAGTACTTAAAGCAGAAAGGTCGATAACAGGACAAGAGATGGGGGCGCTAGATACGGAGGGGGGCGAGCTGGGAGATGCGAGATGTGCTATCTATAGCAGCTTCTCCCCTGGCCCACCACGCAGAACACAGGGCACAAGCGAGTGAGATAAAAGACAGAAGTGAGAGTAACAGCGCAGTTACAGCTCGGCCGTCAATCACAGGAGGTCGAGCGTATGTAACTTCCGTACTCCGGCACGACAAGCTCATCAAGCAGTGCCAGTCCAGTTCGAAGGGGCCGATCCCAACCCCAGCGCCCTTGAAAAGCGCCTGCTTGAGAGGGCCGTCATCATACTCCGTTCTCTGTATCCGCCACTGAGAAGGGGTCAAGTCTGCCTCGAAACCTCCAGACTGGGTCCCCAGAGCCCCTAGAACGATACCCCTTGCGGTCGTGTATGTAGGTAACTAAGTGGTTTGCGCCGTCGTCGATCGCGCCGTTGGGAAAAACGGGACGAGGAAAAAAGCAGAACAGAGCCGGCAAACGGTAACGCTGTACTTCCTCGACCCAGCGCGACCTCTCTCTTCTCGCCTTCTCTTCCTGTCCGCTCGTCTTTATCTCATCGCCATCTCCCGTCTGTATAACTAACTACTCCTACAGCCTGCTCGTTGTTGATGTCGACGTCGAAAAGGGAAAAGGAAGCCAAATGCTGACTCAGCTAGCGTAAATTACCCACACCCCCGTACCAGGCGTGACCAAACTTACCAAACTTACCAAACTTACCATACCGAGACGGCCTTTTTCTTCCTTTCTGCTCGCTCGCCTTTCCTTCCTCTCTTCCTCTCTTCCTCTCTTCCTCTCGCTCGCTTCGCTGCGTCTCCCGTTGCTCTGCTGCCCTTCCGCCTCGCTCGCTGCGTCGACCTGCACTTCCTCGTCCGCTCCAGAGAAGCCCTCCCGAGCCGAGTCAAAGGC
>OJKM01000097.1_pt1 | contig 13642 bp, 12 predicted proteins | sample 1596631 | NCBI WGS metagenome assembly OJKM01 (sample SAMEA3904683, study PRJEB24821) | metagenome | biome: Builtin; feature: hospital; material: surface | place: USA | collected 2013-06-06 | reverse complement strand
TACGAGATCCTCTCTGGTCTCGTGGGCTCGGAGATGTGTATAAGAGACAGTAATTGCACCACTTAGTTGGCTGTTTTGTGTTTCGAGGATACCTTTCAGGCCTAATGAACTAACTCCGACCGCCGCAACAATAGCCATTTATGTCATGTCATTATTAATCCCTAGGGGAAAGGATAATATTATGGGTCATAGAAGGATATTTTTGCCTTTATCAAGTAAAAAGAGAGCGAGAGAGAAAAAAAAAATCAAATGGGAATAACAGCAAGGGGGGAAACATGGGATGTAACTTAAAGTTCTTTTTTGTTGGGATATAAAAGAAAGGGGCGGAAGAGGGTCTTGGTCTAGTATGCCCATGCCATCTGCTGCTCAGGGGCCCCAAACAAATAGGCTGCAGAGTCACATCGAGCACTAATCTGTGTAAAGCATAGCATGGTATAAAATTGAATCCCAGGTGAAATCGAACACGGTAGATCTTTCGAAGCGAGGATGTGTGTGTGTGTGTGTATTCGTTAGAATTAGTTCTGGCTGGGCTTTGCGTTTTGGGTCTGGTTCTAGCAGACGAATCGAGGGTGAGGTTGACTTCTTTGGATAAAGCCCGTCTATAGTGGGCAGGCATGCATGGTTGGGCGTTGAGTGGTCGACTGGACACGTGTATCATAATTTATTTGCTCTCTTGAGTTGCGAGGAGGGTATAGACCGGGGCAGGGAGCTTGTCACGGCCCTTGAGGAAGTCGAGCTCAAGCATGAAGACAAAACCGAGGAGATTGCCTCCAAGTTTTTGTACGAGGGAGCCTGCTGCATATGCAGAGCCGCCTGGCAAAGAAAAAAAAAAAATCATTTAGATTTAGCATGGAGGGGTATTTCTTTCTTTTTTTCAAACTCGACTCAAGGAGGCGGGGAGTGTATGAACATACCGGTTGCAATGATGTCGTCGACTACGATGACCTTCTGGCCCGGCTTGATGGCATCGCTCTGCATCTGGAAGAAGTCACTGCCGTACTCCTTCTGATACTCCTGGGTGATGACCGGTCCAGGCAGCTTTCCTTGCTTCCTGACGGGGACAAAGGCAGCCCCGAGTCTCAGGGCCAAGGTAGGGCCGAAGAGAAACCCACGAGCATCGAGACCGACGATGACATCTGGTTTCTGGTCTGCACCATAGGTCTCGAGCAGATGCAGCTCGAGGCCCCTGATGAGCGACTCGTGGAGGGCAGGGTCTGCGAAGATGGGCAAGATATCCTCGAACAGGATACCTGGAGACGGGAAATCCGGGAACTGGCGCAGAGACGAGCGCAGCTTCACCTTAAGACTGGCGAGTTCGGCGGCGCGGGAGGCAGAGGAGGCGGCGTCCCCGGCGACTTGGGTGGTGGAAGAGGCATTGGACTTGTCGCGATAAGCCTGCTGGTTATCGGCGGAGGGGGGAAGGCTCATGCTAGACGGAGTGAAGGGAGACGGTGGGAGCAGGAGAGTCGAGCGTCGCAGCAGACGGCAGGTGTAGATCTAAAGAGAGATGGATATATATATATATATATATATATATATAGACAGAGAGAGAGAGGGAGTGAGAGAGAGAGTGTGTGTGTGGGTGGGTGCAGAGTGAGGTGAGGTTGGAGGTGAGGTGAGGTGAGGTGGGATGGAGGGGAGCAAAGGCAAAGGCCGCCCTGCTAAATAGTCAACGCCTAAGTAACTAGGCGAGCGAGCTGAAAATCTCTCCTGACGGGACGCCGTGGCTAGTTCGAGCAGCCCGACCAACGACAGAGAAGAAAAACTCCCGATGATAAATACAGCGGCCGCCTGGATCCTCTCCTGTTCCCCCTGCAAGCTCCAAGGTCCAGCCCTAGCGGAAAGCGAAGCAACCAAGCAGTTAATACTAGTTAGCTAACTAGGTGCGGGTACGACAGCGCAACAGCAGCATGCAATACATCACAGCACACAGGCGCTGCGGTTATCCTCCTCTGCGCGCTCGCCAGCACCTCGACTCGACCAGACAGGCCCATCCAGCGGGCGGAGGGCGCACGGCAGCCAGGCAACAGCAGGGCCGTCGACGGGAGAAGCCGAAGTCGAACATGCGCTTCTCGCCCTCGCCCTCCGCCCATGCCGGTGCGACTTAAAAGGTCGGTGAAGCGGGAAGAAACACACAACCTGGACGCATCCCGGGATCGAAGGGCTCCAAGGACTTCTCCCGCCTTTGATCGACCTCTCAGCGTTATCCTTTGGTTTCCGTATTGTCAAGGAAATAAGTTACGGCGGATGGAGCTGCGCGCTGCCTGAACGACGATGACTGATTGATACACGGAGAACTTCCTTGGGTGTGGATATAAGATGGAGGACCTTGATCCCTCCCCCCTTTTTCTCCCATCCTCTTCAAGATCTACGGCGTGGGCAGGCAGGCAGTTCAGCCAGCCGTGGCCGGCTCGCTTTCTCCAGGACACACGAACTCGCAAACACAACATATCCGTCTTCATCCATCGGAAGGCCGTCTAGGCCCGTCTGTCAAAGTATCAGGGGAAATAATATAAATTCATAATAAAATAATAAAGTAAAAATAACGACACCACAACAAACAAACAAAATAATAAATAAAAGCTTGGTCATACCGTGTGTCACACCATATTTCTCCCAGAAGAGTTCTGGCGTGTCTCACAGCGTTTGTCCCGATGCAACGTCCACATGGAATCCCCGTCAACCGTCCTCAGCATTCTGATCGCGGGTCCCCCCCCCTCCCTCTGGAAGCGTTGGAAGAAGTGAACTCCTGACGTCTTGGCGCAGGCATATACCCTGAACTAGTGACACATCCTCCGTCCAGGACCACGCCACCCCTTTGTAGCACTTAATAGGAGGGTGTTTGAATAGGAGACTAAAGAGAGAGAGAGAGAGAGAGAGAGAAGAGTAGTGTTTAAAGAAATAACTTATGGCTTGAGGATACTGGTATAAAACAGGGTGTGTATACAGGAGTTTTCCCCTGTATGGTTAGGGCAGGATAAAAGGGTGGCATCTCAGCAATTAGGCGATGTCGAATGCCTGATATCAGTTAGAGTCAAGGCATTTCAATCGCTTGAAACGGGTTGAATTTTTCGTAATACAAGGCTAATGGTACAAGGTCACAGAACAGGTAGAGTTATTTAAGTATCTCTCAATTCGACTTTGCTTAGAGAGGTCGTTGGTCATAGGGGTCGTTGCTTAGAGAAGTCATCACTTGCGGAAAATTATTGCTAGGGATTGTTAATACTCATGCTCAAGATCTTTCTCTATCATAGTATATGATAGACTTTGTTTATACAGGGAATTGTTCTCTTTTTGACGATCTGGCTGTCGTGGGGTCGATATGAGGATAGGAGGGGCTTTGATGGTGGTATTTGCCCTCTATAGAGTCGACGTGAGGACGGTGTCTTCGATAGTACTAGCTGGACTCTGTGGGATAAATACTCTCCCGGCGATTAGGGTAATACCTCTAGAAAAAGTGTTTGCATCGTGCAAAACCGTGTATAGCACCAGGGGTATCAATATGGTAGATTTTGTCTAGAATACGCTAGTTACTTGCAATCCGGAGCCTGGCAAGAGCGGATATTATCATTCATCAAAACAATCAATTACCTAACCACTTGTCGCGTTACTGGCCTCCAAGCAAGAAGGCTTCCCCGGGGCTGGTCAATTAATCTTTTCGATCAGAAGTGAACTGACGACTAGTCCAACCAATTAACTGCTGGACAGACAAGCGAACAAGTAATTGGAAACTATCGAGTCAAGGTAAGGAGGAGCAGCGCCAGTCAAATACGAAGTCAGTTTCCTTCTTGCTTCTTTAAGTGAACCTTTTTTTTTTAGGTGTAACATTGGGACAGCACCGTATAGATAGATACTATGGATGCATGTTTGTTAGGAAAAATGGGCAGCTGTAGTTACCTCCGGATGGTACAAAGCACCAATTTTAGGCGACGCAAGGAACATAACATCCGCTGTGCGTAAAATGCTTGTGTCATCGCGACAGTGTAACTTATGAACGGCTCGTAGGGCCACTTAACCTCGCGAAGCTCTAATAATTCACTAGTCATTCTATCTTCAGGTTTTTCGTTGGTAAGCCTATAGTTCAAACATATATATCAAACGTAGGGATATCAGGCACAAAAAAGGGGTTTGGAAAAGTAAAAAATAAAAAATAAAATAAGGAGATAGACACCATCACCAAATACCAACAACCCAGGGTGTCTAAAGGGATAAATAAGAATGTAAAGCTGTGCACTACCGCCCAAAGACACCGTAATTATACTCTATATGACAATTAGATTGCTGATAGGTATGCCCTGCGACAGGATCTCATATCTCCGTCGGACCCCTACTCCCAACGCATGGCTGAAGTATTCATACGTTTTTTCTCCGCCCCCGACCATCACCATGCTTATCGGACGAGGTCGAGGGAAGCCCCCGACCACAGTCTGCATTTCATCTAGCAATGGTCGAATCAAGGATGACTCCTCGTCTGCTGCAGACTGGCGTCGCTTTTCTCCGGGCTGGGGGTATGAGACAACAACGACGAGTTGCAGAGAAGAACGAGAGGGCCGGAAGGAAGGTATATTTCTCAGCTTGTCAGAAAACGTACAACCTCCTCGCTTCACTACTATTATCTGGTGTGTCCGGGGGATAGACGGCGGAAGGCATTTATCACACAGGTGGCCCGCAAGGTAGATACTGGACCAAGAAAGGCGGGTCATTGCGTGTTTGGAACCGGGTGACGGAGGCGTGAATGTTGCATCTTCCTCGTCTGGTAATGGAGCTGAGCCTATCCCAGTGGAGGAAATGGCGGGTATTGAAAACCGGGCTATTGGACGACGGAATATTGGCGGTGTTACCGATGGGAGATGCTGGAGCTCATCACGTATAAGGGCTGTTACGTGACTAAGGAGCGAAGAGAGAGCTGATTTGTGACTCTCAGGTTTACCTGCATGGTCATCTGCCTTTGCTGTAGAGGAGTCAAGAACGGGGCCACCACTGACAACTGTGCCTTGGTCAGTAAGAGACGCGGCGGATGAGGAAGAGTTGTTCCGGTAGACGATGTCTGGCTTTACATCAATGATTATGTCCATCATGATAGTGTCAGGGGTTTGTGTAAAATTGGGATCGGTTGGACTCAAGGCACTCGTAGTCTCGCGGGAAACGAAAACCTTCTCGTTCTTGCCTAGGGGGATATTGCTAACCACTTGTATACGGAACCCTTCCTTGGAGGAAATGGTATTGCCTGAATACAGAGGAGCATCTTGAATCATACCTAGCCGTAGACCTCCAAAGGATTTAATTAGAATCCCACCTTCAACACGTTCTAAGCTTGGAGGCCCTTGAATCGTACTGGAAAGAGGAGGAAACGTCAGATCCAAAGTCGGCCGCACAGCCATCGGCGAACTGACAGCATCTCCAGGTACCAATGAGGGAGGAAGAGTCCAAGGGAAATATGTATAATTCGATGGAGAACCCAAGTCAGAAAGTGTAACACTAGGACCATCAACTGAAAACTCAACGATGGGAGACTCAGGTTGTGTTTTTGGAGGAGTTAGACGTAGACGCGCCAAGCTTGCTGCATGGAAAATATCCGGCCGGGCAGCGGTGGAAGATACACCAAAGGGGTTCCGCATTGCTGGCGGCCCACAAGTGCCAACTGATGCAATCTTATGTTGCTTCCACTCCCGTTGGAGACGAGGCGGAGTAGTCTGCTTCGCCTTTGCTGGAAGTACAAGCGGATGTCCTTCCGTACTGTAGACGTATGGCGAGTCGATCTTATTCAAAGGATGAGATGGCTCGAAAAGGAGGTACAAGTATTTGGACGTCTCCCCGAGAAAGAAACTTTCCATCCTATCACTCTGATCTCCTCTTCTGACATTCTGGAGACCGGCCCAGCCGCATTTGGTCCAGCATCGCCTTTTGATATCACGCAGAACCATCTCACCTACATAAAGATACCAGGGGTCTTCGGTTGCCCTATACAGATAATACGTGGATTCAATAAATTCAGGACGGCCGCCCCACCACTCGAGCCCGCCCTCTATGTCTCCCGTTGCAACATTCCAACGCTCCGGAAGGGCCGAGAAACGAGTCCAGAGTGCAGTATTAAGAAGGTGAGTCTCAGCAGCTTCTTCAACGTTACCTGCTAGAGTGAGAAGTCCGGGGAAGTACGCACTCAAGCTATCCATCCAAAGCGCGCGGGTGGCCCCAGTGGTAATGTCGCCTTGTATGTAGTGAGGATATTGGTAGCTTGAGCCTCGGTATAGGTTGGTTTTTATCGCTTCGAACGATTCCTCCCAGACTTTGAGAAAGCTATCCGGTGAGTGGGCCCGATGTGGTAGTGGCAAGAAGTAGCTATCGTATTCATGGAACGGTCCAGAAGCGTTGAATTCCGGCGGATAGCCTTCTGACAACAGTATATGGGATTTCAATGCATATTCAAAAAAGCTGTCCATGCCTGCCCCGATCTTCATATATCAATAGTGTAAGTTAGTCGTAATAAAAACAGCTAACACTTCGATTAAGGGAAGCTCACCCCGGTATAAGTTTGAGTCCATTCTCCAGTCTCAGCATTAATTCCTGCTCCAATGAGCCCCAGCTCACTCCTTCTATCCCATACGCTCCAAAATGCCCGTTTAGCGAATTCTTCATATCTGCCATCACCCGTCAATCGGCTGAGTACAGCGAACTCCAAAACCAGGCTTCCAGCGCCAGCGCTGCAGTTTTCTGTTATTTCAACAGGAGCATCTTCATCATAGTCTTCATTGGTGTCGTATCCAGTCCATATTCTAGAGTTCAGCGGGGAGTTAGGATGAAAAGGGACCCCATTGCGTAGGTTGACCCGAGGATACGGAATTCCGGTGGGAGTATAGAAGGCAGGAAGGAGGCGAGTTCCTAGATCTCTGGCAAGTCTAAGCAACTGTCCATCATACACGAACCCATTCTCCCATTCAATTCCACCCTCACTACCCAGGGGTTTATTCCACAGTTTCGCAAACTCCTTCTCCTCCAGGGGAGGCTCATAGCCACGTATTGGGAGCTCACCCACAGCAAAGAGATGGGCGCTGAGGAGCCCGCCTATCAACAGTTTAAAATGTATCAGCCATTTCATATTTCATCTCGAGTCCCGATGAAGCGTTATATCATTTGCTCACCTAGACCTCGAATCACACTTTCAAATACCTGCACCTTGCTGTCAACCTCAAATCCTTTGCTTCGGGACCCAATTCCATTAGGACCATCCGACCCATCTCCGTATAATTCCACTAAATCTCTCACTCCATTCTGAAAATATCTCCACGCCTTGCGGCCGTTCAGATCTGTCGAGTTTGGATACGATAAGATCGCGAGGGTTGATAAGCTGTCGACAAGCGTTAAGGAATAATTCCCTAGGACGTCATTGAGCTCAATATGCGCTGGGTTCTTCCGATCCCGTGTCAACGGCTGGCAGGACACCGGTCGTAGTTCGTCTTCAGGGAAGGCATATTTCATGTAATTCTCAAACCCGTGAAAAAACATATGTTCCGTTTCTTTTCTGGAATATGTAGTTGTGAGTGGTCGAGCTGCATGTCGTTACTGTCATATGAAAGGGATAGAAACCCACCGAAGCTCTTTAATCTGGCTTTCCAGCATGCCCAGTGTGCAGGTAAGCCATAGCGATATGGCAAGCAAGTAGCCCAGCCATGAAGATGGGAGATGAATGGACATATGGGAGCGTCGGTCTGTCGAGCGCATCACCAAGAGGAAATTGGTAGCCGCAATGTCATTAGGATTGATTGCCTCTGTGAGTTCTCAAACCCGACCAGAAGCCGTATCGAGGGTAGAGCTGCGTTTATGCCAGTTCAATGTGTGTTGGAATAATTTATTTAGTCCCTTCAATCAATTACTTAAATTCGGCATGTGGACAGATGTGCACGTTGGTCGGGTTTACATCAGCGGAGCCAAGGCCGCATGTACCAGTTACTTTAGGCACGGAGTACGGAGGTCTCCACCATAAGTCTTCAACACCCCCCTAAAATACTAGTGTTTTATATACAGTGGCTTTACAAACCAGCTAATCCTGCTTTGTCTCTAGGTGCCTCAATATTTTATATCACTGGCCCCTTTTTCCACCAGTCGCTAATAGTCTCTAGTATAATTGGTCAATAATCTGTTGAACCTAAGACACTTGTACAGCAATTACAGCCAAAAATACAAGGGGGGTGTTGAAGACTTATGGTGGAGACCTCCGTAACTAACTAGTCAACTACGCGGGTAACTTGTTTTGATTTTGAATTTGAACATGTGCATCGGCCATTATATGATACTTGTTGTCATTGGAATCGGACGTTAATTGGAAGACTTGAAATTAGGCCGTAAAGTCGTATTCTCGAGTTTTCCTTGTAGTTAGTTATTAACTACGGGAGAAACCCCAGCAAAGGCCGCTAGCAACACAAATAGTTAAAACGAGCACATCAAAATCAGAATCCTCAAAAGAAGCTAATGGTTATTTATAGTCATGACTAGGACGGAACATTGATTGGGTACTGAGCCGCAGTGGCGTTTTGTTTATTGCTCGGTTGGCACTGTAGTTGAGCTTGTGAAAGTACTCTGTAATTGGGGTTGGAGATTGACAACAATGGACGGCTGGCCCCCCTCGTCCGAGATATAGCTAGGAGGCCGGTTTGTGCTTGGCGGTCGGGGCTCGCTCATACTCTGAGAGTGGCAACGATTGGGTTTCTGCGGGTCAATACGTTGCCAGTAAAGCCGGCTTGGGTCCATCTTCTAATAACTACGTTATCATTCCTTGTCTGTATAATGTAACTATCCAAGTCCAGGCTTACCACACTGCCCCTCCAAAGGCCATATGCTGGAGGTGGAATGGAGATTTGGCCAGGTTTGTTTTCGCCCTCCACAGCCTCGGTTCCGAGGCCCATCTCCAAATCAGTTGCAAATATGACTGGGATAGGTCGATCAATATGGGTGAAGCTCTCAACCATATCAGGGCCCCGGGTAAGTTGGTCATAATGCACCTGTCGCCGGCGCACCTGGCGTCGTTTCGCCGTCATCAGCAATCGGATGAGCGAATGGCAGAAATATACTGTACAAGCCATCAAGGCAATAATTAGAATGATGTGAAATTCAAACTTCTTTCCTGAAGAAGTGACGGCAAGGACAAGATCTAAGTATATAGTTAGTATGTGAATCGAGCACAGGAAAGCAGGGAGTGGATGGTGACAAACATGTTGTTAGCACACTGGCTAGAAGGATCCCTGAAATGGCGCAATCTATAAGTTTCCTCCTTGTTGATCTGGCTTTCACCCGCGGCCGCGTGCAGAGCAGCCATCCCGCCAATTTGTCGCGACTTGGCTTGTGTTTTGGTTGGTGAGGGTGAGCCTCAACTGAACGCTGGATCCAATTGAGTAATACACCCCCGCTATGAATATGGTTCTCGACTCTCTGTTGTGCCCGTGAGCTTGTCATATGGCCACCTGATTCTGTACTGGGGGGTGAGAATGGTAGTATATTATCATTTGGCGGCGCGTTGTTGTCTATCACGGAGCCAGTCGACGAAATAGACCTTCTTCCTGACGAGATGTTTCGTTCACCGCGTACACTTCCACCTGATCCGGGCGCATACATGCGTATCTCCGCTGGAGATAGTCGTGAGGGTTTACGGGAATTCTCCATGCCGCAGGAGCCAGGAGGAGAACCTCCAGCAAAAAGAGCGGAAAGGCGAGAGCGGACTTTTTGAACCCGGTCCGCCATGGTTAGTCCACTGACAGCGTTATCTTCGGTCGCCATGGTTTGCATATCGATGTCTTGTGGTATCAACTTGCTTGCCCTAGTTTGTCTTTGTTGGCATCTAGCCGCGACTTGATAATCTCCTCCTTCAGCAAAAGTGAACACCACAGCTAAACGCGTGTAGTCCAAGTTGTTGATATTATATGACAGATTCCGGGATTCGTTTGCCTAGTGAGTTACCCCAAGGCTCCAGAAATACCGAGTGTACAAAGAAGTGGGTAATGGCGGGTATATTGTTCGCAGCGGCCGTTAACAAAGATATCTCGTCCAGGGGCACATACACCTATTCCAAGCTTTGAAAGCGCGTATGTCGGGGTAGACCGCACGTCCATCTTTCTAAAACGAAGGAGATGGCATCTTCAAGATGTCTGACAACGTTCCAGGCAGAAAACAATAACTACCAGCAATCATCTAGACTGCTCGGAATCAAGAAACGAAAACGAAGGGAAGCAAGAAGGAAGAGAGGATAGCTATATCTCTTCAAGATATATATATTTCTACGGAGCACAGATCAGGGCACTCTGCCACTGCCAAAACTGACTGGATGAGAAAAATTACTGACCAAGATTGTCTTCCAATGTCAGAACCAGCCGAGAAAAAGCAAGCATGGTTGCTATCCATCCAGGAAGCGCAGTTTGCCATGTGAGGGAAAGTATGAAGTCGCCCATAGCGACTGAGAGGGCGAGTATGGCAAAGGAGACGGACTACAACCCTCCCCCGGGCTGAGCCATGCATGATTGGACTCTGCTACGGACGCCTGCTGGCCAGTGAGGCTGCGATGCGAGGAAGATTCTGAAGCAGGAGAATCCCTGTTTGTGAGGATTAGGAGCGCGCTAGGTTTCGGGTTGGCCGCAACCTTGGCACCTTCTGTTGAAAAAGCAAACATAAATACGGCAACAAAACCAAGCTTGATACATTGGGAAAATGAGGTTCACTGGAAAGACTGGGTTAGACAGCACTGTCATCTCTGTAGCTGTAGTTGTGCCTCAACATGCCATGTTTCTGTAGTATATACAGCTGAATCTTCTAGTGGGTTTGTCCCATGCAAGCATAGGTACAAGAAACAGAACTCGAATCCGAAAGGAAGTATAGGGCTGTGATAAAGGCAACTACTCTGGTAGTAGATGCTGAAAGGATGGCTTCTCGAATGATTTTCGTTTGCGTCCTCTTTACCATTTAGATGCTAAGGTAGCTGGGTTCCTCGTAGACAGGTATAGGTATGACGCGGTTCAGGTGAGATGGAGTGCAATGGAATTACTGAATAATCTTAATCCAGTCGAAGGACTTAAGGCCTCCTCAAAGGTGCCAGCCAGGCGTGAAATACGGAGATAAACAGGAAGGTATTATTTCCCGAGCTCACCCAGCATAACTGTTCGATCAGATGAGCCAGACACAACTACAGCAGAGAGTTAGTGAACATCCCTCTGGGCAACCCCTTTCACAAATTTGAACTTACTAATGGGTTCACCAGCTGGCGTGAATCGAACATCGTTCACGGTTCCCTTGTGACCAGGGAGCTTGTATAGCAACTTTCCAGTCTTGACATCCCACACAACAACACTCCTGTCCCCACTGCCGGCTGCGACCATCTCGCCTTTCGCATCCCAACTAGCCCGAATTAGATTCTTTTCGAGGCCTGTTGGTGCTCCATCAAAGGTTCGAATATGACGATCTGCGGGGGCAAAGGGGCGTATATCCCATGTCCGTGCTGTTGAATCATGGGAGTTGGATAAGAGAGTCTGGGAGTCCGGAGAAATCTGTAAAGATGAGATCGTATCTGTATGCCCAATCATGGAATACGTGATGGCGCGCTTCCGAATATCCCAGACATGTATATCATTTTCAATACCACCAGAGTAGATCTCGTTTCCAGCTTCGGAGAGGGCGACAGCAGTCACGGGCATCGCGGTGGATGATTCAAGATAATCAATGGCTGTCTTTTGGCGAGGATCCCATATGCCGATACTTCCATCATCGCTACCACTAATCAACAACTCCCGGCCACGCCGGCTGATATCCAAACAATTAACGATTTCAGTGTGATCCATATAGCGCCGTATGCGTGTGCCTGATTCCAGGTCCCAGCTCGCTAGGGTCATATCTGCGGAAGCCGAAAAAAGGGTATGTGAGTCCCGGGACCATTGAAGATCGAGAATGGCACCTTTATGGCCGGAAAGTATGCCGTAATTGTCGCAATTACCGTATGTTCGCCATAATACTGGTTAGGTTATCAGTTGTTAGAGGTGTTTGAGATGTACTCGCTTGGAAATAATGCGGGATGAAACGGAGGTCAAAGGGGAAAAGAACGCGACGGCGTACGTATAGATCGGTCCATTCCAGAAGAAGCTATATGTTGGCCGGTAGGATCAAATCGGGTAGAAAAGATTTCGCCTGTATGGCCTGTAAGCTCCATTATAGGAGCAGCGAGGCCGCTTGTCCGGGGTACCTTCGGTCCTTGTTAGAGATCGAACCAAGGTATGGACTGAAAATAATCAATTCTTTCCTACTTACAGACTGTATAAGAGCTTCATTCTTTCCGGTTCCACTGGATATAGTAACGGCGCTCCGGTTTAGATTGCTATCTGATCGTTGACGCTTGACAAGTTGTACAGATCCGAGGGATTCGTGCGCTGGTCTCTTTTCCGCAGACATCATGGCGGCCTAGACAGTTAAACAATATAGAAGTGTGTAGGCGGTATGTATCTATGTCAAGTCGATGTAGTGGGTGTGGGTGTCGGGTCGCTAGATGTTACTTGTGGTCGTGATTTTATTTTTTAGACGCGGTGAAATGGGAAACGCGGCTCGGCGGCTAACTCGTTAATTACTCGTTAGTAAAACTACCGCGCTTAGCTAAATAAGCAGCCCAAAATTGGAAATACCTATCATACAACTATCCACTAGCTTTTGTAAAAGCGCCACCCTATTATGAATGAGGTCTAAAGTCTTCCAGTTTAGAACATAAAAGGGTATAATAAGTGTGAGACTGGAGGCATTGGTCTGAGAGTCGAACAATGTCGAGCAAAGCAGCTCGGATTGGAGAAGAGTATAACTGCCTCCCCTTAGTACCCACAGCTAAAGACCTGGCGCAAACCCATGCTAACTTGAAATTTAGGATATGGAAGTACGCACTGCTCTGACCGTCTAACAGCTTTGGCTCTGTTCTAACCCGTGTAGAACTAAGGTTGATAAGGTCAACGCAGAGCTGGTAACGCTGACCTATGGGACTGTCGTTGCCCAGCTCTGCGCGGACTACGAAAGTGACTATCTGGAAGTCAACCGGCAGCTTGACAAGATGGGTTATAATATAGGCATGCGACTCATCGAGGACTTTTTGGCGCGGTCCGGGATGGGACGATGCACAAACTTCCGGGAGACTGCTGACATTATCTCAAAGGTGCGTGTATGCCCCTGTCCGACTACGGAATATAACATGGCCATCTAATATACTTATATACCCCGGGTATAGGTTGGATTCAAGGTGTTTCTCAACATTACGCCTACTGTGACCAACTGGACAAGCGATAACAAGCAGTTCTCGCTTGTGTTTGAGGAGAACCCACTGGCCGACTTTGTTGAGCTGCCTGACGATGGACGAGCGCAGGACGAGCTATGGTACTCCAATATCCTCTGTGGGGTGCTAAGGGGAGCACTTGAGATGGTGTGCTTACTCGACTGTGACTGATTTAGACGCGCACAAGCTAACTCGGCCTATAGGTGCAAGTTCAGGTTGAAGCGCATTTTGTTAGTGATATCCTTCGGGGCAATGACACTACAGAGATGCGAGTTACTCTCGTCCGCTACCTGGAGGACGAGCTGCCTCCAGAGGCTGTCTCTTATACACATCTCCGAGCCCACGAGACCAGAGAGGATCTCG
>OJKM01000096.1_pt1 | contig 13681 bp, 13 predicted proteins | sample 1596631 | NCBI WGS metagenome assembly OJKM01 (sample SAMEA3904683, study PRJEB24821) | metagenome | biome: Builtin; feature: hospital; material: surface | place: USA | collected 2013-06-06 | reverse complement strand
ATCTACACGTAAGGAGTCGTCGGCAGCGTCAGATGTGTATAAGAGACAGCTACTAGCTTATTCAACAGCTGATATTCTAGCTATCCTATCCAAGGGGTGTATTTACTACCATGTCTCCTGCTTGTATCGCCCGACCTTCTCCATGTCTATCAGATACTTCTCCGCCGTCTGCCTGCTCTCTGCAGAGTCGCCCAGTGGAGCCTGGAAGGTCTCTATCAGCGCCTCGCGAACTGCCTGGGGCATCCGGCCAGACGAGCCACACACAAATACCGACCCTCCCTTCTCGTGCAGCAGCTCATAAAACACCGAAGAGTTCTCCCGCAGCGCATCTTGAACGTAGTACTTCTTCTTCTGGTCTCGCGAAAAGGCCGTGATCACCGTCAAGTTGAGCTGGGCCTTGAGCGCTTCCCACTCATCCTCAAAAAAGTAATCTGCTGCCTTGTTGTGCCCACCATATAGCAGTATCACCGGCCCAAGAGCCAAGGGCTGCTCGTCTGGACCGTAGTTCTGGTTCTTCTTGAACTCCTCGGCCATCGCCGCTTTTTCCCACAGCAGAGACCGTATTGGAGCAACGCCTGTTCCCGGGCCAATCAACACAGACGGGTCAGAGAGCTGTTTGGCTGAAGAATGGAGTCCCCCCTTTTGTACCTGCACTTTAAGCGTGCTTCCAGGCTGCAAAGCAGCTAGATACCGCGTACAAACCCCTTGGCGGATCCTCTTGATCACAGTCTGGTACTTGACAATGGCAACCAGCAGCTCAAAGCGTGTACCCCCACGCGCCGAGGTCTTGAGCTTGCCGCCACTTGCCAGACTGAACTGTCTGCCTCGAAGCACCGGCAGAACGGAGCAGACTAATGGCCATGGAATCTTAACGGTATCAAACTCAGCCAAGACCTCCAGAATACTTCGTCTCGGCCGGGTGGTGTAGTCGTAGAACTCATCTATGTACTCTGGATTCGTGAACTCTAAAAGTCGCTCTTTATGCATCTCGTCTTTCGTGAAATGGGCAATCTGGCTGAAGAATGACCGTCTGGGGATCGCCATGATGTCTAGATAATCCGTAAGAAGCGCGCGGAGAGTGAACCCAGGTGAGCCAAGCAAGAATGGAATGGGTGGTGCAGAGACAGACGTTGAAGCAGGAGAGCCATCCCCGGTCACAAACTGTAGAGGTATATCGGCTTGGTCTTCCCAGCCCATCAGTGATATAAGTCTGTCTACATCCTGGGGGAAATTCCGAGGAGTAATGTGCAGTATATCTCCCGGTGCATAATTTATAGACTCTGAGGCAGTTAAAACTATATGTCGAACGTCCTGCCAGTGGCTTGACGGCGTCATTCGAGTGTTGTCTGTAAGCGTCGCTGAAACTGACCCAGGCAGTGGTCGGGTATCATGGTCTGGAGAGCTGGCCTCCTTGGCTCTAGACGGTAGCTTTGGTCTAGTTTCCCCATCTTCTTCCTTCGAGTCATAACGGTCTAAAGTCCATTTGGGTGGTAGTCGGACATCATCGGGGATAGGATATCGTCCTTCCTCCAGAGGGAACTTGTCCAGAAGATGTTTCCGCAGGTCCAGAGACCAGGGCAAAAAGGTCCCTTCAAGCCTATCTCCCTGTTAGATAGCACATTGTTTAAAAAGGCATATGTACGTACCCTTCTGGATGCTGCTCATCTGCTTCCCCGCGCGGATATAGCTCGCTTGCTCCTAGCTGTAGCAGCCGCCTGTACAGCTTCCTGGACGCCCAATTGAACCTGATATCAATTAGCCATCCACCCGTCACATACACACAAAAAAAAGAGTCATACTTTGGATAAGAGCTATCTCCCAGCCCAAAGAGAACAAAGCTGACCCCTTTCAAGAACGTAGGAGGCAGTCTTTTCAGGAGCAACGATCTCCAGAACTTGCGCCCATTGGCAGGGAAATCTCCTTGTCCAGTAGTCGGCACTACAAAGACAGTAAACCGGTAGCCATACAAGTCCCTCTACATCAACAAACCCTTCGTTAGCCACATTACCCAGCCATAATAAAGGGCCATAGAGAATCAAGAACTTACAGGCTGCAGGGCATCAAGCTCAGCTACTCTTGTCTTGAAGTACAGCCGCTCCGTCAGCCGGCCGATCTCCTCTGCCACATCCTGGGAGTTGCCCGTCTCCGAGCCATAGGCGATCAAAGCCGTTCGGAGAGAGCTATCTTTCTCCACGGTCGCCATTGGAACAGTCAAAAAGCCCTCCTTGTCTCCTCCAGCTCATCGTGTGCAGTCTCTCAAGGGGGACTAGATTAAAAAATACTCCAAACAATGACTCTTTCTTCGCTTTTGTGCTGCAAAAGAAAGAGAAAAAGAGTCATGACATCACAAGAACCGCCAAGCGCCCCTTGTTTTCGTTTTCCCCCTGGCAGAAGCATAAAAACACCAAACAGCTGCATCCGTTGATCTCCCACCACAGGCTGCTTCAAGAGTACAATGTTGATAGAGGATGCCTTTGTACATATACTAGTACAAGGAAATGATGGTCCGCTTACGGAGAGGCAAACAAGTCTGTTTCTTTCTCTACGACGGATAACAATATGCCCTCCTCAGACTGCCCTTCTCTCCTCTGGACAAGTACTATAATCGACCTGAGAATTACACCTTGATGAGCACTGGGAGATACCTTGCAAGATGAAGTTTACTATAAATACCCTTTACCTTCTGGGACATGGAGTTCCTCAGCCTATACCATGATATTTTTTATCCCACAAGATCTAGTTACACCAAAGCAGCCGAGATATTCATCTCCCTCATCTATATATAAAAAATGGCAAATGACAGTGAAAATGAAAAGGAGCCTATTAACATCGGATACGATGCCTGGCAGGGTCTTGGGGATGCCATTGTACCGGGAGAAGACGGCGTCACCCCGCCCTATGCAATGGAGTATTTTATCAACAGTATCTGCTGGGGAAGAGTGGTCGAAAAATGCTATTACCTCCGCAACGGCATATACTGTTTCCTCTCCGAGGCACATACATCTGGAGCAACGAGCCATATTCGCAAGATAACCTTCCAGGATGGCGTGAAATGGGTTATTCGGCTTCGTCTTCCAAATCCCACTACAGGGGAGGAGGACATCGGTGTCCGGACGTGCTATGAATCGCTGAAATATCTCAGGTACATGCATCTTTTTTTTTTTTTTTTCTCTTTATCCTGGTAGAAAATGCTGACCCAAGGATTATAGGGATGAGACGACGGTACCTGTTCCAGAGGCCTATTATTGTGACGCCTCGCTGAGCAACGCTATAGGTGCACCGTATATATTAATGGAATATATCCACGGCACGACAGCAGAAAAACTCAGGAAGAACCTGGCATACCGCGAAAATGAATTTGGGTCCGTCGATGAAAATATAAACTTCAAAAGAGGCCTTGCTATGATACAGGTGGAACTGGCAAGCAAGAAGTTCGATCGTATAGGACGCCCTCGTCCAGCGCCCCAGGGAGGATATTACGTCGCATCTACACCTACAGAGGCAGCCCATGATACCAGTGGTGCCTTTTATAGGCGTCTAACCTCAAATCTCCTTCGCGAGGCAAGGATGAGTGGCAGAACAGTTGCTCAGGACCTGACGCTTAGTATCCCAGCTCTATTTGAACAACTCATTGCTCGATGGTCAACGCACCGAGGTCCCTTTGGCGTGGCACTTACCAGTCTAGGTGCTCATAATGTGCTAGTCGATGAAAACTTCAGGGTTAAGGCCGTTATTCATCCCGAAGGGTTGATGGCAGTACCTCGCGAAATACAGGCTCAGATGCCTTTGTCCATGGGCCTGCAGACTTCCCCTCCTCGCTCCCATGCGAGATCAGTGACAGAGATGACGACTCTAATGGAGGAGATGGAGAGAGCCAAGTCATATTTGTCTTACTTGAAAGAAGCAGATCGCATCAAATATGCCGGCGTTAGGCGGGATGCTAACAACGCTCCTCTGTACACGGCAGTGCTAGGCCCGGCAGCCCTGATATATCAAGGGCTGGTTGAATTCAAAAATTTCCGGCAAAATGTCGACCGCAAGTGGCTGGCTACGTATGCTCATTACTCGCAAGACTTTGAACTGCCGTGACTTGTGTTCACGGCCAGATGTATTTCCTATGCAGTTCGATCATTTTCAAGGACACGATGGTTGAAATATAGCCAGCTTAGCCTCCATGCGACAGAATAACCCATTGTAGAAACAACTCTATTGAAGTTAATCCAAATATGTCTATTTTTTTTGTTCACTCCTTGCTTTTGGTCCGCTAAATCGTAAATATGGGTATCATGTCAACATATGCAAAAAGGGAATAAAGAAATGCGTGTCAGTAGACGTCGTTATCGTCTCCACCACCTTCGTCGAACCCGTCGCCGAGCTCATCACCTCCGTCAAAGTATTGCTCAGCATTATAGTCACCTCCCATCTCTTCCTCATCTTCTTCGAAATCATCGTCCACTATCTCGTCCTCAGCGTCTTCCTCGTCATCGTCTAGTGCGTCTTCACCCTCACGAACACCCGTTCGTCGCCTACCACCCGCATCAGACCCTTCATCATCTTCGTCGCCTTGGTTCCGCTTCTTCCGCCGGCCCTCGTCTTCCTCGTCTTCATCCTCATCCTCCTCGAACCCGCGTTTCTGCATGGCCTTGGAGAATCCTCCACCATTCGCAAACGTCCCTGGTAGCCCAACGTATTTCGGATCGAGTGTTGACCATAGCTCCTTGGGGAAGTAGTTCATCTCTGCAATATTGTTAGACTCTCTTTTCTTGTTCGTTCTTTGAACTACGTCAAAGTAATGCGGGGTGAGGAGAGCATTACCAAATGGCACTGCACTTAATTTCGGTAATGTTCTCGATTTTTTCATATATCTTTGTCCATAAGACGCCATGCCCTGGAAAGGGTCAAACTGTGCTCGAGCTGGGACACCTTTCTTGCCGTATGACGGCTGCGATGCAAGAACAGTGTAAAACGGTCCATCGTGGATTTTCTCCCGCAATTGACGATAGAGTTGTACTCTTGATATTTCTGCGTCGGTAAATTGAGCAGGGACAGGTACGGTATATTTCTGTCAAAATTAATTGAGTCACGTTAGCATGTGCATAGGACAAATCCAATCATATATCAAAAAGAATTGATGTATTACGGGAAATAGTGGTGTTGGCGAGGTGTCTACTTCCCCGCCCCCCTCAGACTTCCAAGCAAACTCGGCTCCGGGTGCCTTCTTGTTGCGTGCAGCTCGAGACATCGTTAAGCCATGCAAAAGGTGCACACGCTTGAGTTGTTTGAGGGTTGAAGTTGTCGAAGTTTGTATAAATTTGACAGCTTTGAGCCTCAAAATGATCACGTGATATGATTTTTGGCCAGAGGACTCGACAGGTATCTCATCTGTTGTTATGGACACGATATAAATATAATGATAGCGAAAATGAGGAAGAAATTTGAGTCAAATCTATTACAACTTGAGACTTGGAAATTCAATATATACATATACACTACAACAGGCGTAGGCATGAAGGTCAACTTATAGTTCGAGGGCTTCAATTCTGCTTCCAAGTTGGTTCGGAGCACCCATGGGTCCTTCTGCCACTCTCCGCTTCAATGTTCGTTTAATATCATCGAGGCTTCCAGTAGAACTCTCCATTTTCTGAACAGCTGAATGGAGAGTGACAAGGGCATCATACTTCGCGGTGGCAATCCGCCATACAGCACTCTCGGTGTCTCCGGCTCCTCCGGCAACGAAATCAGCATAGGATGGGGGCTGCTTAAAAAGGTATGGTAAAACAACAGTCAGGGCTGGTGGAACAAGTAACGCCCATGCTCCACTGACGGGGAGATTTCCTTGAGAGGATGGGCCAAGTTGGCTGACTACAGACTCCGTTGGCAGTGTGAACCGACCAGATGTCAATGTACTTGCATCTTCAGCTGAGGAGAGAACGGTCCAGTTGGCTGTTACAACACTCTTTATCAAGTTTATAGACGCTATTGCAGTCTCTTGCATAGCTATTGTCTCCGCAGCTTCGACGATGTTGGACCAGAAACCCGGGTGGCTGTTTAAATACTGAAAATAAAGGATTCTTGAGGCCACTGTCTCAGCTCTGGAGCTGGTAGGGTTTGGACCTCTGTTAATGGCCTGATCAATATCCATCGCGTCTTCAGCGGGAGGTGGCCCATGAAATATCTTCCCTAAACACATCAAGGTTTCAATGTGCAAGGGCTTTGAAGGAATAGCGAGTAGTGGGTTCAGGCCTCTTTTGCTAGATTCAACCAACATTACTCGTGGAAGAGAAGCTAAAATATCGAGATCTCCCACGGGTACAGGGCCATGAGCCCACTGAGCGGATGGTATTTTGAATCCTTTTAGTATGCGAGAGCACAGCCGATCCAGCTGTGCCTGGTGTTCTTGTAGTAGGTGGTTTGGATAGAGGGCTGCATAGGCAGAAACATATGCCATCACAGGGCCGGCAAGGAAACTTGCAGTGGCAGAGTCAAGGGTGGAAGGGTCCAGGTAGTAATTGATTACCCTCCTATGTATACCATTTGTGATAAGAAATTCTAGAGATGGAGATGAGAATGAGGGTATTGAGCTAGATGCCTTGCTGGGCCTATAATGTAGTCCAGGAGCATTGACTTCAAGCAGCTGTCGGAAAAATTGTAGGAGAGTCATATGGAGTAAGAGGTCGCTCGTGTCGACCATCTGAAGAGCGGCAAAGCTCAGCAAGCTCTCGCTCTGGAAGGTAGATTCAACATCAGCGAAGTGTGAGCTCGATATGGCATTCCAGCTGACAGACCCAACTTTGACAATGAACTCCATCAGTCTCCCCTGAGCAACTGTCTTTTGTCGAGCACTGATCTGTCCATCTTGTCCTACCGTGCGCAAGGAACATATCGAAAAGAGGAGCCTATAGATAGATTTGTCCGCAAATATCCTCTGCCACATTGGTCCATTCTGCAGAGATTCATTCTTGGGTCCTCCGTTTGCGTTATTTGAAACTAAGTGGTCCGCCTCTAGTAGAGACCAGAGTACGTCAAAAGCGGCCTGCGATACTCCAGAGTCATCGGTCGACAGCCATAGCTCTACAATAGACCCGACCAATTCTGCGTTTCTAGCAACTTCAGCAACATGGTTTGGAGACTCGCTTGCCTTTACAACTAGGCAAAGTACGAGGGTATTGATTGCGGGAGACCCGGCCCTGATTCCAGCAACGAAATTGATACGGGGATCAATTGACTGAAGTTCTGAAAAGCTTAGGTACTGTGCTACTTTTGTTGCTAGGGTTGCGACGGGGCTTGGGTCCTCCTGTAGCACCGGAAGGACGCGGGATATGAGGGTGATCAGTTTCTTGGAGAGGCCATGGTCCGTCTGGGCTACCACCTCGGCTCCTAGCTTGTCAATGAGGTGAACATCGAGGGGGGTCGACGGGTCCGCAAGGATCTGCTCTAGGTTGTTTGTCACCTGGTCGAAGGATAGCGGCCTGCTCATGGCGTTCGTCCGCTTCTGCTGTGCTATCAGTATGTCTGCTGTGCCGGGATGTTGTTGTTGTCGTCGTCGTCGTTCGTCACTTTCGACAGCCTTGACCCCACAAAGTCAAACAGGCCAAACGCCAAGACTTTGCTTATCGAGCTCTATTTTATCTTCTATCAACAATCAACTTCAACATCAAACTAAAGGTTAAAAGTAACAACTATCTACTACGAGATCAAGCTTGATTAACGCCGCTTTGATTTCTGTACCAAGACGCCATGGCAGAAGCATCTAATACTCTGATATCCTCCAAATCCTCACACTCCAGTCTTCACGCCTTGCTACATCCCCTCGTCCTGCTTAATATCTCCGATCACATCACACGGCATACAGTTCGACAGCAGAAGGGATTGATAGTGGGTGCCATACTCGGACAGCAGAATGGAAGGTCCATTACTCTAGAGCATGTATTCGATTGCAACCTGGTCACCTCCGCCAGTGGAGAAGTGCTCCTACACCAGGAATTCTTTAATGAGCGATTACAGCAGTGTAAGCTCCCGTCTAAGCTAATAATGGTATCTTATATACACGAGTGCATTTTCTTACTTTATCGATAGTTAAGGATGTTCACAAGTCACCAGCTCTAGACTTGGTTGGCTGGTTTACCGTCACACCTCCTTCCGGACCTCTACCGCCGCAGGTTTCCATTCACGAGCAGATACTCCGCGATTATAATGAAGCTGCGATTCTCCTTGCATTCCACTCCTCAGATGTTGAAAATACGTCTTCAACAGTTGGGAAGCTTCCCATATCCGTCTACGAATCTGTTTATGAAGGGGACACTGCTGATGATGGTGACCGACCCATGCAAGGAGATGACCAACAGCGAACTTTGACGTTGAAGTTTAGGCCTGTGCCATATTCAATCGAGACAGGAGAAGCCGAGATGATAAGCGTTGATTCAATTGCTACCGGGGGTGGCAATGCAACTGCAATCCTGGATAAAGAGTCAAGCAAGACAAAGACCGAGTCTCAGACCCAGGATAAAGAGAAACGACAAAAGATATCAGAACCTGCGGAAGATCTCGTTCTTTCCCCTGAGGATGAGGATTGTAAGTAAATATACTTACATCTCATGTCATGAAAAGCTACTAACATATATGCAGTAATTGCAAATCTTACAACAAGGCTAAGTGCTGTCAAAACATTACAGTCTCGCATACATCTCATAAAACGCTATCTCCAGTCGATTGCAGAAGACTCGAGCGCTGATACTTCCATGGCACCACAATCTACTCCCAAGCCAACACTTTCCCACTCCCTCCTTCGCAGTATTCACTGCGTCATCTCCCACCTTTCCCTGCTGACTCCAGAGAATTCGAATGCGTTTTCAATAGAGTCCCTAGCTCAAGCAAATGATGTTCTGCTTACCGCGTTGCTGGGTTCCATGGGCCAGAACATTTCTCAGATGCGGGAATTAGGAAAGAAATTCGCTGTCTCTGAATTAACGGCCCGCAACATTGTTAAGGAATCTCAACTTTCGAGTCGCATGGGTGGGGATTTGTTCCATACCTAGACAGGTATACCTGGGGACTGGAATTTGGAAACAAAATCTTTATCAGAGAAGTTATAGGACTTATTCAAAAGTCATCCAAAAAATGATAAACGATAAAAATGATACGATTGCAAAGATGCCGTATGATTTGGAGCTTTGACCGGAGTTGAACTGGAGACAGCACAACGACACCTGCATTCCTGCTGCTGTATAGAAATTACACCGAACATAGAAAATCACAGACGTAGCTACAATAATAGCCTACATCCCTGAAGCAAAAAATCCAAGCTATATATGTCAAAATAGTAAATTTAGCATTTTTCCTCCTTTGTGAAAAGGTTTATTTTATCCCTTGTAGCCGCCCCCTAATGTGAACACCGTTTAAAACCAATCAAAAATTGCCGGTAGAGATGAGTATGGAAACAAGCAAGAGGAAATAAGGGAGATAGTAAGAAGGAAGATTGGTAGTTGGTGGTAGGTTGATTTCAAATGGGGTAAAACTGGCGCCACCCGGCCGGAGTATGTGTGAGAAAGGGGATAAACGAAAACCTATAGTTATGCAAGGCATGAAGGAAAGTATAACAGTGAAATATAGAAAAAGAATAGATAGATGTTCCTTTTATCTCATCGTCTACCTCTCCAGGGACCGTCTCTCCAGCTGCTTCCCCAATCTCCTCGCCCACCACGCCCACCTCCTCTTCCTCTACCACCGCGCCGAGAGCCGTACTCTGGCCCTTGAACGACGAACTGATCAGTGTCCTCGAAGGTGTACCTGAACATCTCATCGCCACCCCGTTTGGATACTGGGCCAGCCCTGGCCAGATCGTCAAACTGATCGAGGCGTCTGTATGAGACCTCTCGGGCCACAGGGAGATAGTACAACTTCGGTTTTGCGACGGTAGAAAGAAACCTGTCATCAAGAGCTTTAAAGCCGTGTTCTGGCATCTTGCTACCCGATGGGCCTATCTGTTGACTTCCCTGACGGCCTCCGGGGCCCATTCTGTCTGCTCGAGGGCCAGTTGGTGGTTCTCGTCCTTGGCTAGAATCGTAGGGACGAGGTGGCCCACTGGTTATTGACGAGGCCTCTTGGAGTCTTGCTTTTATACCATCCTCGGTCTCATCATAGGTAACTTCCCAGCGGGGACCTCCCCGGCCACTGTTTCCGGGCGCCACTTCAATTTCTATCCATTCTTTCACTTTCTCTTCTGGGATGAAGTCGGCCCATAGTGGTTTGCGGGTGCGCTCTTCTGGCCAGATAGCGTCGTGCAAGGCGGCTCGAACCCGAGAAGCAGCTGCAATGCTTGTAAAGCTGGCGAAACAGTGAGTTTTGATGGAGTCCAAGAAGAAATCAACAATAACGTCAGGATCTGGGGAAGAATTCGGCGGCACAGCCAGCGAGCATAGGTGTCGTTTCAGTGCTGCGGGCTGCAATGGCCGCATGAAGTCACGGATATATAGAGCGGTGGTAGCTGGGTGTAAAGCAGGAGACACCATACGGTCATCTCCTTCAGCAGGAGGAGGCGACTCGGGACGCAAGGGAGCCCCATTCGTGGCAGGGAATAGATCCTTGAACCTTGCATCACCAACTGGTTTCCTTTGAGCATGAGGTTTTTCATTTCTATCCGAAGGTTCCTCATGGCCTGGTGCTTGAGTTTCTACCCGATCCTTAGACTCATCCTCTTCGGCCTCTTGCTTCGGTTCCGGCGCGGGGGGTGTACCCTCTTTCATTTCCACATCTGTGTCTCGAGCTGGCGGTTCAGCAATCACCGGCGCCGCAGCAAGCGCCTCTTGCTCTTCCTTGCGCTCCTCGCCTTTGATCTCTTCCTGTGTGGACCGAGATTGTTGCTGCTCCTCCTCGAGTCTCGCTTTCTTCAGTGCGATGCTCCTGGGGGAAGGAGGAGGAGTTTGACTTCGCCGTTTCCGTTTCCTCGACTCATCCGTATCTTCCCTTATAGCCTCTATATCCGCGGACGGTGATTTATTCACGCTTTCGTCTTTAACCGGCTCTTGGACAGGCTCTTTAACGGGTTCTGGTTCGGGTGCGGGGGCAGCCAGCGCGGGAGTAACATCTTCCACTGCCAATTCCGTCACTGGAGCAGGCACAGTCTCTGCTACCGCAGGTTTCGGCGTAGGTACAGGTGCTTGGGCGACAGGGGGAGCCGACACTGGTTCAATAAGCTGTGAAATGCTAGTAACCTTTTGTGTAGGAACAGGCGCAGGAGCTGACTCCGGTACAACGGTCTGCTGTACTTCAGTCGTCAAGATCTGCTGCGCAGGAGGCTCCTCTACCGGTTTCGATGGCAATTGCGCTGCTTGGGGCACCGGAGCTTGAGGAGGTTCGGGTGGTGGTTCTTGATATGCCGCGTTTGTCGGCTGCTGTGCCGGCGCCGGTGCTGGCTCAACTGGCTCAGCTGGGGTCTCAGACGAGGTACCAGCGCGCTCATTGTCGTCTTGGATAAGCCGGTCGATAAAATTCTGCTTCACTCGCAATCCTGTCTGCGGGATACCACGCTTCTTCAGTTCAGCCTTCAGGTCGGTGACCTTCAAGCTTCCATAGTCCATCACGGCTGCAGTTATGACGCGACTGGCAAGGGCACAAGGATAACGAAAAGAGGGCTACTTAGAATCCACGCATCCCCTAGCACGTGTAATTGTATGGTGAGGCGCCGCGCTCCTGAACTCGAGTCCAGACTGCGATATGTAGGTGTTGTCTCGATTGTCTCGATTCTCCGTAGGTTGTCTCCTTCTCCGTCATTTGCCTGTCTTTCAAGGTCAAACGGAAAGCTTTAATTTAGTTTGCTTCAGCCTTTTTTTGGAGGTTTTGTTTTTTTTTTTTCATGGTCACGTGAGCATATTTTTTCGCCTTCCAAGAAGCAAGTAGAAAGAGAAACGACGGCGAGGTTGGAGAGGATGAGATGGCGATCAATATGAGATTAGGCAGCTAGCTACGGAGTATTAGAGGACATATCATACATGGTGGGTCGGAGTCAGATGGGGTCAAAGTCACATCTCGGGGTAAAGAGGGTAGCTAGATATCAGATCAAACAACATGCGGCATCCGCCAAAAAATATGAGCCAAGATGAAGAGATAGTGAAAGATATGTACAGCCGAGTGGAAATGGTGGAGTTGATAGAGAAGGTTCTTGTTTTTGTTTGAGGTCTAGATCCTCTGCAAGATGGAATTTTATAGTTTTTTGTTTGTAGAGATAGCGTCACGTCAGAATCAGATCGGAGGAGAAGGTGGTGGTAGCATTCTAACTTGTTCGTTCACCCCAGATGCCAATCACACCCATGGAGAAGCCGACACCAAACAGATAAGTCCTGAGCATGTGGAGGTTGCGTTCTTTCTTCATGGCCAGTTCGACGGATTCGCCATTAACGTCCGCCACTGAGCTAGCTGGTGTGGGTTTTTCGGTTGAGCGGGAGGTTCCCATAGACTCAGCCTCTGATGGAGGTTCGACAAGTTCGATTTCACTCGAGGTTGCAAGTGACTCTTCGTCTTCTGCTTTCTTCTCGGGGGAGGCTGGCTTAGGCGCAGATCCGAAGAAACGGTTCAAAATAGATCCAGCACAGCAGCATGGAGAATGGGGTTCGCTAGATGTAGAAACGCTGCATAGAGATGACAGATAGGAGCTACAGGTACTGGTGCGAGGACTCTCGGTGCCCTGGATGAAGGAAGGGTGGTTGGTATACAGTTCTAGACCGAGACCACCAAGAAGAGCGAATGCGCTGGTCCAGAGGAGATAAGGGTGTCGTCGACGAGGAGAAGAGAGACTGAATGCTGTAATTAGAGTGAAAACGGTGATATGAGAGAGGGTCAGGGCCGCTCTGCGTGCGCGAAATTGGATATCAGTCAGGGCTTGGGAGGCAACAGAAGCCGTAGGAAGGCCTTGAAGAGCTGGTAAAGTAATAGATGACATCGAATATGAGAGGCCCTATACCTCATGTTAGTCAAAAACAAGGGCTTAATGATTGATTTTACATGATACGTACAGTTGATATGCCAATAGAGATCATGCCAACGAATTTAGCGACTGTGATCGGGCAGGCCATGACGTTTGTCAGAGCTATGGCTCGGTGTGCTTTGTACGGAAGTTAAAAGTTGCAGCCCGGGAGACGAGCTTTTGATGCCCCTGCTGGCCCACCGTTTATCGGTTAAACGGCCTCAAAAAGATAAGAGTGTCTGGCAAATCGGCAGGTTCTGGGGTTGGAGGTTTGCTTGAAGGTCTCGAATCAAAAGCACATTTTGGAGCTCATGAAAGGCCGGAAAAACATCGGAAGATCGACGCAATGACACAATAACTCGTTGACTAGTTAATTATGTAATAGCTGGCGAATCTGGAGAACGGCGCTTCAAGAGACTGGGGAATGGGGAAGAAGATACAAGGCACGAGATATCAGCCATGCTGAGTGGTAGAGAATACTCCATAGCAGTTGAGGTAATCTATACCAAGGTTGTTGCTAGAGGTAGATGTCGGTAGGGCACATCCTCTACCTCGAAGTGAACGCCATTGTGCTCGAACACCCACGCCATGGTAGTCCACTGCCTTCAGAGTAAATCACCGAGCATTTTCCTTCTATTTTAATGCTTGTTTAGGTGCAGTTTTATCGTCTCGATGTTTTGCTGCCTGCTCGCTGCGTGCCAAAAACCCGCCGAGCCGCAAAAA
>OJKM01000095.1_pt1 | contig 13734 bp, 8 predicted proteins | sample 1596631 | NCBI WGS metagenome assembly OJKM01 (sample SAMEA3904683, study PRJEB24821) | metagenome | biome: Builtin; feature: hospital; material: surface | place: USA | collected 2013-06-06 | reverse complement strand
TCTACACGTAAGGAGTCGTCGGCAGCGTCAGATGTGTATAAGAGACAGGCCTTGAGCCTTGAGCCTGAGCCGAAAACCTGTAAATATGAATGGCCTGCCTGAAGACTGGAGCGAGGAGTACTCAGTCTTGTGTGCTTCCGCTCTCCCACCTAGAGTCCTCCACGTCGAGACCAAGAGAGCGAGGTGCTGAATGCCACGAGTCGTGCTGGTTTGTGTGACGGTGGTGAGAGGCCAGAGCTGGTGCCAGTCGCACAGAGTGTCATCCTCCATCCATCCTCATGCTCAACCGTAGGTCTACCCTCTCACTTGCCGTCGTATCATCTCTGGGCATCTCATCGTCTTCGTCACTTCGTCTTGTCTTGCTGTCCTTCTGTCCCGGCGTTGTTCGTCGTCGTCGTTGTCGTCCTTCGTCGTCTCTACTTACTTTGACCTAACTTTAAGCTCTTACGGTAACAAAACATGACTAAGCAGGCGCCACGAGTCTTCTTGGCAAAAGGAAGGAGATCCCGCTCACGTGGCCGAGCCTTAAAGTGAAGAAAAGAAGAAAAAATACGAGAAGAACAAGATAGAGTAAAGTAGAGAAAGTAAAGAGAGTCGAAAGTAGAGAGTAAAGGGTCAAAAATAAAAGAGAACAAGAGAGCGGCCAGAGTCATGTGCGAACAGCCAACTCTTTACTCCTTTACTCTCCTTTACTCACTGTCTTTTATGTGTTTTTCTCTCTTTATCCCTGCTCGCCTGCGGGAACAAAAAAGCCACGCTCTACCGGCCATGCTGCTGACTAAGCAGGCTTACCATACATGACAGAGACTCCCAAGACTAAGACTCGGTCAAAGACATGCAGCGAAGAAAGATATCAAGAATGCAGACAAGAGTCGAGCGTCGAGGGAGAGAGGATCAAGATCAGGATGTGCCACTGTCAGACAGAAGAAAGAGGGAGCCTCTGAAGAGCGGGCAGATGATTCGACGCAGACGGGCTCGACTCTTTGTCCCATCGCTCGGCCGTGCTACCTGACAGGTCGCATTTCTCGCTGCCTTCTCCTGCCTCTGCCTTCTGCCTCTCTCTGCTTCCTTTCCCTTCCTCACCAGCCTCAAAAGCATGTTGAACTATCCGGTAACTCTGGAGTAACAAGCCACGCCTGGCTCATATTGTTTCTCCGGCCTCTTTATCTTTCCTCGTCAGCCACCTCTTTACTATCCTCTTTCGTCCTGTCTCCAGTCACCCGATGCGTCGTTTTCTCTCTCGGTCTATTCCGTCTTGTCATCGTTCTCATCTTTCTTCTTGCTCTCTTTGCTCTCAAAGCAGAGTCGAGTGTCGTTATGTAATAACGGATCTTGCCGCTGGGGCGACATCCTCCCAGACGAACCCTTGAGAGACAGGCCTCCCTCGTGTTGAAGGACCCCCCAAAAAATCCAAAACCAAGTCCCCCTCTCAATAACCCCGGCAGATGCATGGCGGCCCATCTTCTTGCTTGCTCTAGCAGGTTAGCAGGAAACAAGAAGCCAAACAGGAAACGCACTCGTTTGCTCACACTCAAGCACACGCTCCACGGCAGACCTGCCACGCATCCCAGGTCATTCGTCCTCCAGCCACGAACGGCTTAAAAGCAGAGCCAAGGCGTGGATTTTTTGGTTTTCTCTTCCCTCCCATGGTCGAGCAGGGATCTCGAGGGCTCCACTCCACCTCCATCACACGTTTGTCCTCGAAGATCCTCGTCTGCTCCTGGCTGCCGCTTACTCAGTCTCGTCTTTCAGAGTAAAAGTCTCTTTCCCTCTGGCCGCTTCGTATGGTAAGCACTTTCGAAGCAATGATGCGTAGAAACTGTTGGAGCTTGTTCGTTTGTTCGTTGGCTCAACACCGAGTAAAGGGTTAATTATTATGGGGCCTTGCTCTGCTGTATACGATGTAGCTGTCTGATGTAGCACCCGTCCTGGACTTGATGGAGACGTCTTCTCCGGCCTGAACTTCAGGTACCCGTCTTGTCAGTACCCATAATAATAAGTATACTCCGTAACAGCAAGCAAAGTATGCATACTTACTGTACTGCTGTATAATTCAAAAGCCTGCAGAACCACAGGATATCATCACAGCTCGGCCAGTGCTCTGTACCGCCCTCCATCTGTACCGCGGTCGTGCGTGTGACTGTGACTGTGATCGGCCACCGCATGACAATAATCATTCCTCGTTAGCCAGAGCCATAACTTCACCCAGCATAACCACAACCACAACCACAAGGACCTCAGCGGCCTCCTCGGACCGGGAACGCCCAACCACCATCCACTGTTCTTCAGCGGCTAGTTCCTGGATATTCTAGCCCAGAAGAGCCAAAGCCAAACGACCAGCGGCGTAGCTTTCTCCAGCCTGAAACCCTTCAAATTTGCCATCACCGTTTGTTTCTCCCTCAACCTGCCCCTTCGAGAACCTCTGCTCCGTCCAGCCGACCCATCGGCCTGGCTCGCATGGCTAGCGAAGTGCTAAGGCTCGGTAGTGTAAGTGTAGCAACAATCTCGCTCCCACGCCCTCTTTCGTTCGGTCTATCTTCCGAATGGGGTGCGTCGGTAGCGACAGCGACGGCCATGGAGTCGACGACGTTCGTCTGGTCGGAGCAATGCATGTAATTTATTCTGCGGGAGCGAAGTCACATACAAGAATGGTAACAGGGCGTATTAGATGTATTAGATGCAGAATACCTCCGTCCAAACGCCACAGCCAGGCAAATAATAATGGATGGCAAACGGGAGAAGAAGAAGACGAAGCTGATGTATTCGATTCTGCGTTTGCTGCTGGTGGGTACCCATGTGTTCGTCGCTGCTGGGCCTCGCTTGATGCTGGCGGGCGATGGGTTCGTCGTGGGCATACCGCTGTGCTGGTTTCAGGGCGCGCATGCAGCATCGACTCGCTACGGTAAGAATACCGATTCTAACTGATATTATCTTTTATTTTACTTGCATACTACATGCAATAATACGATATAAGTCCTTACAGACGATCAATGGCTTGCGGTTGAGTTGCAGTGATGTCCATGGTATGACGTGCACCACTGGAAAATAACAATAACCGCCCATCTCAGGGGCCCAGCGGCGCACAAGATATCAAATATCCGACCTGACTCGTCTCCTTCTGGCTTGACTCTGCTCGTCTCCCCCTAGTTTCGCTCATGATATCCTCCTCCTGCCTCTCGCCGAGCTATATGTGCAGTGATATATATCCTCCTACCTATACTTATGCCCGTGGCCCCGGTCCCCTCGGCGGAGACCCTGTCTGAGGCGTTCTCTGCATTCCCTGCCTGGCCTGCTTGACTGGCATGTTCACCCATACCATGCTGGGCTCTGCACAACCCCCCCATGTCCATGACATGGTGTGGAGGGCACAGGTGTTGGCGCCGAGTCGTGTTCTGCGGGTACCTTTTTCCTTTGCTCCTGGAGGCAAGCCCAGGCAAGACCGCAAAACGATTGACGGTCGAACTGCCTTTACATGGTCCCTACCAACATCCCGGATGCATGCCATCATAAACTGTAGCAGTGTACAGCGCACTTGATATGCCTGGTCACTCTGGCAGAGAGACAGAGAGGGATAAAAAGTGCCTGAGCGTCCTTTTTCTTGTCCTTGCAACTCTGCCTGGCCAGGAACGAAATAATGGCCCTTCTGGATGATCGACTTTGCATCCTGTCTTGTCTTGGTCCGCCTAGAACCCCCCCCCTAAGGTGCAGTGCTACGGAGTCAGTTGCAACTGGTTCTGCTTATGTTTCTCATGTGCAGGAGGCGCTTGAACCCTGCCTGGCCTGGCCTTGCTCAGCGCATGGGGATCGCCTCGGGTGCACTGCATAACTCACTAAACTAGCCGGCCTAGCACATCTCGCTGTAACAACCCTTAGTAACGCGGGGAAGCAATACTACGTATGGACTATTGGACGGGAATGGGTGAATCCATCCCATCTCCTACCCGGGGGACATATGTATGTATGTAACTTAACCATCGTTACATATTACATGACTTGCATCTGGCCCGGCAGGATGAAGAGACACGGCGTGTAACTATTATTTAGGCTGGGAGTGCGCCTCGGACCATACACAATCCCTCGATCTATTAATTGCGTGCACACTAGACTAGCTCCTCCGTGCGTCTTGGAGGATTTGAAATGCGCATATATTTGTGTCTTGCGTCGCCTGCATCCCTCCATATATACGTCAGTCATATAGCAATATATACTCCGTGCATACATAAACTAACCATCGACCGCTAAACTCTTGCAAACGAACCCGATGGTAAGGACAGTAACGATATTATACGCCATTACCGAGCGGGTAAATTACTACCTGCCCTTTTCAACGGAATACCCGATTCTCGGCAAAAAAGCTAGATCGACCCTGTGCAGCTGCTGCCGCCCTCGTTGCATCGAGTGGTACGCTAATTGTCCATCAATAAGCAGTATATATTACAGCACACTTTAGTTAACTAGCCTACCAGTAACCCGCCGAACGGGCGGAGGTTCCGTAAGTATATTCCATACCGTACACTCTCTGCTTGATAGAAGGAAAGCAAGAAATTGTATATGTGACCTAGCTCACCCGCTCGTCCTTCTCATCCCGTCCCGAATTCGCATTAGCGGGCAGAGGTTGCACAGGGACCATAGGAGGGATGAAGCGGAGTGAAAGAGACGACGCCGACGACGTCACTTGCATCTCATGGCTTCAAGTCTTGGGTTTTCTCTTCATATCAGCAGCTTTGACTCACCGCCGGTTGAAGAGAAGCTGTTTCAAAGAATGAGGCTTTCGGCTCGATGGAAGGGAGATTAGATCGATTGAAACGGGCTTGCTCGTCTCGTCTCATCTCGCCTCGTCTCGACTTGGTCTTTCGACGTCACCGCCATCATAAACAGTGCATTAATTCTTCCCCTAAGACAGTCCGCTAAAATGATCGACTTCGAGATCGCTGGTTAAAACATTCCTGTTGGTCCAGCTTAACCTTAACGCTCCATCGATGCCGCAAGCCAGACTTAACGTGAGCTCACCAGCTAAAATAAACGTAACAAAGTATCTCCCCTTTGATGATTTGCCGGGTCTTGCTGCCGAAAGTTCCGGGTCTGCTTTTCTTTCTTTTTAGCCTTTTGTTTTGGTAGAGCCTTGAGGAGCGTTATGAACACTGCCTAATTTTATTAATTTAATTGATATCACATCTGATATGCATGCAAAAATAGGATCTGCTAGTGCTGGCCCCCAACTGCTGCGCTCCCGTTCCTTTGACAGCGCAGGCAGGGTCCTGGCGTGCGTGCGATGAGGCTGAGCGGGCAGAGGGCATCTTGAAGCGAAGCTAGAGGGTGATAAGTACCGAGTTGACGAAACTAAGGCCTTGGTATTGGCTTACCCCGAGCCCTCTCCCATCTCATCTCGGTCCCGCTGCCTGGTTCGGGTTGCGCCCTGGGAGAAAGTGAAGAAGCGAGTCGGCCTGGATGGCAATCCAAGCCCTCTTTTGCCTAGTGCTCTGACGAGCTGATGAGTCTCATGGAGATGTGATGTGATGGCCAAAACCGAGTCGCGATGTCTGTTGTTGAGGACATGTGGATGTTGTTCTAGTAGAAGAATAAATCAAAAAAGCAAAAAAGAAAGATGTGCCCCCGACCAGATTCGAACTGGTGACCTTCATATGACATAATATGAATTACAAGTATGACGCGATAACCCCTACGCTACAAGGGCAGAAAGTGTTAGCGTGGTCAGCCCAGAGAGGCCCTTTCAGGCTATCTCCCGCGGCAGAAAAGTGGCTTCGACCTGCCTTAACTTACTGCTGCCTGCAATTTGTAAAGGTAAGAAAGGGGCTTCTTGATCGACAGACATTGTATTGCTGCTTCTACCTGCTCTGGATGTACATCTACTCGTCGCCCTCCTCATCCTCATCATACTCAACGTCTATTTCGCCGGTGATATCCCACCGATCGCCCTTGGCTGCACGACTCACATACTTCACAAACTTCAGCGGCCCTCGGTCCCGTAGCACAATGCTCATGCGGTTCCAGCCGGCCGCCATGCTGAACAGGATTCCGTCGTCCTCGTCATTGGTCGACGACTTGTAGATGGCCGGGTCGGCCTTTGACTTGTTCACCTTTGATTTGCTTCCCGTCGAGCCCAGCGTTTGTTCCGCTGCCGCGCCAGCTTCATCCTCTTCTTCGTCGTCGTCACCTGCCATGTAGATTTCGTAGCCTCCAACAGCTACCTCTTCTTCTTCAGCTGCTGCTGCTGCTGCTGCTGCTGTGCCGTTCTCTGGCTTGGCTTTGCTGTTGGTCTCAGTTTTGGTCTTGTCTGCTTTCCCAGCCTCTTCTTCTTCCTCCTCATCCTCTTCTTCCTTCTCCCAGCCTGGGGTCGGGGTGATGCCAATGGTAAACTCAAGGCGGGGCGATTCCCCTTCGTATCCGCTGGCAAGGGTATAGTCCTCCCCGCGTCTAAATCTGCGGGCAAGAAGGTTGTAGCCCAGCAAGCCATCCAGCCCAGTAACTGCAGAGAGCCATTTCTTGAATGCGCGTGATGGAAGAAGATCCTCCAGCAGCTCCTGGATGGGCGTCTTTTCCTTTTGTCCGTCGTTGGTCTTGTCTAGACATGGTTGCTGGTACAGGTATCGGTGCTTATGTGGTGGCCGGCTCACCTTCCAATTCGTCTTCTGCTCGATCTCTTCGGCAGAGGTAGGGAATGTCTCATCCTTTTCCTGGCTCTCGATATACGACCGCAGACGTGGGGTGAACTTGTCTGAAAGGAACTTCTCAAGTCGGACAATTCGGTCGTTGTCGAAAATCTCATTCAGCTGGCTTGCTACGTCAGGCGTCAAGTACGACGGGGCAATGTACTTGAGCAGGAAATCAAGGTCTTTGTCATTGAACCCTTCATCGTCATCATCGTCTTCTCCTGCAGACTTGGCGGGTTCCTTGCCCTTGGAAGATGTATCTTGCTCATCAACTGGCTTATACGGAACGAACTGCGACTGTGGTCGATCAAATTCATCGCCTTCACCTTGAAGCTGCTGGAGACTGCTTCGTTCAGCCAGTTTCTCCGCAAGACCTTCTTCGTACCCGTCCTCGCCCTCCTGCGGGATATGGAACCAGCCACTGATCGCCATGCGCACTCTAGACTTGACCTCCTTCTCACTGCCCTTCGTTTCCATGTGATACACCTCCTCGACATCATGGAAACTCTCACCGGGCTGCACCGCAAAGAAACTCAGCTGGTTGAAAGCCGGTGGGATAGAAACAGTATGATCCGGCTTGGGGATCTTGACTTCCTCCCCGTCCGCATTAATTTCTGTCGTGGTCGGGAACAATCGCAGAGCTCCACCCCATTCTGGCTTCCATGGCACGTCCGGGTCAGTCAGGTATAGGATATAGCTCACTCGTCGGCTTCCAATCACATCGTCATGGCATAGCAGATGGCATCCACCAGTATAGACATTGACAGCCATATCGGTTTTGCTACCGCTCAGCTTTCCAGCACCAGTAACTTCAGATAGGTACTCTCGAAACGGCTCCGAGTATAATGCATTTCGTAGCTTCAACAAAGAGGGCAGCCGCGAGAGCGACTCATCATCCAATCCATCGAGATTGGCCAAATCACCAGACTGGTAGATCTTGTAGATGTCGGTCTCTTTCTCCGTGAAAGAAATGTGTTCTTGAATCTCGCTGCGGACAGCACGGAGGAGCTTCTGGTTGAATAGCGGAGAGATAACTCCATGTTTATATCTTTTTTCGCGATGTTTAAGCAATTAGCAAGCTTCCACATCATCAATTGAGCCATATAGACAGAAGAGATCATAGAGAAACGTTACTTACGGGCCTGATTTCGCATAGGCTGCCTTGTACTTCTCCAGCGTATCCTTATCTAGAAGACCATCTGCAAAGGATGAAACCACCGATTGAGCTGAGATGGCTCGTTTCTTTGCCAGTTGGTCGCCATTCTCGGCTGGGCTTTGCGCCTCCGAGTCCGCCTTGCGCTTCATCTTTCGCTGCTCGTTGTGGGATTGAGTAGCTTGCTGCGATGGAAGTGCTAGCTAATCGAACCTCTTCGGGTGGTCTGATAACGAAAACTTTTTTAACCTCGACCATGCCAAATTAGGACTAGTTCAGGTCTCATCTCCATATCAAAGCTTCATTGCAACATCCTCAGCATACGCCATAGCAATAGAACCATATATCCTTGGGTCTGCCTGAGAATAAATACCCATCTACCATTTTCTGTATCTCGACAGCACTAGCAGTCAAATGGCCAAAACATGTTAAAGGCCTCCCTGTCCTCTGGAGAATGAACCATACGCTCAATGAGCTCCGTTTTGATATCATGTAGCATTGCCATGACCAAGTCATAGTTCTCATGATCAATTACCCCCTTCTCCGGCCATAAATCACCCATCTTCTCAATGATCATGTTCATAACCCCTATCCCAACATCGGCAGCCCTCACATCTGCCTCGATCTCGGAGATTTCCGCGGTGGAAAACCCGAGTGGGAATTCCTTCCCCAGTTTTACGCACTCATCCCTTAGATCCAACACCAGAGCTCGGAAATGCGCTTCACCAAAAATAAACAAGCTCTGCGAGAGACCCAGCATATGTCCGGCTTTTGACTTTCGGAATCGGATAGCAGCATGTTGGTCGGGATTCTTTCGTTTCACGAGCATTCTCCACGCTACCATGACAGATGTATCGTAGAACTGCTTGATAGCTGCTCTTCTTTCGTCCGGGTCAAGAGAATCAATGTCTTCACGGAGGGCTGGTGGTTGGGGGTCTTCACCCACGTCAGGTCCCTCGTATTCTAGGAAACTAGGATCTAGGCAGTGATCGATCAAAGGGGCTATTTGTATAGATTGCCAATCAATTATACCCGTGATTTCCGTGGGTTTGTCGGGATTGACAAATATATTTTCCGAGTGGAGATCGTTATGCCATAGATGGCCTGAAGTGAGTCCCGCTTCGCTGGGTAATATATGCTCAAGCATCTGGGAATACAGCTTAACTGCAGCAAGCTTCTTCCCGGCCGTTGGTTGGTAGGCTCCGGGACCATGAAGCATGGCACATTGCTTTGGAACATATCTCAACGACCTAATTGCTATCTCCTCGCGATGGCCAATTGCCGCACGATAGTCTAAAAGAGATGTCCCTGTTGATCATTCCATTAGTACAGTTTTTGCTCAATCATTCCACGTGCTGGCTAGTATGGAGGCTCACATGGCCCTCTATGACACTGAAGATCCTCCCTGCCATCCTGTAACCATTCCCGACTGATGGATGGCCCAATTGCAAACCGGTTGTCTTTAATGGGCCGCCCATCTCTATCGATGTAAAGGTTGTTCTCGGTCAAGGCATTAGTGGAAAGATCCTTGGAGTAGTAGAGGCTACCAAACTGGGAAAATTTCACTGCCGTCCACCTTTTCTGGTATTTGAATACCTGTAAGAAAACCTTGAGCTTGTCGGGAGGCTCAAGTGAGTCCCAGACTAATCCTAGAGGTACCCCAGGGACCCTTTCCATAATAATGTATTCGGCTCCTACGCGGTTATCTCCATTAACCTTGGAATTCCACGCATAGACTTGTGGAACTGGCGTATGCAGAACATTTCGAGCCTTATAATTAAACTTGTCAGAAAAAATTAAGTATACCTAAATCACCGTACAGTCGTTCCTTACAAACTCCATGGTAGCAACTTCACTAGCTATTGTTAGATGCGCCGGCCCAGCATTGGGATTGGGTATTTTGCCGATAACTTCTTTTCCGTTGTCCATGGAAAGTAAGAATGCTTTGTTATATAGGCCATCAGGGCATTTCTGGACGTCAATGCATTTTGTTGCACCAGTGGCCTTTGCTGCCGTGGCTGCAAGCTCGTTCATGTTGAATTTGACATATCTCTGTCGTAATTGTTCTGCCTCATTCGAGACAAAGCGCCCACGAGTAAAGTGGAAGAAATCCTCATCTTGATATTCACCTACAGTAAAATAATTAATAGTCGCACTGTTGAGCATGCATATGTATGTTCTTGATCTTACAGTTTTTGCCTGCCTGGATGACCGTGGATATGGTAGCTAACTGGCATTTGATATTTGAAACACTAAGATGAAAGAAGCGCTTCCTGGTAAACGAGCTTGATAGAGAGAAAATTATCATTGTGGGCTTCTGATGGCCGTAGTCATGGCAGCTCTCTCAACCCTACACTGTATTTTCATCTGGTCGTTTAGCAAATGATATCCGGTTAGACTGAGGTCCGGGGGCTAAGCGCCTCATCTTGGCAGAAAATGGAAAATGGAGGTATTGAGAACGCAGATAACGAATTGAACTGTTTCATTGATTTTCTGAGAACTAAAAGGATTCATGACAGACTGAACCGCAATGTCTATATCTATTTATTTAAAGCAACAGTCCGAATTAACGTAACCTCGACTGCAGTGTATCAAGGAAAGCCGGTTTATGACCTCTATTTCGGCCATTGTGGTAGATTGTTGTTTAGTAGTCTCCGAGAGGAGAGTTGCCTCACACGCTATGGACATATAGTATGAGAAAGTGTAGGGCATTTTATGAGCCTAATGTGCTTGTGGGTCTGTTCTCCCGTGGAGTTCATGCGCCTTCACCGAAACAGCCGAAAAAATTAAGGTCGCGTGGAGACCTCCGAGAAGACAGCTATGTACTTCAATTTCTCGATACTTTGCTCTTCCATCTAGAATAGTCGGAAAATTGGGCCGTGTGTGACGTGGAATTATGCTTCCGAGAGGCCGGGGATTCTGGCTATAATAGATACCAGAATATCACCGTGATATATCTGCTGGTGTATATACCAGTCAAGACACTTCATGAGATGGAATATTCGAATTTGCTCAATCCTGGTATCATCTGCCAACGTTCCTAGACTTGACGGAAGGCTCAATTTTGTCCACAAAAGGCCGATATGGAGCTGCCAGAGTGTGTTCTGGGCTTCTTGAGGTAGATGCCGCGGACGGAGTATCATGGCGTGGTTCACCAAGCGTAGGTCTTAGCCTTTGCTCTTCATGCATTTTGTCCAGAGGTTCACCAACTATATGATACTTTGCCCAGTTGATAGCAGGCATTCGCACGATATTCTGCGGCTTTGGTATTTTGCCGAGCTTCCTTGACTGATTTCTGCCAGGACTATTATTATCATCTGTCGGTTTCACCTGGTCGACGTCCATTGCCTCTGGGCCACTTTCCGTTCCATCATCTTCTTGATTATTTTCCTTGCGCGGGGAGGGGTGAAATAAGTCACCGTCGTCCGACTGGAGAGAGCCAGCTAGAAACTCGCTAGCGAAAGCATAAGGATCTTCAGCGGCGGCCTGTTTCAACTTGTCCAACGTCTGAATGTCTCGCAGGGCCTGCTGTTTCTGTATTTGGAGAATAGTGATGGCGGATCTTAGAGCGATGGCGTCTGGGTTCTCGCTTTCAGAGATAGGCACTGGAGCTGGCTCCTTGATGAATTGCGGTGGTGGCAGAGCAGGGACGGCTCCATTCTTGTTCGGAGCCGGTCTGGCACGATCGATGACGGCTGGAATGGACTCAAAGATGCCGCTGATGGCCGGGTAGGCAGCCGGTGGTAGCGGGGACGCAGCTATCGTGGACTCAGGGGCAGTGGGAGTTGTCCTGGAGGACTGAGACCTGCCTGGCGTAACTGGCGAGTACGGAGGCGGCGGCGGCGTTCCTTGCCTCTCCTTAGCCTGCGGCGGCTTCACGTCGCTTGCGGTCATCGTCGCCCGTGGGAGGAGGTTTGAAGCTGAAACATGTGAAGGCAAGATGAGGCTATCTCAAGGAACGAAATCATAAGTTGGACAGTTAGTTAGGCTTTCAGGCCAGCCAGTCACATCAAAGCGCTAACTTAACGAGTTGGTTAAGCGCAACTCGGTAGTTGAGTTAGTTTAAGCCCCAGCGGACAAACGCCGAACTCTTAGAGGCCACAAAAAACAAGCTAATATTAACTACTTATCAGAACTTGGACGATGAGCATAACCGTGTTGTACATGGCAAACTAGTTAGGTGGGGGAGGCTCGGTTCTATGGACGCTTCGCCAGTGTCCCTAGTGCAGACATCAAAGAGCTTGTTAGTTAACCACAAACTGGTTCTATCAGACGAAGGGAGAAGGAAAGAGAAGAATATCTTACTATGAACATTTGAATTGACGGTCCTCGTCGACTTGGGCCGGGTCCATAAGGTGCTGCGGCGGAGAACTTGTGCCTGGTCTATTTATCACTGGGATATACCAGTCAAGCACGGCAGATACTTAAAACAGGAGAACTCCCATTAAATTATATAAGGGATATAGCCCCTTATATTTGTTTTCACTATGTACAAATAAATATCAATCCAAAATGTAAAAAGTACCCGATACTCCTCCCTCCCCGGTCTTCATTTATATTTCCAATATTTCCAACATAGGCCAATCAAATATGTAGAATATCTGTGTGCTTTTCTAAGTACATAGCACTTTCCTGCCTAAAATCATCAGTGAGATAACTGTTCTTCAGTGCCTCGAAGTTAAGTAGTGTCTTCCCTTCGCTCCATCTTGGCCAATTGGGGAAGCCAGAAGGTGTTCCTTTATTGGGGTCCAGGGTGTTGACGAAGCTAAGATAGTAGTTCTGGATGCTTGTGCTGGGAATTCCAGGAGTGAATCCAAACGAAGGAAGAATATCGGAGGCGTGGAAGGTGCCGAGAACTGGAATGAAGTGGTTATATGTCCCGAGGTAAGACCACGTTGGAATGTCGGGGAATTTCTGGCTGAAAATATCCAGGAAGACACGACGAGACAGAGTGAAAACCAGATCTCCCAAAATGGCAGCAAGCCGTTTAAACTGCGGATATAGCTGGTAGCGCTTTCCAGTTCTAAAGGGGGAGCCGGCGGCTGGGTCATCGGGATAGGTATCTACCAGATCTCTGAGTTGTTCCTTGGTTGCGCCGTGGAAGAAGTATGTGCTGAAGTAGTCGACGAGCAGTTCGGTGGTTGTAATGTTTTTCTGTACGAGAGCAAAGAGGGTGCCTTCATCTTCTTGATCACCGATGATGAAGGGAACTTTGGCAATAAGTCCACGTCTACCTAACTTATCGGGAGAGGCGGTGAGAGTCTTGCCGTCAGGTCGTGGAAGATAAGACAAAGCAACGGAATTGTAGCTGAAGATCCCTGGGACTGAATTGGCGGCGTTAAGGTAGGTTGTGTAGTCGACGGATCGTAGACATTCGAGCTTATCGGTGGCCTCGGAGCATCCGGCTTTTTCGACCACTTTTTTGTATACAACTTCGCCTTTGGGGCAGTCAACCGGGTCGGCAGGAACAACACTTCCACTGTTCATAATTGCTCCGCGGAAGAGAGGTTTTCCCTTATAAGTATTGTCGCCATCGAACAATGCCATCTGGTCGAACACGGAGATAGCGCCAGCAGACTCTCCCCAGATGGTGACCTTTTCAGGATCACCGCCAAATCTCGCAATGTTGTCAGCAACCCACTGAAGTCCAAGGCGTTGATCAAGGAGGCCTAGGTTAGCGGAGCCATCATTTTTGATATCTGCGCCAGGCAAGAAACCAAACCCTCCGACTCGGTAGTTTACGGCAACGAAGACGATGTCTCGTCTCTGCGCCATAGATCTCAGGATCAATGAAGTTCCGTCATAGAGCTGTGTAGAGCCAAGCTCAAAGCCACCGCCAAAAATCCAGAAAAGCACAGGTAACTTAGATCCCGGGGTGGCAGATGAGGGTCTCTGAACGTTGATGGTAAG
>OJKM01000094.1_pt1 | contig 13738 bp, 14 predicted proteins | sample 1596631 | NCBI WGS metagenome assembly OJKM01 (sample SAMEA3904683, study PRJEB24821) | metagenome | biome: Builtin; feature: hospital; material: surface | place: USA | collected 2013-06-06 | reverse complement strand
CTCTGGTCTCGTGGGCTCGGAGATGTGTATAAGAGACAGATGGACTCTCCAACAACGGCAGCTACCATGGATCCTGCTTTGGCGTGGTCCAGTCCATATACCGAAGCGGTCCCTTGCTCAGTCCCCGCCTTGACGCCGCTGACCATGCCACTCACGCCGCACACTCCTCTACTTACTCCCACAATGGTCTCTCCGGTTGATAGCACTCCCTTCATTGGTTATTGCTCGCCAAATCTCAGTGTGCACCGCCCTACCCCTATGAAACTTTATCGAAGTCACTCGGAGGGGACTGTCGGCATGTCCTCTACCATACCAATCCGCAAATGCGCCCCCAAATCCCAGCGCCGAGACAATGTCAATGTCAGCATGCCTGTTACATACACTCCTGCTACACATCGAGTGAGCAAAGCAAAGAAGGGCAAAAGAGTCCATGCCTGCCAGTTTCCTGGCTGTTCAAAGGTAAGGTGCAAAATAGTGCAAGATGTTTCCTTGCTCCTTTCTTTCTAGACCTTTCCTTATTAATACTCTTTCTTTTCTTTCCTTTCAGGTATTCACAAGAGCCGAACATAGACGGTATATCTCTCCCGCCCTCTTTACCTATACGGAGCCTATGCGCAAACCGCTCAAGAGCTTAATACTAAGATTCTTCGCGTTTATAGCCGGCATGAGTTGAACCATAACCCACAGGCAACTTTCGTCTGTACCATCAATGGATGTGGGAAAGGCTTCCACCGATCCGACCTTCTCTCACGTCACATGGAGAAACAGTATGATTCCACACCGAGTTGATAGTGGAGAAAAAGATGTTAACATCAGCCTGGACAGTGAACAAGATGCCCTTTCCACTAAGCCAACCATCGGTCACAAAAGACGGATCAGCCAAATCTCTGATGCCTCCGATGCTATACCAATGTCCTCTCCTTCCGTTCCGGTGCCTCATTCCGTCCCAAATTCCGTTCAAATTTCCCCAGTCACTCCCGAATTACACTCACTTCAAGCCGCGCATTCTCCATACTTGAACACCCAACTTCTTTCACCACCATACTGGACTAGCTTTAGAAGGGCATCCGACCCATCTATTGGATACTCCAGCGTCCCATATTCTACAGGCGACGAGTCAAGCCTCTTCTCTTCTCCGGAGTGTTCTCGATCTCCTTCTTCCGATAGCAGTCATGGGGCCCATTTCCCGTTCAGCACATCGCACATTACAGGTATCGGTATCTTTCATGAGCCCATGGTCGATCCAACTATTATGGGAAACTCATTGCCCTATGACTCGAGTTTCGGCAGTTTTCAAGCGGTCGATTCTACAATAGCACAAGCTTCACCACTGGTTACCCTCCCAGGCGATGATGATAGCACACGCACAGTAGGTGATACCTCTTTTCCCATCCAAAATATGAAATTATCATCTATAAATTTTACTAACAGACCTGTAGTGCAATCTCCCTATGACCTGGCCTGAAGCGCATGGCTATCCTTGCGATGTAAACTTGCTCCCACCCTCGGAATCAATCCAGCCAATAGTTGATTGGGTGTAGTTGATTTCGCTCGCGGGGCGAATTTGGCTCAAAAATTCCTAGATTTCTTCCTTAACTCTATTCTAAGATACCCAACGGCCTCTTTCACTTGCCAGAAAACCTACTTCCGACCCAAGTCATATTGGCTGAATGATAGTATACTATTAGCTCAGACCTTATCCTTCATCCATTTTCCGTTTCTATTCCAAACTTATTGGAGCGCTGACTACCTTAATTCCTCTCCCTCCACGCAAGGCCAACTTCATCTCATCTTATACACCTTGATAAAATGATGGGTTTATATTATTTTTATATATTCAATTCCTTGCATGGGTCCTTTGGATGAAGACTCAGTGCATCTTCTTTTCCCCTCCGGTGCCGGGATTTGTTTATTTTTCCCCTCTCCAATTTCCATCTCTTTGTTGGGATGTACCTTGTTGGGTTGTGGCTTGCTTTGATTCTATGCTTCCTTGAGACTTTCCCGCACTTTTCTTCTTCATCTCTATTCTACTTCTTATATTCTTTTCACGCCTCTTTTCCACCCATTGATTTTTTACGCCTTTAACGACTTCTCTTCATGAACATATATTGATTTTTTTTTTTTTTTTTTTTTTTTTTTTTTTTTTTTTTTTTTTTTTTTTTGAAATGTCTTTGGGTATCTCTGATTGGCATCTTCGGGTTTTGTATACTTTTACATTCTACTTCCATTCTATGCATATATAGAGGAGCACTTCACTTCGCCTGAATGTTTTCATTTTATTTCTTTCCCATACCTTTGAAGGAGCGCCACTTCTACGTCTATGGAGTTATACAGGGACATGCGACATTCAAAGGCGTTTTTACTTAGCATACTACTTGACATTTCTAAATCATGGCTGGTATGCCTGCATTTTGGGCCATCTCTCTTAAAAGTATTCCAATTCTGCTTCGTATTGTTTGGCTGTTTACTAACTAGTTCATCGTTACTAATTATATCACCAACTAGTTAACGAGTTAACAAAATAAACGAGCTAAGTCTTGGCAGAATACTCGTGATTTAACTAACCTTATTTTTATTTTTTATATTTTCATCCTTTTTTTTTTTGGTTCCAGATGAACCCTTGCTTGTTGCAAGGCTCAGCAATCTCTTTTCTCGCCGCAGCCCTGGTGTATTTTGGACATCGTACAACCTACATCCTACAGCCTACATCATGTATGTGGTATCTCACATGTTTCGCAAGCCATTGGAGGAGGAACTATTCAACCTCCATAAATACCTATTGATCCTGGACTCTAACATGGAACAGGCAGTACAGGGCCTAGCTGTGCTGGGCTTATCGCCAGATAAGTAACGGAAGACCAACCCAACGGCTCAAGTAATAAATAACTAAATTCCGTTTGTTTCCCCCAAAACCGCTCTTTATCCGTATCTTTGGATGATAATTGACAACGTCCGATGTTTCTATAGAAGCACAACAAGCACCGTGCGGGGATATTGTATGGGGAACTACCCATGTCAGTCTGAGTGGCGTTGACATGGAGGAAGAATTATGTTTGACAGCAACCTCCATCAGCGAGGCGTGGTGCTACGCCGAATGATTGGGGGAGTTGAAAACCGAACTCCGTCCATAGATAGGAATGGAAGATCAAAATCCACCGTTCCCCCTAAATAATATTCAGGTGCCGGAACGTTAGACTAGTGTTGTGCGACGTCCTGAGATACTGACCAGATTCTAGTTGCCGCTGCAAATACCAACCCACGCGCTGTCTGCTTGATTTTCGGGCTGAAACATTGCTACGACAACAACCACTTGGAAAATTGCAGCCAATTTCCAAAAATGGCTTAAGAAAATAGAAAACTATGGAAATATAGAGCTTAACACCATCAATCTGGCTAGTTCCGTTCGGAGCAGGCTTGAGTAAGCTGCAGAGTTCAATATACTAACGTTGTCACTAGGGAGGTAGGATATGCAGCTTGCAGTTCGATGCCTTCGAGGCAGATTTCATTCCACTGTAGAGAATCGCACTTACCCACAGTAATTCATCTAATTCAAAGAAAATTTGTTTGCATTTCTAACATCATAGAATTGGTTGCTATGAGATAGGTTAATGCTGCGATGTTTCCGAATTGGAACTCGAGGCATGTAGGAACCTCATGCATTATATCCCTGCAACCACCAGATCCACTAACGCCGTTTTCGCATTCTTAACCCCCCGGCTCGTCAAGCCTTGCATCGTGCCCTGGAGGATAAAAAGCTGAGGAACTCAAGAAGGGGCCTAATAAGCGGGTGAATGAATAAATAGACAAAATAAAAGGTGATCATTATACAAGTATCTCTATCTATATCAAACAGGCCAAGAAAGGAGATTTATTCTACTTGAACTGCTCCTCAGTAACGCCCTTACCCATGGCACTAGTGCTACTGATGCCACCAGTAACCATCTTTAATAGTTCATCCACGTAATTTGCGCCACTCCATTTCTGGTGGGTGACGACGTCGACCTTGTTGTCCATCTCCGGTTCCTGAACCATCTCTCCGTATGCACGCATCCCCTGCTTAGCGTATGCCTTGGAAAATTGGTCAGATATCAGGGCAGTTGTGTGTAAACCAGCAAGGGTAATGAACTGCCAGCTGTAGCCAAGCTCTCCCAGACGATGGATATAAGTCTCTTGCTCGTCGCGGGCCATAGCTGTCTTCCAGTTGAATGAAGGCGAGAGGTTGTATGCCAGTTTCTGCTCAGGCCAGACAGCATGTACACCTTCGGCGAATTCTTTGGCTTGCGCATAATCAGGAAGTTTGCTCTCCATCCAAATGAGATCAGCGAATGGGCCATATGCAACGGCGCGGTTAATGGCACACTCGCATCCACCTTGGTATCTGTAAAATCCCTCTCTAGTTCGTGGCGAATCCCAATTCCAGTAGATGTCAGAACCAGTCAACTGTTTGGCGATAGCGCGGGCTTCAGAATTGCTCTTTCCCTTGATATCAGCAAGGAATTTTTCAATAGCAGCCTTTTTGTTAGAGATGGAGGGAGTAGCATTTATTTGGTCAATGGCTGCGTCTTGGAAACGTTTCAACCCGGCCTTGCTGGTCCACTCGTCCTCAATCTGCTGAAGCTCGGCACCGTTCTTGCCCGCTTGCTCTGCAGCAACCATCAGATCATTAAGAGGCTCAATGCTAGAGTTGGTGGATCCAACAATGAAAGCATGATCCCGGGGATCAATAGTGCTAGTAATTAGGGTTGCCGCCTCGGAGTCAGTTCGCGCGATAGCCAGAAGGTCAGTCCCTACCATTCACATTAGCAACGGATTTAGATATTGTAACAAATCACTTGAAACTCGTAACGTACCCATGATATCAGCTTGAGCTCGGATGGCTACAAGTCGGTTGATATGCTCACTGATTGGAACAAGAACCTTCCCAGCCATATGTCCGCACTTCTTCGTACCAGGGGCTTGATCCTCAATATGGATTCCAGCAGCCCCACGCTCAATAAATAGTTTTGTGAGCTTCATGACAGCGGTCAGACCACCATGGCCAGTGTCTGCGTCAGCAATAATCGGACGGAGATAATCAATGTTCGGTAGGCTGTTGCGCTGTTCCTTGGGGGCACGGAGACGTTCCTCTCTTTGTTTTCTGTCGTGGAACAGTTGAGCCAGGAAAAGCTGATTGACCTTGTTCGGCACAGTATTCTGTTTTTAAATAATAGTGTATAAGCCTAGACCCTTGAGCATTGGTATTTGAAATGGTACTTACCATAGGGTAGTCAGCAAGGTCGGGAGAAGGCTCATCAGTAGAGGAGGCAGTTGATGAGCTCTGCCAACCAGAAACATAGACAGTGTCTAGATATTTCACCATCTGGGTGAGCATGGTTGGTTCCAGGCAACCATAAGTAAAACTAGCATCTTTGTTCTTCATGAGATGCAACAGTTAGCAGGGTTGACTAGTAAATATGAAATATGGATCTCATACAGCAAATCTACCCTCCAGGATCTTCCACAACTTTTTGCTCTGTGCATTTGATGGGTAATCAATTGTCAAGGTACCCCTTTTGGCAACAATTTGCTCTGCGGTGAATGGACGTTTGGTGTATCGCCATCTTGAATCTTTCCACCAGTTCTTGACTTGTTCAACCTCTTGCAGGAACTTCTGTTCCTCTTGTTCAACGAATGACATGTTGAAAGGCTATAGAAAACCGCCCAAATATTATGGCAGTGAGATAGATGGATAGGTTCAATAGCAAATTAGGTGTGCAGACGTACAAGATCTTCCGAAAATTGATTATGAGTCAAAGAAGGGAAGGAAGAGAGTCAAGCTGACCCGGGTGGGTGCATCGTTTTATTTTATCTTCATTTGCCTTGTGAGTCAATCAAAGAAAGGCCTCAAGGTGTCTCCAGTTAGTGTCAGAGTATCCAGTTCCGCCGAGGCATAAACGTCAATAGGAGAGCTTCGACGCCTTCCCATCAACAACGGCCAGGGTCCGAAAAGCATGGGCGGCCTTGGAGCTAAGGAGGAAACATCGAGTTGGCCCACTCGGCATTTAAGAGTAGTGGAAATTCCAGACTGCTCGTGGAATATCCATATTTCTCGTGCGCCATCGGAGTTAAAAAACATGTGCGGATATAGGCTTCCGAAAATCTGATGATCGGGAGAAACTTCCGCCAGTTCACCTGGGGAGACACAGCCTGTTGGCTTCTGCTAGATATAGTTACTTATCCAAAGTATTGCGTGAGCATTGGGCTCTGAATCTGCTATGTAAATGCCTTGAATAAAGGGAGATGACGTTCAACGAGTTCGCATGTGAGTTCGGCCAGCATCCGAGCAGCCAATCAACGCGCGCTACTCACATGAAAGGCGCGTCACCTGACCAGTGGAAAATCCCCGGCGGAAGCTGGCCGAATAACTAGAGTCCGGAGGTGACACAAGAGACGAGACGGATCTGATAAGATGGCTGGGGAATATGGGTATGCCTCGGCTGGTGCGTTGGTGGCTTTGGTACTAGTACAGCAGCCAGTTGTTCGTCAGTCGCGGGTGTCTTCCGTTGGACCTTCGAAATTGGTATCCGGACTGGCTGGTAGTGTATTAGGGATATCCAGCTGGCAAGTGGTAGCTCAATGCTTGCTGAGACTGTGGAAATATTTGCAGACAGGTCACTTGGTCCCAAAAGATTTCAAAACTACGGAATAGACGGTGTTGAATAGAAGTCGGGAATTTCATACACAAGAAAACAATGTCCCAAAATACAAATACGTAAAAAAAGGGAAAATATTTTCCAGAGTGAAAAGGAGTGGAATTCATGTTGAATATCCAGCTTCCCTGCTCTTGATGTGGTCATCCTAATTAGCCCCAGTAACAGAGCTGGAAGCATAACATCTGAAACAGGAAAGTAACAACCACATCTTTTTCATCTAGTGCTCCAGGCCGGTGGAACGATATCCCTAGAAGTTCACGGCAGTGGTCGCTTCCTTGAACGTTTGGTAAGGAGTACATGCGCCCAAGGCTCGTCTCATATGGGCATTCAAAAATTGAAGTCCATACACGTAGCTCGCATTGACCCATCCGAAACTAAAGTAGAAAACTGTCAGACAAATTACCCGACACGATTTTTTTTCTAGATATTGTTACTCACCCTTCCCTCGATACCCCTTTGAAATCAATACCTTGATTTCCGTACTCTGCATCGACTTTGTGAGGGTCGATAGGACGAGTAACATCGTATTTTTCAACGACGGTGCCGTTAAAGTCAACAAAGGCCTTTGTAACCATAAACAACCATTTATACGCCAATTCTTCGGCCTCTTCTTGGTAACCATATCGCATAAGCCCAGTCCACGCGAGTATTTGCTGCGGTGCCCATCCATAGGGGTAATCCCATTGGCGGTTTGGCCGATCAATACCAACCTTACCCCTAGATTCCTCAGTGCCTGACACAAGGCCGCCATAAGCTTGGAACTTTGGTAAAGCCTTGCTAACAAGGGCGGCAGCTTGTCGTGGGTTCGCGACACCTGCCCACATTGACCAAAATGTCGTGGCACTCTCGTAACTAGTGATCTGTTCCTTGACGGTATCATAGTCAAAGTACATCCCCTTTTCTTCATTCCACATGTACTTATCAATTGCTGCCCTTCTTCTCCTTGCACGACGATCCCATAAGGATGAACTTTCATACTCCCTGGATTCCGTTTCGGGGGTTCGGAATTCAGGGGGAATGTACAGTTTGTCTTTAAAATGATCACGCAGAACACGTGCAATGTCCATCTCGTACTTGTATAGTAGGCAGTTCAAGTCGATTGTTGCAAGATTGGCGCACACATTTTCAAGTCGATAGGATGTGTCATGGCCCGATTCTCTTACTGCTCGGTCATGCAAAAAATATTCGTCTAGCTCAGCGCATTTAATTTCACCACTGTTGTACGCCTTGACAAACTCATCAAATGTAACTCCGTGCTTTTTTGCATGAGGTAGGAGTATATGATAAAAGTGGGTTGGCTCCGTCTCAGGTGGTACCCCAATGCCAGAAGGCCGGTATCTGGACAATCCTGTCTTCGGATCAAGTCGTGGTTCTGACACCCAAACACTGTGATATTCCTTAATGGCTGCCAAAATGGCTTCCCTGAGAAAGTCCGTTGCTCCAGGCTGCGATTTGATTCGATCATACACTCTCAGTGCCATATCAGTCAGGAATGGAGGCTGGGAGCGGCATAGGTAATATGATCTGTTAGCGTTAAGGATCTTCCCATAATGCTTGATACAAAAGCAAAAGTTGACGACCATGTCTCTGGCTAGTTCGACATGCTCCGTGACCAGTAAACCTAGGGACTCCATGTAACTGTCCCAACCGTATAGCTCATTGAAGCGTCCACCGGGGACAATGTATGGGACCCCTCGAAGGTCCTTCTCTCCTGTATCTGGATCCACATATTCTTCCATGGCCAGTGCTAACAACCCAGGCTTACTGTTCAGGTCTCTCACATATTCAGGGGTGATTTCTCCACTCGGGAGGAGCTGGACGTCCAACCGGAGCTCAGGTTGGGATTCAGCAATTTTATTATAGTATTCATACTGCTCGGGGGCACCGGCTGGGACATAAATGCGTGGTCTTGGGTCGTCGGTCCAGTCCTTAGGATCTCTTCCCACGATTTCGATATTAGAACCGTCAATTCGGCGGGTCAAAGCTTTCCAGAACGAGTTTTGGATTAAACGGGAAAGTCGATTCACGGGATTCTCATTCAGGCGTTGTTCGTCGAGGACTATTTGTTTTCTACCGTAGTCCTTTGCTATCGTAAGCTCTTGAAGTAGGTTGGAGAGCATGTAGGTCCCTCTCAGATCTGATTTCCTAAAACCAGAGGATGCCGCTGTACCAACGTGAAGAACTTTGGGACCAGCGTCCTCTATGGTAATCTGCATATTGTTATCTGTATCTTCCCTCTCGAGGAGGGCCTGCAGGGTTGGTTCGACATCGATAAGAAATTTGCGTGAGTATGAATGTTCGTCTAGTCGATGTAGGCACAATCAGTGTTTGGGCGATCAAGCGACATGAAGCCGGTACCAGCTTACCATGGCTACCTCTACGAGCAACCAAGTGCTCTAAGTCTTCAGCGTTGAATCTTTTCAAAGTCTAGCGGTCACATAATCATTATTAAATGCTCTCCGTATATCAGGGCAATAAGAGAGTACTTGTAACCTACAGATGACAACGCTCTCCTATGGTTAACCTTCTTGGTTCCTTGCCTTTCGCCATAGTAGATATCGGGGTGGGAAAAAGGGTCGACACCATCAGAGGAATGCCGCTTATGTTGCCCGCCTGACGTGCTCATTATCCAGTGTAGCTGCAGTGATGTTGATATGAAGGAATAATGAGATTCGAGCACGTAGCTAGTTAGCTAACTAGACGTCAAGCACCAATCTGCCAAGACGGCTAGTTAACTAACTACTTAGTCAACTTCGGCGGTTTGGTTAGTTATGACGATGAGATGCAGCCCTCAAACCTGGCTTATCCTCTCATCCCTATCAACCCTTTCAGCGCAGAGGAATGACAAAAAGACGTACGTGTTGACGGCTCTAGACATCAACACGATCCTTCACACCATCGAATCCTGCCAACTTAGCTATGACGCTGAAGGCCCACGCAGGTGGCAAGAGAGCGGCTCATGCTTATGTCAGAGCACGTGTACATTTACCCCAAAGGTTTCTCAGCATGCAACATTATATATGCAGCTTACACTACTTCATATAAAATATAGTAGTTACATGGCTAGATAATTAGATTGCGGAGTGCATGCGTGTAGTATGTCTTATAGCTTCGATCCAATGACGCTTCCGCCATCTACTGTGATGGTTGAGCCGTTGATGTATGCTCCAGCGCGGCTGCTCAAGAACAGACAAGCACCAGCAACATCCTGTGGAGTGCCTATACGCCCAAGTGGGATCCCAGCTTCAATCACCTCTTGAAACTTGTCTAGAGTTGCCTTCATCATTTTACTTTGAAATGGACCGCAAGCAAGAGTGTTTGATCTGCCCTCACAGCGTTAGTAAGAACCTTTCATTGTAACAGATAAGGGACATACGTGATATTCCTCCTTCCTAGATGGTTTGCTAGCACCCTACTTAGGTGGTGGAGACCAGCTTTACTAGCACTGTAGGCAAACGTCTCCAGTGCTGGAACTCGTAGTCCATCAACGCTTCCGATGTTTATTATCCTGGCTGGGTCCAGTTCGCCAGCTCCCTTCTCAAGGAACGGAGTGAAAAGTTGCGTGACATTGAACACACGGTGAAGGTTCAGAGTAAGGACACGAGTCCATGCAGATGATGGATATTCGTCGTAAGGAGCACCCCAATTGGAGCCCGCGTTGTTGACAAGGATATTGAGCTCTAACCCGACATTAGTTAGCCTTGTCAGTAACGAGTAAATACAGATAGCCTGTAGAGCGTACTCGATTCGTGCTTTCCGAACTCCTCGGCGAGTTTCTTGCAGTCCTCTTCTTTGTATAGGTCCGCTTGGATGGCATATGCCTTGCCTTTTCCAAGCGCGTTCAACTCTTGACAGACTGCCTCGCAAGTCTTGATATCTCGAGCAGTGATATACACAGTTGCGCCATTTACAATATATCCCTCGGAGATCATACGACCAATTCCTTTGGCACCGCCTGTGACCAGCACGACTTTACCCTACACATTTTTATTAGAATCAGGTTATCACAACTGGAAATACAGCCTGAAGGGAGGGGGAGAACGAACTTTAACATCGAAGAGGGATGCAGCGTCCATTTTGGAGGATTTCTTTGATCTCTATCGGTCTTATCGAATGCACTCTATGTCATCTGAATAGTAGATTTTGAGGAAATCTCGGTTCTTATACAGACCTGCCCAAAGCTGGCTGCCGGTTGTCTTCGAAAGATGCCGAGGCAACTTCCTCCTTTTACACCATTGGTCCGAATTCTCTCTGTCTGGGCGGTTAGTAGCAAGGTTATGGAAATATAATACCCCTGAAGTTTAAAGGAGCCCACTGATCTGTGGACCCGACCATCTACATAGTGCAAGATTATTGGATGTTGCAGCGAACCTCGTTTAAAATGTTGTCCAATGAACTAACAGAAAATCACTTGAAGTAGCCAACCAGTTCATATCACGTGCGATACTGACGCGCTATTACATAAGCGTTCATTATTGAGAGAAGTGTCGTTTTTTCTGAGGTGGGCTGTTGACAAGACGTCAAGACCACAAGCTGACCGATAAAGACTATCACCATAAATAATTCATCGCACAGCAACCGTACTATCTATTTACTGTTACGGATTTAATACCCATATATTTCATTTCATCTCGATCCAAGTTAATCAGTCCAGGATGGAGGAGCTGCAAGCTCGTCATAGGAAAGAGCAAAGGGACCTCCAGTCACGAATAACACAGAAGAAAAAGTCAGCAACGAAGAAGACGCGTAAAGGTATCAATGATGAATGCGAGAGTCTACAGAGACAGCTCCTAGATAAACAGCAGGCCGAAATATCTCAACTCAATGGGGAGGTAGATGTCGGAGATGCAGACGCAATCAATCAGATGAATGAGCTGAATATCGAGAATAATGACCAGGCTAAAGAGCCTGAGGAATTCAATACCAATGGAACAACAGGTTGCTCTGAGCCTCCAGTTAACCCGCCCGCCCCCGTGACCAGCACAACCGAGAGAGGACCTGGTCCAAGACGTGGCAATCGCCAAAAAGCACGTTTGGCTAGACGCGCGGCCGAGCGTGAAGCAGAGATTAACAATGCTGCAATTGAAGCGGCAAACCAAACCGACAAACGCGCTAATGAACGTAAGGCTATGGATGAAGCCTTTGCGCGTCTAAAGCTGAAAGAGAAAGATATCGCACCAGATGGGCATTGTTTGTATTCTGCTGTGGCGTGGCAATTGATAGAAAATGGGATTTGTCTGAGCCCAGAACAATCGGAACCAGTGTTAACCGATGCGATAAAAACAAATGGCTATAAGGGCGTTCGGGCTACAACGGCTGATTATATACTCTCCAATGCCAATGATTTTGCTCCATTCCTGGAAGAATCAATTGGAGATTACGCCCAAAAAATAAAATCAACGGCAGAATGGGGAGGTCAGCTAGAACTGCAGGCCATTGCGCGTGCTTATAACGTGCGGATAAATGTCGTTCAAGGAGACGGGCGGATCGAGAGGTTCCTACCAGATGGCGAAATTAACGAATCTAAAACAAAGGATATATGGTTGGCGTACTATCGGCATACATATGGACTTGGGGAGCATTACAATGCCCTATCTCACAGCTCCACTTGAGCATGCTTAGCGAGATAGTAGCAAAAATATGCATATCAACTACCCAGGTACGTACAAAGAGGGGATGAATGGCCGGTTGTGCTGCTCGCAAGTACTCGCGTTTCACTTGTGGCACCATATAGAGACCCAATCCCTTACGGTACCATCAGAATCCTTGCCGACTTCATGAGTCCGCTCTGGATGCCAATGTGCCACACGAACCAAGCCGTTATCTCCCGTTTTGTTGGACAAACCGGCCTGAACATTGCCCTTGTCGTCGTATGGGATATCTTCGCCAGGTTTGCTCAAGTGTTCTAGATACGCTTCTGGGGTGGAGGCAAATGGCGGACCTCCTAAAGTGGGATCCTTCGTTGTTGGAAACTCAAGGCATATCAGATAGCCTTTTGGGGATCGTCCAAGGAGTTGCGAGTGTCGGAGCGCCCATCCTGGGCGCAAGAGAGGGTTGAGAGCGCAGAAAAACTGTTACGACATGCGAGTAACAGGACAGAGTCACTTGCCGTCAGTCGTTGTCCAAAATCAGTCTTCATAATCACGGAGGCAGCTCACAGTATAGTCATAAATGAGATCAAAACAACTTTCTTCCAACCCAGCTTTCTCTACCCAATCGCTCTTGAAGAAATCTCCCTGCAAGAACGCGACCTTTCCACTTCCGATTTCTTCGTCTCTTGGCTTCACTAAGTCTCCATACTTTTCTGCCTCCTTCTGGCACTCCTCCAGGGCCGTGGTGCTATATTCCAGACCATAGGCGTCATATCCAAATGATGCAAGTAGAAAGCAGTCTACGCCTCTACCACACCCAGGCACAAGAGCCTTTTTCCGCCTTTTTCCTCCGCCTTCAATCTTTATAATAGCATTCCCTAAAATGTCGGACTTTTCTTCTAGGGCGTCTTCCAGAGCTGGATTGTGTACCCCTCTATCCCAAGGGGTCTTTTCTTCCTGCCATAATTCCTCCCATACCTCAATGGGGCGCTTGTCTTTCAGGTTGAGAAATCGTTCACTTAACCCAGGATTTAAATTCGACATGATGGATATTGATCACTTTGGGCTCATCAGTTCACAAATTGATACACCACTGGCATGCTGCTTTGGGATGTTAGAGAACAGCCGGGAAGTTGGACAAACCCCACGCTCCCTATAACTATGATGCTTAATAAGCAATGTTCATAGAATGATACTATTGGCTAGCGCGGGACGGCGCCTTCCTCGGCAAAAACGGCACGCTTAACGCCGAAAAGCCGTGCGATTTGCCGGACATCCAAGCAGGATTTTTACATACGAAGGAGCATGCAAAGAGACAAATCTCTTCCGAAGAGTGGGAGGGAAACCTGCTATTGATTCAATGGGGTTGCTACATGGTCAAGCATGCTGATTTTATTTGCCTGCTGCGATGAAGTTGAGAGGGACAGTTCTCCGACTGTCTCTTATACACATCTC
>OJKM01000093.1_pt1 | contig 13789 bp, 14 predicted proteins | sample 1596631 | NCBI WGS metagenome assembly OJKM01 (sample SAMEA3904683, study PRJEB24821) | metagenome | biome: Builtin; feature: hospital; material: surface | place: USA | collected 2013-06-06 | reverse complement strand
CTCTGGTCTCGTGGGCTCGGAGATGTGTATAAGAGACAGGATGGTAAGACAGTCCTCGCCAGCGTGAGTAAGCTTCTGGAAAAATGGTGTGTTGATGAACCTTCCGAGAACGTCTTCGGGAATGTCGTCAGACTGCAGGTACATCTGCGGGCAAGCACGAGGAATTCCAACAGCCCTCACGGTTCCAAGATCCCCGGTAATGGGCTGCGGAGGCTTCAACCGCAATTTGCCGACTGGAGGCTGGGCAAAAGGGATGCCTTTGAACGAGTCGATCCCGAGTGCCCTGGAACCAACCACAGTCGCATAGTCCAATTGAACACTAGGGGCTGCTCGCTTTTCAATTGCTGGAGCAGCAGCTGTTGGAACAGCAATTGAAAGGTGGGCGAAAAGCACCGCTGAGGTAAGTAGAGATCACATCATGAAAAGTATTATAAAAGGCAGAAAGAAACCCAACTCAAAGGGTTTCTGTGGTAAATAGAAAAGCTGCTCTATGATCCTGAAGAGGAATCAAGATGCCTTTACAGACATGGGAATCTCTAGGCTTTTATGTTTGACCCATGGCTGAATTCTTGATGACATCCGTCGAGGGATATCGTATCATTATTTTTGGTTCCCTGCCCCCGAGGCAATTAGAAAGTGAAATTCTAGGGAAGGCCACCTTTGACCTGCCTGTCCCAAGCTGATGGGGCTCATACGCATCAGGCTACTAGCGAGAAGGTTCATTGACCCCTGTGCATCGTTGGTGGGTATATCTGGAAGAGAACTGGCTCTCAGCATAGACAGTGCGGGATCGGCCCCAAGTTCGTGGCATGTGCAACAAGAAAAAGAGTGGTCTGTATGTATATAATATATAGACCTGAACGACCGTGGCCGAGGCATGTTTACCTTCACATATAACAGATTGAGTATATATGCAAGGGTAGTTCACTTTGGGTCCCAGCCATCATGCAAGATTACTTGTTCAGGTGAGTCCGCTCACATCCGGGAACCTCGTTTAGTTCTTGTCGATAGCCCTACCTGGTATACGCAAGATATAAAAATGGAAAAAATAAATATAAAAATAAAAAATGGGGTCAATTGTGGACATTCACGATGGCAGGATCCGCCAGTCCGGCATGTTCTCGGTACACGACGCAGAAATTGGTCCAAAAGGGAGGGATCAGATATAGGGGGTGGAGTGCAGACTTTTCCATGGGACAGTGCAATGGAGCCATGAGGCAACGATACCCGCCACCCGATCTGTGGGGGTTTAGATATCATTCTCATCTCAACGGTTCTTGGGAGATGCTACCGAGGCCCATATATTCAGAGTGCTTTCGAGATCTAGATAATAATCGCTTTTGGTGGAGGTAAGCTGTTTACCACCCAGGCCCTGCACCACCACCACAGGTAGGGTTTTGCTCTCGGCCTTGGATTAGTGAAAACTAATACAACCGTGACATTTCCGTGTATACGGGTAGTAATGATTTCTCCACCATATACTGGTCTTCGGAGTCATTCATTGGATACGACTCTAGAACATGGAAATTCAATTTCTTTTCCTCGTATGGATGTATAGTAAGCAAAACGGGCGTTCCTGAACCCGATGATTTTCTTCCAGAGACGAAACTGATCAGCTTCGCCATCTGGGTGATTGTACGGTGGCTCAGTCGCCACAGCAGCTGGTGTTCTCCCAAGGCGACGGCTTTGGTAGGGACGTGAAGCTGGTCATTTGATCTCGCGTAGGGGACCAAGTTATGGGCAGAAGGACACTTGGCTTGGTTTTCACCTTCGTTTTCTCTGGTTAGGATTGCCAATATAGGGCAAGTCCAGGAAAACTGCTCCCTGCTATCCGGCCTGTAGTTGTACCAACTGTACCTCCATGGCAACGGAGACATGGCTCGGCAAGAGACAATACGAGCTGCGGTCCACCAGCAACGAGCGGGGAAGTGGAGACGCGGGGAAAGCGCAAATTCACAGCAGAGGGTATAAACCATCGGGCAGGTTAAGGGGGAAACAGGGCAGCCAAACAGCCTGTGATAGTGCATTAAATGGCTGCCTCGTGGACGGATTTGCACCAACGCAAGGGAGAAAAACTTTTGAAGTTGTGAAAGTGACAGACTCAAGCTTCGCTGACTAAGAGTGATCTCGTGATGGAGTCCAAGCGCTCCCCTTTTATGCGATAGAAAAGCTTGGCATAATAACCCAATTTCGCCTTTTTTCTTATGTAGCTACAGACAAGCGACAAGAACTGTTGATATTGCACGGAGAACATAAGTAGATGCCTCCTTTTGGGGGGGTTTTTCATTCAGGCACTACCAGTAGGATTAGATAGTGTTCACTCGGCTTTGTGTTTCACTATTTGGCCGGCAGATGGATGCACCGCACCGGCATTCTATTATTACTGCTGATGAATTTTTTATTGGATACATTGGCGGTGATCTCGGTTGATCGTGATATCCCAGATCAAGGACTATGAGCTGCAGAAGAAACGGCAGTTCGCACCGAGTATGCAGCCGGAGAAATAATATAATCGAGCATATTCCCTTTATCTAGATCTGCCCTACACGTACCCGCTGTGGGAATCGAGCTTCAAATAGTCAAATGGGCCTCAAAAAGACATCTCAGATACGTTGCATATGAAGTTGTTAGCGAGGGGTGGCAACATTCAACGTCTATATTTTCGAACATGTTACCTTTCTGGCCCATCAATAGCTTGTCTTTGTTCAAAGCACGCTGACACGTGGTTTCTTGACTTCCAGATGCGTGTTGCGTACCAATGACGCTATCTTCGGCCAATTTTCTACCTTGGGGGCCCGAAAAGAATCTCGTCTACTAGGTTAAGGGTATAAAGTCTTCTCGGACTAGTTTATTTTCAGCTAGTGAAAAGCCCAATGCCGCGTGCTTGGGAATTAGGCAGATCCTGTACGACTTTGGGTCGATGAAAAAGGTCCGTGTATACCTTTAGGTCCTTTTTCTTCCGTTCTTCCAAGTTAACCATCACAAGGAAGACAGCTACCGATATGTATTTCGCAGTATATCCTCGGGTTCGTGCTTGTCGCTCCTTCGATTCAACCTTGCGGTCAGGCCTAGCATGCAGATACCCCATGATTCATGTTCGTGTCTTCTCGGTATATCCTCCCTTGAACATCGAGGGTCGTTAATTCAACCACCTTGCTTAATCATTATTATTATCATCTTGTTCGTGCGCTGCAGAGGCCAACGGTTTCATTCTCTCATCCTGGCGCTCGTGCTCCTCTCTGGGTTCTAGCCAGGTCCAAAAATAGTTGATGTAACTCAAGTTCTGTGTCTGAACGTTGCATCTCCACGTGCAAATAGTGGTATGTTTCTGTTCTTAGCGATGGCTTTGAGATGGAGTCAATGCTCAGATTAGGCGCAAAGCTCGGTTAAGGAATTAACGGTCGAGACCGATTCGTCAAGCGATGTGACTCTAGGCTGCCGTTATTGCGAACTAACTATATAAAGTGCTAACATATCGGCTGGAAGGATGTTAACTAGTTGGTTCTTGGAGGAATCCGTGAACTAATAACGGTCGGTTGCACAGCGCACCAGCACCACGCGTCAAGAATTACAAAATTCCCAAGGCTGGACAGTCGATTTTCGTGGCAGAGGCAACCTTAATGGATATGGTTGATATTCGTGCGACTTTCGGAGAATTTAGCCCTAGACGAAATAGCCGCCAAGGAACCGCCGACGGGAAGAATAGCCGCCACGATGTTGCACACATAAGTAAGTACGAGATAAGTGTTACACCTGCAAAGCAAAGCAAAGCTTGAAACACATATCATATTGCTCATATAGTCTAGTAATAAGGAGAGATACTATGGTGCTGTGATCCATCCCATCTCCTGGAGAACAAGGAAAGCAACATAATACATGATATATGGAACTCGACCCCCCAAGAACCATATATAAGGTACGGCAAGACAAATAAATTGAGCAAAACAATATCTGCTTTTCTGTTCATCTCGTTGCACACGGTCTCAATATGGTTTGACCAGAGTTGCAGCCCTGGCATGTGTGCTGGAATAGGTCATCAGCATCGTTAAAAATGGAAAAGAAAATTACCCATCAGCCGCGCCCCCTATCGTACCATGGTCATCAAATCCTTTTTCCGGTCGTTTCTACTTGTTTAATTTGTGCATTTTACACAATACGGGGGATTCTGCGCTTTACTGCTGGCGCTTTCGAATGGTGATGTTTGGTCCGTTCTTTTGGCTGGTAAAGTGGTCGACCATAGCGAGGTGTCCGTTTTCATCTTCACCAGTCCTGTCGGCGATCTCGATGTCGAATAGGAACATCATACGGGCAATGGTGAGACGCATCTCCATGAGAGCCATACTCTTTCCAATACAGCCACGGGGCCCGATTGAGAAGGGGCAGAAGGCTCGTCGGGCGATGTCAACAGAGTCCTTGGTCGAAACCCACATTCCACTGTCGGCCTGACACATCGCACCCTCAATCCAACGCTCTGGAATGTACTTGGTGGGCTCACGGTAGTAGTCTGGGTGTCTGTGGATGGCATAAGTCGGGGTTCCGCAGTCAGTTCCGGCCGGGAGGTAGACGCCGTCGACTTCAATACCACCTGGTAGAACTTCACGGGGGATGGCTCCGGGTACAGCGGGGGCGAGACGCATGGCCTCGTCAATACAGGCCTTGAGGTAAACCATATCATTGAGCTTGGAGCCGGTGACGATGTCCTCGACGTCAGTGAAGTTGGACCGGATCTCTTTCTTAAGCTTCTCGAGGGCGTTGGCGTTTCGGACAAGGTAGAAGATGGTGGCAGTGAGACCGGTAGAGGTAGTGTCAGTTCCAGCAATCATAAGGACGTTGCTCTCACTCCAGAGTTCAGGGGTAGCAAGTCCCTTGCCAGTTTCTGGGTCCTTTGCATTGAGAAGGTAATAAAAGAAGTCCTTCTTGGCCTCATGGCCGGCCATGGTTCGTTCTTTGGCACGCTGAGTAGCTTCGACTCGAGAGTTCTTGATGAAGTTCCATCGGTCGTTAGTAAGCTTGTGGATGAATATCTGATCCAGGTGCCAGCTGTCGAGGGGCATCCATAAACCACACTAGATCTCCAGTTAGCTAAATATTGACATATTTTTCATACGATAGAAGGTACTTACGACATAGTGTCTGAAAGCAGCTCTGTCGACAAGAGCAATGACATCTCTCTTTCCGCGCTCAATCAGCATGCCGAAACTCTTACCGAAGCAGAGCTCTCCCATGACATCGTAGGTCAAGTAGGCAAACCAGTCAGCCATGTTTCTGGTAGCAACGCCCTTCTCGTTGAGGAATCTATCAGAGTCAAGACCGGGAGCATCACCTCCCATGATGTCACAGAACTGACGGACGTTGGTGAGCATGACATCCTCCATTCCCTTGAGAGCATTTTCCGAGAAAGCCTGGCTGAGAACACGTCTCTTTCTACCATGGATGGTCTTGTCGATGACATTGTGCGTATTGTACACTCCCTTGATGGCAGGGAAAGCATTGTAGAAGTTCGACTTCTTGACTTTCTTTCCGTGACCGTAGATATCATGGAGACCCTGGACGGTGTTGACGGAGATGAAGTTTGGAGCTACACGGACATGGGTGCCATATTTCTCGTGCAATTCGGCAAGCCAGAGATGACGGTCGCCATTGAGTCCGTGATAAAGCTGAACGAGTGGAGTGATGCTGGCCAAAAAGGGGCCTGGAAACGAGCGTAGCGGGTGCAGGAACTTGTTATATACACAGTACCCGACCGTCTAATTTCAAACATTTAAAATTAGCAAACTACCCTCGATTGCTGCTTACGATGCTTCATAAAAGCCATCGTACCCAAAATAAAGACTTACCAATACGCCCACTGCCAGCAATAAAAGCTGTCCTGCCAGGAGGAGCGAGACGTTCTCGACGAGAGGTGCGAGCAGCATCTTATCTTATCTCCACGTAAAATGAAGATTTTGTGACGTCAGCAGGGGCCGTCGATAGCCGCAGAAAGTCTTGTCTGTTCCAACACAGATGGGAGGCGTTGAGCAGCACCAGGACAAGCAAGAGACGCTGTTGACGAAGAGAAGAGAGGAGAGAAGACGAAGAGGAAGCCGGCGGGAGGACAGTAATTTATGTATCCCGTCTGTGTGTGGACGGTGGGGGACGCTCCCTTCCTCGAATTATATATGGGGGCCAGCAGGACCTCTTCCCTCGCCCTTGATGCGACTGCCCCGGCTATCCGCGGCCTTCGAGCGCCCAGGCAAGTGACAGATTGCTTATGTCAGCATATCGGATATTTAAGAAGCCCTTTTTGCCCCCGGAATGTCAATAGAAGCCCTCTTATTGGCTGGGATAGCTCTTCGGAAGAGCCGGCTTGTTTGATAAACTCCGGGCTTATACTCTGACCCCAACACATAGCTGCATGCACGTCAGCCATGCTTTTCTGACAGCCAGCACTGGCCACAGGGCGTTGAGCAGGCAAAACGGCCTCAAAGTAAATAGAAGCCACCGTCTGCACAGCAGCAACATTAACTACTCCTGAGGGGTTTCACCTAGTGATGTTTTCGTTGTGATACTAGAGTGAGCACGGACGCTGACATAAGCATCGGCAATCCCAGGGTGTTTCGGCACGTGAACTAGCTGAGCTGGTGGTATCCAATCAGCGTGGACAAAAATGATGCAAAACCAACAGCAACTTCCAGCAAGTTACTTACTTCACACCTTGTGTAGTTGGACAGTTGAACAGTTTGAACCGTTTGGCCGCTTTGCCACGAAAGGAGATGGCGATAACAGTGTCAAGAAATACCCTAAGGATGTTCAAAGTACACGATGACTCTATATGCCTGGCCATGTCTTCCATGAGCTCTCTCATGAATGTCCAACGTATGGCTACGCTACCTTTAGCAACGCTGAATATTATCACTACTCATTATGATATCAGTTGCTGATTTAGGGGGACAGGAGTGGCTGTCTTCGGATTCTAGGGATCTGCAGCGGCCACGTTCTACCCCGTTTCTTGAGAAACTTAAGGTATCTCGAGCTTGCGAGTGGCCTTCTCGGCATTGCACCCGAAAGCAACCTGATTCGTGTCAGCAACATCAGGATTGACAAATTATAAAGGGATCTCAAAGGTGCCGGTATCAATTCCAGGAATACAATCTGGGAGCCTCCCAGAAATACTAAATCCCCGAGGTATAAAATAATGATTATCCAGGACAGATCGGATGGATCTGGTGAAATCTCCAGCTAGATGTTAACCGTTAACAGCAGGTTATTGACAAGCAATTCATTCGACACATCGGTAACAGAAGGAAATTGATTAGGTTTCCGGATCATTCCTACAACATCCATAGAAGTGACAAATTTGCCAGCTATCAATTGTATCCAAGGCTTATTGCTTTTAGCAGCCTGGAACAGTGCTGTTATTTATTTTTGTTAGCCATCAAGAATAGCATTCATTTTCACGAAGCTACGAACTACAAACAAATTATGGAACTGATTCCACAACCTGGATAAGATGTCCTTTCTTTGCTATTAACCAAATTGATACCCCCCATGTTTTTGCCCTGTTCCATGGATATGATGGTGCTCCTCTCTGCACTCGATTCTCATCAATTGGCAGGCATAATGGGGCACATTTTGCCAAACATCCCGGTGGGATCATATTTCCCCTTCAGCTTTTGCAGTCTAGCAGCATGGATGCCATGCATCTTTTGAAAGGATGTGTCGCTAGCTGTAATTTCAGATACCCTGTTAGCAAGCCGATTCATACCCAACAGTCTCGAATGCCACAGGTGCAGGACTTACATTCGGAATAATTAATATACTGAGGTACCTCGTTTGTGGATATAGCCGAGGTGCTTTGCTCCATCTCTTTCACAAACATCTTTTGCATATCCCTTCCCCATTGACGGTTCGCCGAGTCGTTATTTTTATTGTTCCACCTACTGGTCAGTAGCCCGTTGAGGGTCGGTCCCCGGTTAGCACAAGAAGTCGACTCTATCGGCACTTCTGTGCATTTTCTCATGTCAAAATATTCGAAAATAACGGCCGTTCCTATCATATCTGAATCTGCTGCTATCTTCTCTGCATATTTGTTCATAACACTGCGTGCGAAGGCCGGCCTCAAGGGGGGAGAGAAGCATAGGCCCTGAATGTTTCGCCTTGCCCCGTGTGTGGCCATTTCGTTAACCTGAGCGTTAACAGTCGAATAGGGGATCATCTTAGCACCATCCATGACTGGACCAAGGGCATATAGGTCTTTGAACGCTTCTCTGCCCTCCTTTTCGGTCCCACGATGGAAAATACATGTTGCCACCATGGGTTCAGCAGTACCAGGATGCGTCCCTAATATGCACATGGTGGATGAATCCAGCTGGGGATGTTGCATTCCCCGATTAAGAGTGTCGATAATAGCCTCGAGCTTTTCCTGTTGAAAGATCAAAAATCCAGAAAACACCGGGTCCACCTGCTCATAGGCCTGGTAGACAAATTCGACGGCAACACCAAAGTTGTGGCCAGCACCACGTACTGCCCAGAACAAGTCTGGCTCCTCTGTAGCTGAAGTTTTGACAATCCGGCCATCTGCTAAGACCATTGTGACCGAAAGAACATTGTCAATGACCAGCCCGTACTTTGAGGACAGCCATCCGTACCCTCCTCCGAGGGTAAGGCCACCAATTCCAGTATGGTTGACAGTGCCCCCAACAGTAGCCAGGCCATGTTGACCACCAGCTTCGTCAACGTCAACCCAGAGGCAACCTCCCTGTGCGGTGATCGTTTTGCGCTCCGCATCAACGTCGACATGTCGCATACGAGACAAGTCAATTACCAGTCCATCGTCAGATGAGCTAGTCCCTGATACAGAATGTCCGCCGCCTTTTACTGCCAGATCCAGTTTGTGCTGCTGCGCGAGCTTGACGGCAGCACTAACATCTTCCACATTAGCAGCAAGCAGGACAGCACCCTACTGGCAATATCTCGTTAGTTTTTACTCATTTCATCAGCCATATATATTCATCCATGAAAGGAGGAACAAAAAAAAAGCCAGATGCTGCTTACTTACAGCGGGTTTGACTGCCGCATCAGACCAGCGGGCTATTGCTTCTGCATACCCCGCAGACGAGGGTGTCAGAATCTCAGATGATTTGACTTGGGATTTTAGGATCGTAATGAGTTCTGCAGAAATAGGATTCTTGGGGAGAGACATTATATCCGTTGCTATGAGGAATGCAAGGGGTTCTTTAGACAACTAATACTGGTGGTATCTGGACGATTCCCGAGAGTTGCTTGGAAGGTGGCTTTTGCAAGGCCTGTCAACTTCGTACATTGTTTAGAGTTAGCCAGCGTAGCGGAACGACGTGTCGCAGGACATGGTTCCGACTCGACCAATAATTCGATAGCAAACAGCACGGTTTATGGATTATCTCTTTGATCTCTATCATTCAATGGCCGATGTAGTTGGCGGTCGCTAGTTTAACGATGCCTCGGCAAGTAGTTAATTAGTTAGCTGCTTTAACCAAGCTAGGTAGTCAATCTCCACTCCTAGAATATTTTCACACCAACCAAACATCAAACGACAACAACCTCAATCACAGCTACTAACTGCCTTCGTACGGTAGAGAGAGCAAAGGCCGAGGATATATAACTGTTATGAAAACAAGTTGTGAGACGGCCGCAGGCGGCTTCTGGCACTTTACCAGCGACTCGGCCGTCCTTTCGCTTCTTTCAGAATACAACGTCTCCTTCTCGACACATCTTCAACAGCCCATCGAATGACTGAACGTCAGTGACATCTGCAAAGCGAGAGTGCCGCTATCGCCGATTGGTGAGAGACTTTGGTCACAAAATGGCGCTGGTCGACGCATTCTGCGCCTGGGCCTGGGCGGGCTAGTTAACTAGTTGAGCCAGGCGCTTCCAGTGGCCGATGCTGACTATTTACGCGAGTTGCATCGCTTGGGGAGGTGATTGTATGGCTGCTTATACTCGTTGTGCATGCCAATGACGGGTTAAAAAGGAGAATCGGGGTACTCGAGCTGTCTATCCTTTTGCATATTTAGTGACGAAAGTCTGCCGTTGGTTCATTTGTTCAGGACCACACCACAATTACGCACCTCGATATATCCGAAGGACGCTCAAGTTAGCTACAGACCATTTTCGAGAGAGTTTCCGAGAGAGTCTCCGTACACTGACTCGAACCGCCTTTTGCAGCGGGGACTCGCCCATAAAGCAAGAGGAAAGAGAGAGCGACGGATCGTTTGAACTGCCAGCCATTGAGAAACCAGAGCTGAGACTTGCTAAATTCTTTTTTGAAATTCGTGCTCTTCGAAACTTGGGCAAGACGGGAAGTTCTCCTATGCTATCGCATAGTTAGTGGAGTGGCTGCATAAACAGCACGCTAAGCTGCGGATGAAGAAAGTTCTGCTTTTGTATGCAACGGTGGCCGATGCCATGACTCGTCCATTCTTTGTGTCCCCTACTACGGAGTACCACACTCGAAATGCATTCTGCACATGCATTGCAGCAGCACTGCAGGGTCGCTAAGTTCTACCGCCACGAGGACGGCATTCGAGATACATCCCCAATTAGACCATTGGCAAGGCTTGTCATCCTGCTGGCTATGGGTAGAGTTGAAGGATCAGGCCAATCACATGGATCTCGGCCCCAAAAACACGGTGAATTTTATCGCCAGAATTGTGTAGCATCCGATAAATACGCCGTTTGAAGTACCAAGATTGATCCTCTTGACTCCGGATCGTAGCCTTGCTACGTGTGTATATGCGCTATAGGGTTTCCCGCGGATAGGACGCCAAAGCTCGAGCCGGCACAAACTCAAACCTCGACCGGAGAAACAAGAAGCGAACTTGGTAACGATGAACGGAGTACGGAGTAAAGAGAACATCTGCTTGGAAATCCCCAGGATTCGATTCCGCCAGACCGCCAGGGCCCGTAACCCAGGAGTCCCCGCAGGCAAAGTATCAAGGATTAGAATACGAAAGCAGCACCTTCTCTGTGATGCATCTCAATACTTTGGTGTGGACCCTGAGTAACTAGTCTAGGTTCTCGAATCTCCGAACGCCCAAGCTAGTTGACATAGAGTAAGCGGCAATTATATACTGGTATGGGGTGTCGACTCGACATGTCTTACTCCTGCATACTTCAGCGAAATTAGCTGGGGGAAGCGAAAATGGCATGACATATTAACGAGACGAGTATGGCCCTTGTAAAATTCAAGGGGCGGTCACTGTTCTACACCCGGGAACATGGTCAAGGCAATGCCATAAATCGCAACATGGGATGATGTGTTTGCATATTCGAGACTAGGCGGATCTGAGATTCGCTTTCGTATGGAGCCTTTCTGGAAACAGCATAAGATCACACCTTTTTATATCCCGCAAGGTGTAGCTGGCCTCCGTGACTTGTAGCGGGTCCGTTCTTTCATGGCCCATTTCCGTTGCATCCCTGCACCTTGCACTTCTTTTCCCGGATGAAGCTAGTTTGCTATAACCCGATGTGTCGTGCAATGCCTGAGAGTAAGGATTCGGAGCGTCGTCAAGCGGTGTTGGCAGCAGCAGATGTCAGATAAAATGACGGCCGAAATCCCTATCTCTCTAAGGCGAAGCTGGTACTCAGACTCTTGTTTTGCAGAATTCGGGAGCCTAGGGATCAAACAATAAATTCATTATGCATTCAATCATACTCAAAGCAGCCGTGGCTCTACTTGGAGTCTCAACTGCAGCGGGCTTTTCATATCAGAACAGTCGGCTCTGCCTAAAGCTACTAGCACAAGGTGTGGAGGTTGATTTACCCAACTCGACTGACTATGAAACCGAACAACAAAACTACTGGTCGACAGCGTGCACCGCCCTCCGCCCTGACTGCATTATAGCTCCAAAGAATGCCCGGGATATGTCAAGAGCTATTGCTGCTATCCAAGAATCGAAAACAACTCGTTTTGCTATAAAGTCTGGTGGACACTCGCCCAACCAGCTTTTCTCCAGTATACACGACGGAGTGTTGATTTCAACCCGGAACCTCAAACAAATAACATACAATGAACACACCCAGACTGCTGTCCTTGGGCCGGGCTTGAAGTGGGAAGAGGCTGTTGGTGGACTAAAAGACAAGGGTCAAACCGTCGTGGGTGGCCGTCTTGGTGGTATCGGCGTTGGTGGCCTCATTCTAGGAGGTAAGTCTAGCTTGTCCTTATGTATAATACCGATTGCTCGGGACTAATAATTTGTAGGCGGTCTTAGTTTCCTCAGTGGCCAGTATGGCTGGGCTACAAACAACGTCGTCAACTTTGAAGTTGTGCTTGCCAATGGCACAATAGTGAATGCAAATGCTACTTCAAACCCAGGTAAGGACTCAATGGCCGAACAGAGTCTTGTGCCCACTATTCTAATTATCACCAGATCTGTATGCTGTGATGAAAGGTGGCTCTGGTAACTTTGGAATTGTTACCGCCTTTACTGTTAAGACTCATACTCAAGACCCAGAGGTACCTAACCCCCCAAATCCAAATTTATATCAGATTTTCTAAAACATAATAGATTTGGGGAGGCAGTATGTTCTTTGACGGCAATCACACCGAAAGCCTGACCCGAGCGATCCGAGATTTTGCAGAGTACAATACCGATGACAAGGCATCGATTATTGGAACCGTCAATCGCAACCCATCATTAATTTGGGTCGTGTTCCTGACTTATGATGGGCCTTCTCCTCCTGAGGGCGTGTTCCGAAATTTCACCCAGATTCCGAATATTCGAAATACTGTAAAGAAGCAAAGTTACCATAGCCTAATGCTTGCCAATGATGAATATATTCGACATGGCAACCGGTTCTCCATTGGTGCTGAAACAAGCGTCAACCCATCAGGCACACACGGCTACGATATCTTCAAGTCTTTTATTGACCACTGGAACAATGTCACGGACGATTTCATCGATATTCCCGGTAGTGCAAGCTCCCTCGCTCTCCAGCCATTGCCACGATCTATCTCCACCAAAGCCAAGGAGTCAGGAGGCGTAAGTTACGATATCATTCCAGCTGAATGAGAAATATACTTACTTGGCTGCCCAAATAGGATATTGCCGGGTTTGACCCGAGTTATGACTACATGCTATTACAGATTGCTGTCTCTTGGAACAGCTCGACGTCAGATTCTGTAATCGAGGAGGCTACTCGCAAGTATTATACTGTTCAAGGTGAAATGATCAAGCGATTCACCAATGAAGGCAAGCTGCCAAAGGCGTATTGCCCCCTCTATCTGAACGACCTCAACGCCAACCAAGACTTCTGGGGACGCGTGGCCCCTTCAACGAGGGAAAAGGCCCTAGCGGTCAGGCGTGCAGTTGACCCAACGTTATTTTTCCAGAACAGAGTTACTGGTGGATTCCGACTTGGCTAAGGAACCAAAGCGAACAGATGGGAGCATCGAGTCGTCCCCATTTGCACAAAATCATGATGAAAATGATCTGCATATTTTCCCAGTGTTTCTGAAATTCGTGTACATAAATACGTCGTAACGTATTGAACCGAAGAATATATAAAAATAGCATGGAAATAATAGATAACTTCCGGGTATCCCTTCAAAACAAAATTATACATGGTTATATACCTCAAAAATATACGACGCGGTGGCATAGGCTACCACTTGTTATCACTCCCAGCCTCGATTTCAAAAAGCCCATTTTTCCTCTTTTCTGCTTCCCACTTATCTATCCAATATTTCATCTTCTCACGGCTCTTGGGACTGCCAACATTCACTGTAGGAATGATACGCGACTGTCTCTTATACACATCTGACGCTGCCGAC
>OJKM01000092.1_pt1 | contig 13811 bp, 15 predicted proteins | sample 1596631 | NCBI WGS metagenome assembly OJKM01 (sample SAMEA3904683, study PRJEB24821) | metagenome | biome: Builtin; feature: hospital; material: surface | place: USA | collected 2013-06-06 | reverse complement strand
ATCTACACGTAAGGAGTCGTCGGCAGCGTCAGATGTGTATAAGAGACAGGTGTTGCAAGGCCTAGTACCTTGGATGCGATTGATTCCATTAACAGAACAATTGCAGGCTTTGGAATTGATTTCGAACATGGTGCAACGGAGGAAAATAATGCAATTCAAGGCCTCTTGTGGGATCTCAGGCGTCAGTCCCGCCTCTGCCCTTCAGATATGGAGAGCGGTGCTTTGAATATTGAGAGGTCCCATGATATCATGGGAAATGTGACTGTGGCGCTCTTCTCCAGCATGGGAATCACTCCGCCAGATGGCCACACAACGGCAAAAAGAAGCGATCATCTATTAACGATGTATCTTAGGATGTTCGGTTTTGTATTTCTATATTATTTCATCGTGGCTGCTCTTGCCATGTTTATGTTTGCGGCATTCATCTTCTTGGTCAACCATGATCCCACAAAAAGAGTGTTTCGACTAGGTGCCACGGGAACACGAGTGGTGGCAGGATTATCATTGCTGAGCATCATAGCCTTAGTGTCGAATTTTGACCTGGCTTATAAGTACATGACAAATCCTATGATCCTCTTCACGGTAGCTCTGGCACTTCTTATATGTATGTTCCTCTTTCCACGGTCAAACTCCGCTCGGTAGCTGATGCACGTTTCCTAGGTCTCTTGAGTGATCAACTGTGGCATACACTGGCCTTCTACTCTGCAAGTTTTGAAGCTGAGAGTGGCAATGACATAGAGCTAGATGCCATACCTACCAGTACATAAATAGTGACCAAGAGAATAGCGACAGCAACGGAAAAGGGTGTGTTCTAGGCTTTGAAATTTTGTTTCCCAGACCCACGTATTGATATGATAGTGAACCTCAAACGCTACTTACAGAAGGCATTATTATATCTTTGATCTGGCCTTACCCTTGCTTCTTAACACTGTAGAATCCATTCTCTTCCCTTCGTCATCTTGTTCCGCAACTTCTAGAACGGGGAGACTTTGAGGCATGATGCGCCGCGGACTAGCACCTGGGACAACCGAATAGGGGCTAAAATCGGTGACACCGCCGTGCTCACGTAAAAAGTCCTCATCTAAGGCCAGAAGTCCATTAACGACAGAAGGTGGCGATTTTAGTATGGCGAGGATGGCATCAGAAAATATTGTCTAGAGCTTTCAATTAACCTTCCTGGAGTGGATGCTTCTTTGGGAGGTATCAAGGTTGAAAGAATCTCACCGGCTTTCGAAGATCTTTCAAAAACGAAGGATCCATATTAGTCGATTGCTGTGTTGCAGCAGATTCAATTGACTATATATCCTTGCTCTCAGACACAGCGACTCATAGGAGGAAGCCGTCGATACTTACAACAGCCGGCCAAATGCTTGTAATTGCCATACCATCCCTCTTTTGCCGAATGAAATCCATAGCGAGGCCCTTTGTCAGGACACTCATTCCAACCTTGCCTACCGGGGGGACATTGAATTAGTAGCTTTGTATAGCCACAGTAGCTGAACTAGTAAACTTACCCATAGCGTAGGCAGTCTTTCCCCTGAAGAATCGGGAATATATCGGCGGAGAGACAACTATGATTCTACCTTTCCAGCCATTCTTCTCAAAATAAGGAAGGGATGCATGAACACTAGCATATAACCCTTGAGGATTAACTTGTTGCATAAGCATAAAGCGTTTGACAGGCGTGTTCCCAATTGAAGACCACCATATTGCACCGGAGTTATAAACTAGGACGTCTAGCCTTCCATATAGCTCTTCGGCAGTCTTTCTAACTAATTCCTTGACAACCTCAACATTGCGGGTATCAACTGGCAGTGCAACTGCTTCACCCCCTAGCTCATTTATCTCCCGAGCAACTGTGTTGATCGTAGATTGGGGTGAGTTTGGGTCCGGCGGAAATGGCACAGTCTTGGAGGCATCGGACGTTGTTTTGGCCGCAACGACAACTGTGGACATTCTCAGTCATATAGTTCAGATGCTTGAGTATGAATGTGTACAAACATACCGGCATATCCTTCTTTTGCGAGGTCGATCGCGATCTGTCTTCCAATTCCCCTGGAAGCACCGATAACAAGTGCTACTGGCTTAGAGGCTCCCATGAGAGGTATCATTTGAAAATAGTGATTATATATATATGGTATCCACTTCCAGATACTTCAGTTGAGGGATATGGTATGATAGAGCCCCGTTGTAAACGAGACGTATGATGTTTTATCGGCGTGAATCTGCCTTGGTCGATGTGGTTGTCTTGATGCCGGCTAATCGTCGCTTGTTGCCGAACCTCGGCATCTCTAACTAGACGTCAGATACCCAACTACATAGCTACGACAGAACGAACAACCTCCTCCAAGCTCGCCAGTTAAGTATCAGATATCTCGGGGAGCTCTACCCTTTATTCACTATTGCATGCTGCCGACCTTTGTTGTCTGTGCATTTTTTTCTAACCTCTATGGAATCCGAGTGAAAATGGGAGGCAAGATTGAAGCATACCTTGATTGCCGTAAGCCATATCCTACCTCTAGTATAGCTTCACTCCCAGAGGATCTCCATAACTAATGACAGTCAATAGCCTCTCCATATTCGTATTATGCGTTTCTTCACCTTCTAAGGAACCGTGATGTTTTGGAATCCCATGGAGTCGAGATTGAGTAAGCTTGCCGTTAATCCAGCTGAGATAAAGGTACCAGTCTGATATGAAAATAGTGTCCACCCTGTATTCCTTGGTGGAATAAATGCCGGCTCGGGTATGGAGTGTGGAACGGATGATTATGAAACTATACCCCGTCACTGAAAGTGGTATTCTAACCTCTTCTTGCAATGCAGGCAACAAGCCGCCATGGACTCTCCCAGCCAAGGCAGCGTATGGGCAGTTCGACCGAGTGCGAGCAGGGAAATACTTCGGAGTCGATGATTTCAAAGTCCCGTCCTTTTTCCCTCCTCTAACCATTCTGGTGGGCTTCCTACACATATAAAGCATTATTAGAAGCATTATAGGCAATCTAACTGTCTTCTGAACAGCCTCAGCGATGCGCGACATATATCAAACAGAATTACCCGCGGGAACGGTTTGAAAATACGTTTCTGCTGTATTGGAAATATATGTTTTACAAAAATATCGATCTGAGCAAACCGGAGGGTATGACCGAGCTGCTGGAGGAGGCGAACTTCTCAAAAGGAGAAATCGATCGTATCCTGACATCTGCAAAGACAGATGAAATCAAAAAGGCGCTGGCCGACAGAACCCAGGAAGCATTAGATAGGGGTGCATTTGGTGCACCATGGTTCTGGGTCCGGCATGCTGAAACTGGGAGAGAGGAGCCATTCTTTGGAAGTGACAGGTTCCATTTCATGTGGGGATTCTTGGGCATCCCGTTTGATGATGTGAAGATCAGGCCAGCAGAAAAGGCGAAGATTTAAAAAGCCTTGAGATGACATGGTAGTTTCAAGAAGGAATATGTTTTTTACAAGGTAGAGAGGTAATAAATACCATTCGCAACTACGCTGTATCTAAAGGTTAGCTGCATTATCATTTTAGCTATCACCAAATGCAGACCCTAACTTCGCTGCAAGACCCTTCCGGCTGCTTCGTTGTCCCTGGTCATCGAGACCAGCCCCTTGAGTTGCCATGGCCTCGGCTTCAGCTCTGCTACCATATGCCTGAGCCCCCGGAACCTCCAACTTCGCGTTCAGCACGTTGATACGCAGTATTTGCAGGTGCGCATTTTCCAGGTACTCTCTCATACTGTCCAGCGCTTCTTCATGCAGCTGCTCTCTCGCAGGCGGTTTGCTGGTAACGATTACTCCTTTTTCAAAATCTAATCTAGCATCGAGGGTTTCACTCTGTATAAGTCCAATCAACTCAGACACAAATGCGCCATTTGGTTTGAGTTGCCCCTGCTCATCTCTGATTTGTTCTTTAGGAGCAAATACCTTGGCCATGCCATCGAGCGTGACACGGCTGTAGGGTATGATATGTTGCTGTATTGCCTTCGTCCTGATGCGCCTGTACAGCGTCCGGACGTGTCTTTGCAGGTGCAAATCAAGAAGGTAGTCAGCTTTGTAAGCCTCTAGGATATCCAGGCAAAGCCGAAACTTTGATGCACAAAAGAATGAAATGGCTTGGCGGATATGTGGTTCTAATTCAAGGAAATTTCGAAACGACTTGTTTTCGAGAACATTTTTGGCGAGATCAGCTCGGCTCATGGACGCTAAAGCACAGAGACCACCGTAAACCGCCACATCGTTTGGTGAGATCACCTCCTTGTAATTATCGCCAAGGGCTGGGTCGGTTGATAAGAAAGTTATTGCAGCTTCATGGTATGAACTTGCTGCGAGTTGTGCTAAGCCATGTGAGGCAAAGAGCTTAGCTTTACACTTCGGTTCGTCTTCCGGTTTAAACTGAAGACTGCGCAAGCGGTGGACATTTGCTTGGAGGGCTAACCAATCCGAGCGATCAATGGCAACAACAATGTTTTTAAAAAGCATCGAAGCAATATGAGACGTAGTAGTGCAGTAGTCCCGCATTCTTGAAAATGCATGGGAGGCAGAAGCAAGATCACCTATGCGATGGTAATGCATACCAAGATCCTCATTCCCCATCTATAAAACGTCAGAAACAGGAAACGAGGAAATCATGGAAGGGGAAAAGGCGAATGCTGGGGAGCCTACTCGTATGCTCTCCTTGATCAAGTTGTTTTTATACCCTTTCAATTCACGTTCCAATCGATTCGTATCGGCTTTGACGACTTTCGTAGTATTGTTGATCCATTCGGTGTCCAATACAGCTTCGCTGTCGGCCGGGGAAATCTGGTTGAGTGCCTCAACTGCCGTCTCATAACAATTAACGTCCACCCCCGACTTTGCTTCAGCAACTGCCATCTTTAAAGCTTCAACAGCAAGAAAACTTGAACAGGTTCCGATCAGATATAATCTAGCAAATTTTGTCCTCCCTAGTAGAACGAGCACCAGCCGAGGTGGTTAGTTTCACGTATAGACCGCGTCTTCTTAGGAACGGAACATCGTACCGGTGTAATTTGATATGTATGTTTCGAGATCAAACTTAGGTGGCTCTATATAGCTTGGTTAGACAGTGCTTTAACAGCTCAGCAATTTGTGAATTTCGGCAAGCATACCGTCAACAATGATGCGTGGTCTTGTTAGACTTCGGCTTTGGTGTTCCCCTGCAGGTTCTACATCCATCGCTGAGCTACCCGCGCCATTGCCGGCCCAGGCTTGTGATGACGACTCCATGGTTGTGTCGGGGCTGTATCTATGCCTTGATTGTGTGTTGTATTGAGGTAGAGTAGCTTATGGAGAGCGGGGTGACGTTTGCCTTAGAGAAAAGAGCAACAGCACAGCTAGGGCTCTGACTTAAGCTCTACGCCCTGGCAGCATGAATACAAGAGCTTGATTATGTTTGTGCCTCTTTCGTCCCCGTAGATGGGTTTCTAATTCAAATTCTGTACTCAGTTAGCACGCCCACTCGCTGATAGATGGTTAGAAGGCGGGAAGAGCGAGTAGCAGAGATGTCTGAGAGAAGGGAGTCCTCTTATAGAAATTCAACGTACATATCTGTTAGAAATGCAAGTAGAGCTCGTGAATCGTTCCCTTAACCGTCGTAAATCGTGATGTCATGTCCTGATGTCTGTTGTTTGGTCTTTTGACAGCCAAAAAAGAAGCTCGGGAGATCAAAATAAGGCTACCTGATTACGTAATGAAGTACTCGATACGAGATAACCCAGTCACATGAATATATGGCTGCCCCTGTTTCCCTGCTGTACTTTTCGGATAAAGAAAGGAGATATCATTTACAAGCACATGGAGTATTAAGTTGGTGTTGATATGCATTTTCATTTATGGTCATAAGTCAATTATATACCATTATCCCGTCTTTTGATTCCCAATTCTTTTTCCCCCTTTTCCATTGGAACCCAGCCAAAAAAATAGAAACAGTCACAAAAGAATTTAGGAGACACAAGGCGCCAGCTATGTCAAGTATGGGTAAACAAGTCAAGAACAAATATACCAAATGACAGGCGACCCTCGAAAATGCACATAATATAGGGAATAAATGGCAGTGACAATGGAATAGTAAGATAATGCTGTCATGAGTTAAAAAGTTGTACGCGACGAACGGCAATCGTAAACCGATTAGGGGACAAGGAGCTTTTTCGCTCCAGTCGATTGAAATGTGAAAAAATATGCCAAGGTGAGTTTGGTAATAAGAAGGGGTTAGGGGTAGGGAGTAGAATTATGCGGTATGTAAGGAAGGGAGTTTAGGATTAGTGGGACAGATCGGAAGAGAGCAGGGGTATCGATTGAAATTTGAGGGGTTATTGTGAAGTGGGATGTACTTTTTTTGACTCTTGGAATGATCCTTGCAGCAAATCTTCTATCCCATAAGGTCGTCGATGTTGAGTTCATCACCCAGTTTCATGGGATGCTCGATGACTGGGACTGCCGTTGGTCCAATGAGGCCTTCAGTGGCGTTGGGGTCCTTGATCCATGGGCCCTTTTCTTCTTCGGTGGCATTAAGGACGCCCTCCGATCGCTTCAGGGTTTCGATGTCCAGATCGGTAACGTAGGCTTCTCGACCCATGCAGTCCCCGGCAGGGAGCTTAAGCCGGACTTCAAACTCGTTGTCAAGCATCATCTCATCTTTCCATAGGCGACGAGGGCCGTCATAAAGGCAGAGGAGACGTCGCTTCATCTTCATCTTGCTATTGGGACAGCTCCATGAGGGAGGGTAGTTGTTTCGGTTGTTTCGGCGCCTTGAGGTGGTAACACGGTTTTTGGTCACCTTGCTGTTGGTGGAGTTGGATTTAGAAAGTGAGCCCTTCACAGAAGAGTTGGATGAGTCGTTTTGTTTGTCCGCAGCTTCTTCGATGTCATCGCCATCCTCGATTTGAGTAGCGTTCGACTCCAAGAGCATGTGTCGCTCCATGGTGTCACGGACGGCCTCGTCGGAAGCGACTTCGGTCAATCTTCGGGAGTTGATGGCCTCAGAAGGTTCTTCCTGCTGTACTACTCTCAGGACACAGTCGTCAAGATGCTCGTAGAACTCCTGGGCGTTGGAAAATGTCGCTGTACATGTGGAACATTTTCCGGTGGCATCCTGACAGTAGCTGGACAGCTTTCCACTAGGAACAGACGGAGGAGTTTTCTTCCTGCCGTTGGGAGCAGATTGGTCAACGCCGTGTACTGTCGTGAGATGGCGTTTAAATACGTCCGCGCGGTTAAAGCTTTTCTCCGCAGCGGAGCCTGATCCGGGGCAGAATCCACAAACCATGGTCCCTTTGTAATGTGTCAACGTGTGACGATTTTTATCATATTTTCTTGCGAATCCCTTCAGATGGTACTCGCATGTCACAATTGGACACTTTTCGGGACGTTCTGATTGGTGAGTGAGCATATGTGCCTTGAGGTCTCTGAAGACACGGCCGCAGTCTGGGTGGGGACATCTTCCTTTCTCATTTTCTTCCTCGGCTTCATTTCTGGTTGGAGAGGTGCGGGCAGATGGACGGGAATGAATGGAGGAGATGGACGACCTGCGCCCCTGGAACGGTCTAGGTGTCGAGAAGGTATTTTGCTGCACAAAAGAGGGGTTCACGTCGAATTTCTCCTGCTTCTGGGGTCCGGATGCTCCCTGGGACCGTTGCGGTTGCTGAGGGGTATGAGAAATGTTAAGAGGAGAGTGTGGTGAGAGAGGAGCGAAGGCGGGTGAAGAGATGAAGGGATATGGGGATTCCTCTGCGTACGACACGGCTACTCCCGAAAAGTTGCTACTCTGTTGCATTGGCTGTAACAATGCAGGATCTATTTAAACACCATCAGTTCTTTGTCTTCAACGCCAACACGGCGGTCATGCCGTATATCTGGAAATGTCCATGATGACAAGACGTTGATGGAGGAATAGAAAACAACCGGAAGGGCATGTTGAGAAAGAGGAGAGTCAATGAACATGCCAAGCATTAAGAAGCACTAGCAGTGTTATTGTCTCAGGAAACTAAAGTGTATGTTTCCGTAGATCTATCTTTGTCCGCAAACCACCATTTGTGTCGAGTCATGACGGTGGGCTGAAGACACAGGATATATGAAAGATAGAACATAAATCTTGCGGATGATGGAGGGATATACTAAGTTATATCGCTCGACCAACAGGCACAAGATTTATAGGATATAAAAAAAGGAGAAGAAAGGAAGAGTTAAGAGAAAGAAAACGAGGTCTAGAAAGTACTTACCCACATAAGGAGTGGAAAACTTTTCGCTCGCATATAGCATCTCAGGGTCGATGCTATTAGACAGGAAGTCACTTGGATACCCTTCACCAACCATGGCTATTTGCTCCGCACCCACGGAGACGTCGAGGTCAAGCCACTGGTCTTGATAAGGGGAACCTATTGATGAATTTGTTGCGCTGGGAAGAGAGTGGGTAGAAGCCGAGGAACTGATCGAAGAGTACCGATCGCCCGGCTGGGAGAGCGGTAGAAACTGTGGCGAGCTGGAGGGCTTTGGCGCCAGCCTTAATTCACTTTTGGCAGGGTAAAGTAGCGGAGAATCCAGAGCCAAGGGTTGCTGGAGCATAAATGGATAAGGATCGCATGAAAGACTGCTGCAATTGTTGTATGCCCCAAAGAGCGCTTGTTGCTGCGGGTCAAGGGAGTCTAGCGGGCTGTTAAAGGCAGACGAATCCATGGGGAGTTGTTGGAGGTAAGATTGCTCGCGAGCAGGGCGCTCCAAAGCGAGCATGACGGAGAGCTTGCTCTTTACGCTCGGTCAAGAAGCAGAGTAGGAAACAAAGAGAGAGTAGTGCAAAGTAGAGGCACAGCGAAAGGAGGATAAGGAGCCACGATAAAAAGAAGCTGCGAGTCCGTGAGCGTTTATCTCCTTAGTATTCCCTATATCCGCGGTAGAAATAGGATTCTAGGCAGACAAATATGGGCTGGATCTAATTGGAGGAAGCCGAGGTCAGCACATGGGGGATGGACGGAGATGATTTCTGCTTTCGCTTGTTCTTCTTTTTGGCAACTGGAGGACGACCAACGAGACGAGAACGAGATAGAAAAAAAAAAAAAAAACGAGAATGGGAGAGGAAAAAGAACATATAAGGCAAAGGAAAGAGGGAAATTGGTAACCAGGGCAAGCGATCGATGTGTACAGAACAACAGGAGATATCAAGTAGTTTATGTCGCCAAGCTTGGGTTCAGGGCAACAGGGAGAGTGATCGATGGGCGGGCCGCACCGCTGTTTACGGGCACCAAGAAGGGTGGCAAAGGGCAGCCCTTTTAAACAGCAGCCATGACCACTCACACAGCAGACGCATCCAGGCCGATGGAAATAGGCCGCTAGGGAAGAAGGGTGGGCAGCGGAACGGAGATAAGCAGAGGACAACTGGCAAGGGGGAGAAGGAAAGAAAAGAGAGAAGTCAAAGCAAATGGATGGAGGAGAAGGAGACGAACCACGAAGAGCCGATCGAAAAATTGGGAGGATGCAATGCGGCGACCAATAGGCTTGCTCAGGTGGCAGCCTGAACAGTGGACTGGAAACAAGGGCGAGAAGACGAACTAGGTCGTATTTTTTTATGACTGATCGGTCAGATATTTGATCGTTCTGCTAGTTGATGTGAAGATCGGAGTGCTGTGGAGCTGGAAGCTCTTCTCCCTAGGAGCACATGTTATGATCAAGTCGTTCGTCCTTCAAATTTTGGTGAGTTTTGAGCAACAGGTCTGGACGGGCTCAGATACGATGAGTAGTATGGTAGTATGAGTATGGGGTCGAGAGAAGGAGTGGGGGGGGGGGAGGAAAAAGGAGGCGTCTGTCGAAAAGGGTAGAAGAGATGGAGGGTGTAGGCGGTTGGCAGTTATATAGATGGGCCTAACAAGTCCGAGAAGATGAGTGGAAGAAGGAAGAAGGGTGGAGGAGAAAAGAGGCAGAGCATCAGTTATATAAAAGGGCTCAGGGCAACGATATTGGAATTATATGGATGGAAAGACGAGCCAGCCCAGGGAACTCAATATCACCATCAGGTACCGCTATGTAGCTTACCCACGAACGGGACGCTTCCACTGAGATGGGTATACGTGAGAAGAGCATCCACTTGGCCTGCGTGCATGGACAGGGGGAAATGGACCGGGGGGCAGGGTAGGGCAGGGATGAACGCCCATATTAATTCTCGACTCTTTTTCCATACATAGTCCTAGCCGTATCGGCCATTACATACGGCCACCCGAGTGTTTTGGGGAGGTTCCGTATGGGAGGGATACATGGCCCCCTTTCTGCCCAGGCGCCTGGTGCTTTGTATAGGCTTCCGTACTGACCGGCGGCTTCCCCGTCGCACGGGAAGCAACCGCGTAAGAACAAATACGGGCCATATCATTCATCGTCATCGTCATGCGGGTGTCGGAGTCTCCTTCGAGTTTAAAAATTAAAATCTTGCGTAGGGCTTAGACGGCGGGGCACGGATGGGACAAGCTAATCCATCGGTCGGTTGTGACCCTTCTCATCCTCCTTGATGTTTGTTTCTCTTTCTCTTTCTCGCTCTCCCTGTGCCACACCTTCGAAGCGTCCTGGAGATGCGCAGTAGTCCCGTAAGATTTGGTTATCCGGCTTCGACCCAGGTGCTTCGACTGACGGACTGGAGTTGGGATTGCGACGGTGACAACCCCCTCCTATCTTTTTAACTCGAAGCCTTATGCGCGGATACTTACTATGAAAAGACACGGATGGTTGTTTCAAATCCAAAATAGCAACAGACCAATCGAGTGTCCTCCGGGGAAACTGGCCCGGCGCTCACTGGCTACTGGATCAGAGACGAGAAGTTCGACACCCAAGCATGAACTCTCTTGGTTTGTCTTTGTTTTTCCCCTTTTGTCGTCTTTTTTTTTTTCTTCTCTTTCTTTTTTTTCGATTCTCCATCTTATTGCCAATCCATCAACTTTCGTCACAGAATAACGAATTTGATGACTGTAAAAAAAAAAAGGGCCTGAAAAGAAATGATTAGTAGGAAAGGGTAAAAAAAAAGTAAAAGACAAATAACAGGAAGAAAGCATGGATACGTCTTCGTCGTCCCACGTAATGTGCAACCCCGGCTATGCAGAAGCCTCTCTTTTTGATCGTGAAACTCCGTGTATTCCTCCGCAGGAGGAGGAAAAGAGAGTTAGCCTTTCTGATGGTATCCAAAAGAAAGCGCAAAGTATCCCTCATACGGAGTAACAAACTCTCCTTTCCTCTCCTCACCCTCTCTCTTTTCTCTCCTCACTGCTGCTTCCCCTTCACCGTCGCTCCGCAAACCCCGGTCAAGGTTTAGTAAACATTCTTGATCCACACCATCCTCTCTTCGGCGAGATAATTGGCCCAAGGTAGCCTTATGGCCACTTTTAGTACTCACCCTCAGGTGTGCAAGGATTAAGGAGAACCGGTCAACGAACTTTCGCTGCGGTCTGCATGCATGCAAGAATGTTTGTCGTTGAGTACTCTCCATGCAGGTTCTAGGCGGAAATTCTATCAGATTGCTTCCCCTTTGGGACTCCCCTCGATCCGCAATAGGCTATGCTTAAAGCCTTGAACCTATCCAAGGAGGTGCGTAAAGAATCCCACCTGGGGATACGATGCGTTTTACCTAACCATCTGTCAACGTGCTTTATCAGACTGGGCGCTGTCAATCACCGTTGCCCTGCTCAAGCCCATCCCTTTTCACCGCGGATATGGCGTATAATAGTTGCTGTCGCTCTGGTGAAGACTCGGTCAACGGCGCTATCGTGATCATCTTCGTTTACTAGCCTGTTGTTGTTGTTTTTTCTCTCCCTCTTCCGGTCCCCGAAAGGCCTGTCTGTGCTACCCAACGTATTCTTGGAGTTCAAAAATGGGACAACTCCTTTTGTCTTACCTGGATATTGACGAATTGTAACTATACATCGGATGGAGAGACAACTTCAACCGATCCACGAATAGTTCAGATCGAATATAGCCGTAATATTGTCGAACATGAATCATTTTAACTCCGTAGTTGTCCGCATGTTTTGTTGAATCTTGGTACCGTATCTCTGGAGTATGATCGGCTGTTCTATTGTTAATAATTCCCACTCTATTCCATTTGACTTACTTATTGGGCATAATACTTCTCCTTTTTCAAGTCCTTCATTATTACCCAAAAACCCTCGTCAAAACCTCCTCACCCTAATTAACCCAGTTAGGGGGAAAAAGGAATACGACGAAGTGTGAAATGACGATTATCATCGTTCTGTCCACTGGACAGCCCTATTGAAGGCCCATCTAGACCCGCATCTTCATTTCAATGTAATCTCAAGAGAGGAAGCGCTCGTCGCTTTCCTTTTTCTCCCTGCTATGATTGCGAGTCATCGAAAAGAAAAAAAGACGCAGGGCAAAGAATATGTTCTAGAATGCGTTGCATTTTGATGTCATCTTACATGGCCTCCTGTCGCATGTCCCCAGACCTGGGTCATAGGGCAAGCTTAAGATACATGGGGGAGGGCTGCCGGAAGGAATTTAATAATGTGCAAGTCAGCATAAACTTCATACGGAAATTTGGTATCAAATAAAACCCACCTGATATTCAGTTTGACATGGTATGGAAGGAATATTATTATCAATAATAATACCACTTAAACACCAAGTCTCGCTCATCTGACACTAGTAACTTATGCTCCTGTTTGTGATCGCCTGAAACTGCATAAAATGCTGCTTGCAGATATGTATATGTGATGCTCCCCATGCTTTTCTGACGTATCTGATGTATCTGGTGGAGGCCTGTCTGTCTCGAAATATTCGTACAAGTGACTTGGCTTTTCCCAGCACTGCTGCTAGCCCACAACCTTATTGTCTGACGCTCTACGTGGACTTGGTCCTGGCTCATGAGGGGAGTGAAATCTAGCCGTCGTCGCCATCCGTGGGCAAGCAGCGTCTGTCACAGGTCAGCCAGCATGTACCATAGCGATTCTGCATCGCTCTATCAATAACGGCCGGGACGTTAAGGAGTGTTCTCACCAGTCAAGGGCCGTGGTAGCCGAATCGGCTTGCTGCCACTATTTTCCCAATCCAGACTAGCAGCCTCCCCTCCGCCGAACTCTGCCTGCTGCCCTGTCCCATGCTCGCTTGCTTGTCCGTGGTAACCGTCCGGCCTCCAGCCTCCGTCCGCTGTAAGATTGATTTCGTGGCTTTGTTTTTGCGTTGCTTGATATTTCTTTTTCGCTTGACGTCCTTTTTCCTTTTTGGGGCTGGCGGTGAACGTTCTGCCAAGTAGCACCACCACAACCAATGGCCTCGCGAGAAAGCCGGGCGCGGTGTCTTATGTAAGGATTCGGCGCTCTCTGGTTGGTCAATGGCATTTTGCTATTTTTATCCTTACCGCAACTTTATTGCCGAAAACCAAACTTTCTTTTTCCCGGTGTTAATGTTGATATCAGGATGGCCAGGGAGTATGAGCATGAGCATGAGCATGAGCATGAGCATGAGGGAGACGATGCAAGATAAGTCGGGTAAGTGACAATCAGTGAACATCTGGAGGGTGGTTGGCGGCGAAACTGCAAGCTTCCGCGAGGTAGCATCGGTTATTTGGATAAGAGCGGCTCATGCAGGGAAATTTACACTGCCATTTTGATTGCTCCTAGACAAGCGGAGGAACGCGGGCAACGAGGGTGGACTACTTGGTGTTCCATCATAGTAACATATTGAATACAACTCAAGACACAGCATCTCAACTGTGTCCTGTACTATGGATGAAACTGTTATCGGCTCCTTTTTGTCCAGGTTGTTTGGTCCTGTGGCCTGTCTCTTATACACATCTCCGAGCCCAC
>OJKM01000091.1_pt1 | contig 13824 bp, 12 predicted proteins | sample 1596631 | NCBI WGS metagenome assembly OJKM01 (sample SAMEA3904683, study PRJEB24821) | metagenome | biome: Builtin; feature: hospital; material: surface | place: USA | collected 2013-06-06 | reverse complement strand
CAACCTACCTAACCTAAGCTTCCATCGCAACATTCAAAGATGAAAGAGGACGATAAAAGCCGATATGGCACTTGCGACGAGCGCGGCGGTGGACAGGGTCGAGCAGTTCTCGCAGAAACGAGAGACAATGTCGGCTAAGAGGCCCATGGTGACTTGTTCGTCTTCTTATCCTCCTGCTTCTGCCTCTTCTTCTGCTGCTTCCGCTCGAGACTTGTTCGTTGTTTTGGTATGCCTGAAGCTGCGGACGAAGCAAGGAAAAAAAAATGTCGACCTTGAGATCGACTCGCATTTTATGCAAGGGGCGTACGGTACTGTAAGATAATGCATTGTTCCTGGTATTTTACGTAGTTTTTATTGGTTTAGTGCTGTATCTCCAATACAAAAATTACTGCTGCCATCTCCCCCCCCCTTTTTCTCCCTTGCGGCGAGCAAGCAGGCCAACGGCCGTCGAGATGATTACAATCCGAGCACGCGACCAGCGGAGACGGCCTTGGAACGGTGTTCCTGCAGGGCGTCACCTCGTCCACGGATTCTCTGCTGCCTGAGAGCGACCTGACTGTGGGCGCATCAGGCCATCGCGGCTTCAGGGAGGCCGGCTTAGTCATGGCAGGTTAAGCCATTAACGGCTGTCAATATCAAAGCCATTATTGTCTGGTGAGTGAGAAGAGACTGTAATTACATTGCCCAGTGGACGCTATTGTACCCATTAGTTATATCGCACAAAATGAAATCCTAAACACGAGAATCGCCGTCGTTTCCAAGCCAGTGATCAAGCCAGTTATTCTGTTGCTTTTTGGTTAGTTGGCCCCCTATCACCTTGCAACCAGGTGGTATTTGGAAGAACAATTAGAAAAAAAAAAAAAAAAAAAAAAAAAAAACCACAATATAAACGAAAAAGGTATAGAAAGAAGTTGAAAACAAAAGTCCGGAATAGCACGGTGTGGCTAGTAGTATCATCCCGAGACGGATGGCTTCTGCTACCTCTTTCTTCCTCGTGGGGTCTTGTCTGCGTCGTCCTGATGGACAACCGGCTTCCTTGCCTCACTCTCAAGCTCCAGCGAGTCGTCAGACTGCTCATCAAATAACACCTGGTCTCCACTTCCACCCAATTCCATGAACTCCTTTGAGTTCCGGTTGCCAGCCGGTTTGGGCTCCTGGGCTCGAGGCACAGGATGATTCTGGTATATCGTTATGTTCTGGGAAGCAGGGTCATCTTCCTTTGTCTTCACTACCTGCTTGACCGTGACTTCATGTATATCACTCAGCAGCCTGCGGACCATAGTTGGTCGACGTTCTTTTGACACCCTGAGGCCACCGATGGCCCCAGCTAGGTCATCGGTGCTGTCTGCCACCCTAGGCTCATCGGGGTCGATGCCGGTGATCCATGGGTGCTCGAGACATTCATCAACCTTTAAACGCTCCTTCACGTCGACTTCGATCATGGAGTCGATAAGGTCCATGGCTTTATAATCGACGGAGTCCCAGTATGGGGAAGGGTACTTGAAGATTCCGAGCTGGATCTGCTCTTTCTGAGTGTATGGGTAGTCTCTTGGGTGGTACAGCTCATCTGAAAAAGGAGGGAATCCGCAGAGGCAGATGTAGAGTACCACTCCGAGTGACCAGATGTCAACGGCCCGGGTGTACATCCTGGCTTCAGCGTTTTCTGCCAGTATCTCAGGAGCAACATCTGATAAGAATTGTTAGATGCAAATTTGGTGGATAAAAACACCAATGTTAACAGAGCAACAGGGAAACTTACAGCCAGGCGTTCCACATCTACGTTTATGATATCTTAGTAAAATTGACCCCGATTTGGACGGCAGAAGGTGGTGAACTTACAGCGTGGTGGTGAAGGAGTGTTCACCGACAATCTTTGCGAGGCCGAAATCTGCTAATTTTACGGTAAGATCTTTGTCGACAACCAGAATGTTCTCTGGCTTTATGTCACGGTGAATGATATTTCGTTCATGCTACGATAACCGTTAGCCATATGCATTGTCACAAGTGTGGTTGAACGAAGCACGAACGACATACCAGGTATCTCAAACCTTCAAAAAGCTGAATGAATACTTTTCGTGTCTCCTCCTCGCTGAGTTTCTGATGCCTAATGATCCAGTTGAACAGTTCACCCTCTGGCGCAAGTTCAAGAATGAGGTAAACACCGTCGCTCTCGTCAAAGGTATCCTTTAGACACAGCATATTCGGATGGTTGACGCTCATCAGCATTGAAATCTCTTGCTGTAGTGCCTCACGGTCTAGCCTCTGAACAGCGCCTGGGCGTTTCTCAAAATGTTTGACGGCATACTTCACCCCAGTAGAACGTTCAGCGCATAGATAAACTGAGGCAAAGTGTCCCCTGCCCAGCATATCGAAGAGCTTATACTGCTGTCGGAACTTGCTTGTGTTCCTACTCCGCGGGTAGTTGAAGATGAATCTGGATTCTTGCAAGATGGTAATCTCGTCGCCATTTTCGAGCTCTCGGCGTTTGTTCCTGCCGATGATGGCGTCGTTGATAAAAGTGCCATTGATAGAGAGATCTTCTACAATTGCAACAAAGTCTCCTCCCCTGTTTTCGTGGAATATCAGACAATGGCGGTTGGATATCGTGGGGAGCTTGATCCTGAAATCTACAGTTCCAGATGGTTAGCAATGGATCACTAGACCGCGGAAAGTATGCGATGGGTAAGACATACCGCACTCTGCGTGCCGGCCTATGAGATACCCAGCGCGGTTTATCTCTCTAGTTCCACGCTTCGAAGTGGTGCTTTCCGGTGTTGATATGTCTGATGCCGCTCCAATTACCGGTGTAGTATTTGTGCTGTCCCGCTTCTTCAGGACCAATTGGCCTCCAAAATTGTTATCTAGCGGGGTAAGATATCCCCATATGCCCTGGGCCACCTCGTCTTCCACATCGTCAATGGATTGGATTGGGGGATACTGAGAGAAACCCTGGGTGGGACATGAAGACTCGTCTGGCGATTGGCCTCGAGGCGCCTGGTTTCGGCGGCCTTCTGGGGGAGAAACAGTAGCAACTTCACGCTTTTCTTCCGAGATTACCTCATTAACTAGGGGAGAAGGTAGATATCCGGCATCCTGCTGCAATTGAGATGAGATTCGGGGAGATCTCCGTGGCTTCTTTGTTTCATGGTCTGGAACTGGGTTGCCCTGCAGGTTTGGCAAATGAGGAGTTAGCAACTTGAATATTTTTTTCTCCCTAAGGAACCAATGTCTATAACGTGTTCGTATCTTACCCTTTCTCTCTTCAGATTGCTTCTCTCCCTCTGTGGAGGCATGTTTGGCCCGATGTGAAGAAGTTGACGGGCAATTACGAAAACCCCGGATGGACTGCCAATGGCCTCGAAACTTCAACCCCAAGTCGACAACAGGCAAAATCAAGCCCAAACACGCTCTGCCGTGGTAGTAAGGCCAAAGAGTGTCGCTGTCGAAGGTGGTAGAAGCAGTCGAGGAGAGAGGCCAGTGTAAGTGTACCTGCTACCCCGTACTAACTATATCCCAACTATGAGACAGCCGCCGAGGTGTGCGGAGACGAAATAAATATCTTTCGGCTCCCTGAGTTCCAGGCCGGACAAGCCCAGGCCAAGCTGCAGTAAGCCCCCAAGCAAGAGAACGACGGCGCTTAGAGTCAATGGCAGGCCAGGCTGAGCGAACGTCTTGCTTGACCTTTTTTTTCGAAAGAATGCGAAGTCGCTCTTTATATAAGGTTGGCCGCCCGTTAGAGCCGCATCCCGCAGTATTTTATCCTTTAATTTTTGACTTCTTTACTTTCCACTCCTGCTTGGATGCAAATATCCAGCGATCTTGTAAAAGCATTTCCGTATCATAACCTAAGGCGCAAAATTCGATATCGAGGCTTGTTCTCGCGCAGACTGTTTTTCAATGCTGGCGTGCATGTAGCGGTTTCACGCACCCAACACGCCGGGAGACAGAGACAGGGCCCGGAGGCGCAAGAGAAAGCCCTGTAGAGGAAGAGTGGCTTGTTCAGAGCAGTCAACAAGTTCGTGACCCTGTCTGCGTTCTGCGTCCCCCCCGTATCGAGTGTATCAAATGCCTTATCATGCATCTCGCTTTGCTGTCTTGCTGTCCAGTCGTTTCTCTGCTGCGGCGTCACTAGAGAGGCCTCGGCTTGGCGGGTTGATCCTACCAGCGACTCGCATCTCCAGTGATACGCTTCATCCCCCCCAAAACACACGACTGCACGCTCGCTGCACCCCCCTGGAAGCACGAAAAAGAAAAAGCCTCCTGGATGACGGCGAGCCTGGTTGACCGGATATGTAGGTGTTCTCGCCCTGTGTTGGTGCTACGTTGGGCGCAGAAGTTGCTAACTAACCGCCGGGGGAGAGCTTCAGGCATCATTCACCATCGTATATCCGGCGTGCGGCGCTCGAGAAACTTGCGATACTAGCCACAAAACACCCCGGGAAGGACGATGATCAGGGTAATTCAGACGTCGAGAGGCTCATAAGTGCCTGTCATGGCTCCAAGGCGGCTCCCGGTGGCTCCCAGGCTCGCTGCGCCTCGAGTGTACTGCCCCCCTAGCCCCCCTTTTACTGCCTCATACATACACCCCCTTCCTTCAATGGCATCAGTGCTGGAAAGCAGCTAATGAGGAAGATAGGGAGTTCGAGAACTAGACGTCCTGCTTGCTCTGTGCAAGGCAGCTGGCTCTGTTCAGCGTGGTGACCATGCTGCAAAACTTGTCTCTCTGCTGGCCGGGTACCTACCTACGCTCCACGCGCTCCGCATCCATTCGTCTCCCTTCCTACATATCTACAAACCCTCGCCGTGGGAAACCCTGACCCATGATGTTGTTACGGCTTTGCTTTCATTGGGCTCTAGGTACAAGTCGCTGCAGGATGACGTCCACGAAGCCATTGACGAGTACTTGGAAAATTGTCACCAGGCAACAGACCGCCTGCCGGCCGCTTTTGATGCAGATGGGACAGGGATTCAGGTCGAGAGCCATGAATCTACGGATGTGACTACTCTAATGGTATCGCTAGTGGGTTTTCTCCGGGCCTCGTCCGAGTTCCCCCATTTTTGGGCACCACTGGATCGCCTTGCTATTGTAAAGCAGTTACACATCATTCTATCAGAGAGGTTCCTGGTAGCAGTGGAGACCATCTCTTCCAGCATACGGAACTCTCGTTCTCCAGATCCTCTGCTACATGACTGGAGACGGTACACCCGCCAGTATGCGGCTGACGGACGGCCCCTTGGCTCCATGTTGCTACAGCAAGCTTTCATGGGCTTTTTAAAGTCCTGCACATCTCCTGTTGAAAATGATAAAGCCCCACCACTGCCAGATGATACTCTTCTCTCCCAATATGCAGACAGTGGCTATGTAGCCAAAACCTCAGACCGCGGGATGATTAGCCTGGTAAGATACGCCGCAGAAATTGCTGGTGACCAGATCAATCTCCTCGAAGAAGGGTCGGATTACCTACAAGTCAGCTCCACGTGGCAACAACGCCTTGCATTCTTGGTCAAGGCTTTGTCAATAATGTGCTCTATCAACTGCACCATGATTGACCAGGATTCTGTGGATCTAGACCTGCTCTTCACATCTCTGGACAATACCATTTCAGATCCAGACCAAATGATGAACAAGGACCTAGCTACAGTTGTCCTTAAGGCTGCTGTCATTCTAGCAAGGCTATCCCGAGGCAGTGCAAACGGCCTAACCCGCTCTCTTCTTCGCTTCATTGTCCAAAATGGCCAAAGCAGCCCTGTTGTCGCACTGGCTGCCCAATGTTTGGCCCAGAACCTCCGGCTTCTTTCCCAAGATACTGTCATAGGCACCCTATATTCTCTCGGAAACGTCCTTAGCTCTGGGTCGGCAGCTGATAAGGCTGCCACCGCTATAACTGCCGAGTCAGGCCCTGGCTATTCTCATTCGATAGAGACTCGTGCTCCCCCAACGAATGAGAGCTTCTTATCCCTTGCTATTGATGGAGAGGGGGATACCTCCGTCACGGCTAGGAATGTGGTACATGCCATTGTAACAATCGCCACTTATAGTGAAGATAGCAAGATCGTAGCTCTTGCACAGTCTATCCTGGTGCAGAAGATTGGCAAGGCGAATGTCGTAGTTGATGCGTACATTATCCAGGAGACTGCGGCTCTTTCATTGAAGAGTGAGCCTGCCGAGTTCCGTCTCCTGCTAAAGTTCTACTCTCGTCTACTGCGAGATACTGTTGCTCAAGGGAATAACCTCATGCTGGAGGCGGTATGTAGTCCAAGCCCCTTTCATCTATCTGTTCGACCTTGTCAGTAGGAGTTCTAACATATCAATAGATACACAAAGCAAGAAATTTTCTTGCAGCAAATCTTGACCGAAACAGTGAAGTGTTCAAGATCTACCTTGTTTTCCTTCTTGAGAGCTTAGTTAACCAGGGAGCTGCCGTTGAACGTGAAAAAGTTCATTCAGAGGATCTTGAGGCAACTGCTAAACAAATCGCTCCGATATTGAAACCCCTTGCTATACTACTAGCTAGGGCAGGTCGTCTAGATCAATTAGCCTCTGGAGTGTGTGACAATGATGATATCACAGATATGCTCCGGGATGCGTGGTTCAACATTGCAGCCCATGATATATCACTTCACTCAGAGCTTGGAAAGGCGAACTATGAACAGCTACGTATCCTTGCCGAACACTCTCCTCCGCTTGTCTCCGAAAACCGCGCCGAACTGCTCGAGAGTGACATTGAGTTGAACACAATTCTAAGGCGTGGCCAGAGCCCTCAGACTACCGTTGAAAAGAAAAAGAACTTAACGGCTGAGTTGCCTGCACAAGAACATGATATCCGACGCCTGAACTACCCCAAGGCGCTCTTCCTCAATGCAACGCTACTCATAGAAACCCTCCGTGCCAATTCTGGTGATTGTACCAAGGTGTTTACATACTTCCTCGACCCAACCTTGGGTGCCTCGGAAATGGGCAATTGCATGAGAGCAATTGCGGACAAAGTTGTAACTGTCTACCTTGAGAAAACTCTCCGAAGCACATCCGTGAAATTCTCGGCCCCTTATATCGCCAAACAGCTAGCTGATACTTTTACTGCATGCTGTCATCGTATCATCCAAGTCCAACAAACTGCTACACTAGCTGCAAATAAATTAATTATGCAATGTCCATCGGCTCTTTGTCAGAAGCTCTCGTTGTTCACTCTGCTCGATTTGATTACTCTGCTCTGGTCGTCATGCATGGACGAGGAAATGGATGAGTTTGCATGGAACTCTACTTTCACATCAAGCAGGCGGACGGTTCAGGTTATTTTGTCAGACAATTATGAGTTCAGAAGACGTACCTTGAAGAATCTCCATAACCCAGCGCGCACTTGGATCTCAAATGTTATGAACATCGCACCATTAGATATCAAGGGGCTACTGCAGGTAAGAAAGTATGCCCAACCGACACCACAAACCTCGCTAATATGTGTTCTCTCATAGACATACCTTTCTGATTACGATGATGACGGCGTGTATGGCAATATAAACATGGGCCGTTCGTTAGCACTTGAGATGGGCTCAGCAATCCCCTTTGCCGACCAACGATTAGGTATTAAGCTCCGATATTAATCATTTATACTCCGTTAAGCTCTCGTTAACATCTGATAGGATCGATTGATAACCCAGGCGGCACTGTTCTCAATGTAGCTTCCGACTTCATTTCTCAATATAGCACTCGACAAGAGTACCGGTACTCTGAAGCCGCCCCAGCTCGCAGAGGAAAGTCTCCTCTAGCGATATCTTATGGTATTTATTTGTTTAGTATGAGCTATGGTATCAACCTTCTAATATCTTCATTAGGCCAAAGCACCACCGTCCGGATGACCGATTACCCTGACACTGTACAAGAAGCTCTCGCGGCCCTCGAGCATCAAATTAGAACAGAGAAGCATATCTCGCTGGATCTTCCTCGACACATTCTCCGCCGCACCGCTGCTCTTTTGTGTAATACGGATGATAGCCATCCAGCAATCATTGCTTATCTAGTCAGCATTCCCTTCCAGATATTCTCCAAGGAGTCCATTAGGATGGGAATTGCTCTATGGCTAGGAGTTATCAACGAGAAACCAGCTATGGAATCCAGATTATTGGTGGAAGTAGCGCAGGCATGGGAGCGTACAATTCGTCGCAAGCAAGGAATTTTCGACCCGAACTTCAAGTAAGCCATCTTCTCTCGGTTTCTTGCATCCTGACCTGACTAACATTTCTTAGACACAAAAATCCATTTATGAACAAACTTGAATCATCCCCATCCGATAAAGAAGCGATTGTCCGGCGTCATAAAAAAGCTCAGAACATCATATCTCCTCATTTCTTGGTGTTGCAGTTCCTAGAAAGCCATTTCAGCGCAAGCAGACTGGGCAGTTTGAATACCCAGCAGGTATTTAGACGCCTGGTCAGTGAGACATTGATTGCCTTGCGAGATTCTACCGGCCACCCGCTAGCTCGTGAGGTTCATTTCCGTATCATTCTTTTCAGTCTCAAGGTGCTCCATTCATTCTCCGGGCAGAGCAATATTGGTTCCTGGAAACTCAAAGATCAAATTCTCTCTGCTGCACTGAGCTGGTTCAGTCACTCACCAAGGTAAGTTATCATTTTAATCTCACTTCCTAGGACAATACTAAATAAGTATTTTTAGGTGGTCGTTTGGAGGAAATCGCTTGCAGCTCAAAGCTGAAGATCAGGTCCTCCACGATATAGAGTCTATGTTGGAGACAGTGTCTTGGAAAGAGGTAATGGACTCAAAGTCTCATAAATCGCTGCAAGCAAAGCACGATCTACTCCTAATTCTGATTGGGAATGAACGCTCTCGACTCAAAGTCTGGCTTTCTCCACTCGACCTAGAAAAGAAATCGTACTTCTTCTATGGAACTGGTAACAAGACTGTCACTGAGGTAAGCTCCTTACTTTACCACTTCAGATTAGCCATTTGCTAATTATTTGCTTTAGGAGACCGTCGCGGGACTTCTTCGATTGGCATGGAATGAAAACCCAAGCCTAGCACTCCAGCTAGGCTCACGGTTCCCATCCGCTAAACTACAAACTGATATCCGATGGCTTCTACTCAACTTCCCTGAAAAGGCACTGAAAGAGCCAAACGCTTTGGAAATTCTACTTGGGTCAGCTCTTCCGGAGGATGTCTCATTCCAGCTCAAGGTAAATTCGACCTTCCCCTCCCCAGGTGTGTGTGAACAATTTTCTAATGGTAATGCAGTACCTCCTTTATTGGGAGCCAATCGATCCAATCTCAGCCGTAACTTATCTGTTACCAGCGTATGGTAACCATCCCTTTATCTTGCAATATGCCCTTCGATCTCTCGAGAGCTTCCCCGTCGATGTCGGCCTTTTCTATGTTCCACAACTCGTGCAGGCTCTTCGCTATGATGCACTGGGATATATAGAGCGTTACCTTTCAAATACAGCCCAGTTGTCACAGATGTTCGCCCACCAAGTCATCTGGAATATGAAGGCAAACGCCTACAAGGACGAAGACTCTCAGATTGTAAGTACCTCAAATAGAGTTGTGGGTATTCAAATGTCAAGCTAACGAGCAAATAGCCTGATCCACTCAAACCGGTGCTGGATCGATTCATGGACTCTGTTATTGCAAGCTTTACGGACGAAGACAAAGAATTCTATGAGAGGGAATTTGCATTCTTCAACGAGATCACCGGCATTTCAGGCAAATTACGGCCATACATCAAACGTACCAAACAAGAGAAGAAGGAGAAGATCACAGAGGAGCTGCGAAAAATCAAGGTTGAGGTTGGCGTGTACCTGCCAAGTAACCCAGATGGGGTTGTTGTCGGCATCGATCGAAAGTCCGGAAAGCCCTTGCAGAGTCACGCAAAGGCGCCTTACATGGCAACGTTCCGAATCAAGAAGACGAGGAATATTGAAGACGGCAGCAACGCTGTTACTCCTGCCGAAGATGCTGGCCACGAGGAAGCAAAGTTGCAGCTGTCCCAGGTTAAAGAATCCACTGTTCAAAGCAAACGCGAGAGCCTAGCTGCGTCTCAAGCGGGAACATATGAGGTATGGCAGTCTGCCATCTTCAAGGTCGGAGATGACTGCCGCCAAGATGTCCTCGCACTTCAAATGATTGCTGCATTCCGTGAAATATTTGCCAGCGTTGGATTGGACGTCTTTGTCTTCCCGTACCGTGTTGTGGCAACCGCTCCTGGATGCGGCGTGATCGATGTCTTACCCAACTCAATATCTCGAGACATGCTGGGCCGTGAAGCTGTCAACGGTCTGTACGACTACTTCGTATCAAAGTACGGGGGGGAGCAGTCGATCAAATTCCAAGAAGCCCGAAGCAACTTCGTGAAGAGTATGGCTGCATATTCAGTCATTTCATACCTGCTGCAGTTCAAAGACCGACACAATGGCAACATTATGATTGATGATGCCGGGCATATCATCCATATCGACTTTGGATTCTACTTTGATATTGCGCCTGGCGGTGTACGGTTCGAGCGTGCTCCATTCAAACTGACCACGGAGATGATTGCTGTCATGGGAGGATACCATCCGTCTTCGTCAACGGCTGCCTCAGCCACAGCTTCTACAACTACTACATCTACCACTCACTCTGCATCGTACAACAACTCTCAATCATACCGTTGGTTTGAATCGCTTGTGGTTAAAGCTTTCCTTGCTTCAAGACCTTATACTATGAAGCTTTCAAACATCGTAACCCTGATGCTGGACAGCGGTCTTCCTTGCTTCACGCCCCATACGCTGACCAACTTCCGCGACCGATTTGTCCTAGAGAAGAGTGAGCAAGAGGCAGCGCAATATATGAGAGAGCTCATCAGGAAGAGTTACGCCAGCATGTCAACCAAGGGCTATGATCAGTTCCAACTCATGACGAACAACATCCCCTATTGATTGCCATCCCGCTTGGCATACCCATTCTGTTTCCCGTTCCACCATCTTTTGTTTCATATCTTCGGCTTTCTGCCATTTGAGCAACTTGATAGACTTTATTTGATTATAATATAGAATATTTTATTTAATAGCATTCGCATCTGTGAGTCATGACCACCATCAATCCCCAAGTGGCCGATGGTATCCACAACCCCGAGAGCCTTTCGGGGACGCTATGTATGCTGTCGCATCACTCGAGTCTAACAGCGAAGAGGTCAAATGACCTACATAGCAGTCTTCCCGGAGCATATTGGCAACACGTTGTGTGTGGACAGCGCTGCGGCTTCGCTTTTTGCCGCTCGTTCGAACCTTCGTCTGTCCTCCTTTTTTACTCCTTTTTCCTATCTCTCTATCCGATTTCCTCTTATCACTTCAGCTACTTCACCTTTCTTCCGATATGTGGTTGCATAGGGATGAGCGGTCTGTTGCAGGTGGCTTATAGTTATGACCCAACGAACTCCCAGCTAACTGACTAGGCCAAGTCTTCAAGGCTGAAATCAAACCAAAGATGCATCGTAATACCCGTCATCTGGCCAAAGGTAAGTTGAACTTATACCCTGATTCAAGTCTAACTAGCATTACATTAACTAGTACCTAGAGTGATCCTTAAATTTCGAAAGAAAGTCGAGGATGACTGCTTGCTTGATCGTGAAAGGCAGAACCTACTAAGGTTTCGTTCTCCCTATATCAGGGCCCTGGTTGATGTGCCGGCAGAGAAGCACAACGGGACCCCTTTTCTGGTTTTGGAGCATATGGATGTTTCACTATCCGATATGTGGAAATGCCAACAAGAACCGCCTTTCAGAACAATGATTGTCTCTCTTCTTCACGCCTTGAATATGATACACACAAGGAATTACGTCCATACTGGTATAGGATGAGTCTTGTTGTTCACTATTATATTGATAATGGAGTCCAGTTAACATTGTTCCTTTTCTTCAAGATATCGAACCAAGGAACATCCTCCTTTCCAAAGTAGGGACGCCCGACATGGAAGTTAAACTAGCTGATTTTGAAAATGGTATTTAACCTATGACTCTACAATGACTGAGTCTATTCTAGTAATAACTAACAGATCGCCTAGTTTATAAATCCCCAAATGACTTCCCTATCCAACCTCTTGCGGTACGCTCCCCTGAAGTCTGACTCAGGCTTCCCTGGGGCCCGTCTGCAGATATTTGGAATCTGGGGCTTTTGGTAAGCATGATAAAAAGGGCCAAGATTACTGTTGGCATATTCTGATCCCATTTTACGCAGTTTGTTAGAATACGGTTTCACGCTCTACTGCTTGATCTAAGGAGTCCTGATATCGATGAATTCCGGCGCAAAATAATGTACTTGACTAAAATGAAACGCCTCTTTGGTCTCAATAATCCATGGCCTGACGCTTTCCTTAAATCAGATTGTGCTGATGACCTTGGACTTGTCGACTCACTTGTGGCTCAGACCAAAACACCCTCCTTAGAATGCTTCCTAGCATCACGGAATGGATCCGAAGTAGAGATTGATTTTGCTACTCGAATGCTGCAAATTGATCCCACTAAGCGCTGGACCGCCGAACAGCTGCTAAGTCACCGTTGGGTGACTAGCTAAACACTTCTAGATGGTATCCCATGTGTGATTAATCTTGGAACTTGTAACTACTATGTCAATAATGTCGAGATATGAAGTATTTGTAGACTCAAAAGTCATAAATACGAGATGTTGAGCCTCAACCTTAGTCAGCCTTCCCTTTTTGGACACCGCCTTTTCAGTGCATTCGACGGTGCTTTTTATCAGCGAAGAGGCCATATAACATACATGCGATTACCTTGAGTAATTGAGAGAACGGACCTCGGTCCAACTTCGCTTTTTGCCCCTGGTTCGAATCACAATCAGGAGGAAGGTTTTTGTACTTTGTATATTCTTTTAATTTTTGGTATTGCTAGGACGATCTCATAACTAACTAGTTACTAGGATGAGATGTTTCGCCAACTGGTTTCAGTGATGTTATTCATATTGATAGCCAGCTAACTAGATAACTAATATTCACACCAGAAAGAAAGAAAAAAAACGAGTCCAGAGCTTGCTTGCAAGGCTTGCTTCAAGTATGAGGAATAGACATGCTGATATGAAGGCCAAGGAGGTGTGATGATATGGGCATAGGTTTACACGGTAAGATGTTCCAGCCGTATAGTCGATAAGTACGCAGCATAGAAAAGGGATGCCAAAGAAAAGGAGGTAAACATAAAAAGAAAACACAGAGAGGAAGAGCTCAACTTCACTCCGGTACCAATATTCGAGTATCCCACCACCGCCTTACTTGTTGATATCTGATTCGATGACCGATCTGCTTCCATGCCTGACAAACTCCCATCATTCCAGATAAAATATGAGAAATATGAGAAAAAAACACGGTTCCTTGAAATATGTTGGCTAGATGTGAGAAGAAAATAAAAAGAAGAAGAGAAAATTGGCAAGGAGGTCCTAGTCAGCTATGATCAATCCATGAAATCGGCCCGCAAGATCTTCTCCTGGAAGTAATCCGGCTTGGGTCGTGGCTTGGGCTGCTGTTGCGGAGGCTTCTGCTGCTGTGAAGGTGGTGGAGGGGAAGAGGGGTGACGCTCTAATAACTCCTTTGGTGGCGGCTTGTACGCTTCCATAGTAGCAATGGAGGCTGATCGGTGATGTTTGCCTGGGAACGAGGCTGAGGAGAAGGAAGATGAGAGCGATGGGGACGAGGAAGGGGAAGTGTTGGATGTCGAAGAGCCAGAGACAGAAGACGAGTTTTGGTGTTGCTGCCCCTGCCCATGCCCCTGCCCTTGCTGCTGTTGATGCATGGAGAAGTTTCCGGCCAGGGACGGAGCTCGCTCTGCTCTGGAT
>OJKM01000090.1_pt1 | contig 13841 bp, 13 predicted proteins | sample 1596631 | NCBI WGS metagenome assembly OJKM01 (sample SAMEA3904683, study PRJEB24821) | metagenome | biome: Builtin; feature: hospital; material: surface | place: USA | collected 2013-06-06 | reverse complement strand
CAGTTACCGTAAGTGTGCCTTACATCTCCAGTTTTGAGACGCTCTTAGTTACCTTTGAGTCCGATGCTGATGAGTGCGAATAGGGTCGCCCTCGAAAGCGCAGAAGACATGGACTCGGCGCTTTCTTCGAAGAAGAAGCAGAAGTCGACGACGAAGATGAAGCGGAAGATGAAGAAGACGAAATCGAAGCCGGTTTCGTCCACCATGACGATGAAGTTGTCCTGCCCGCTGGCGCAGAAACGGATGATAGGCGCCATCGTGAACTCGATCGAAAGCGTGATATGGATGCAACGATGGATGCGGAGCAGCAGGCGCAAGCTCTAAAAGAACGATATGGCCGAAACCGTGCCTCTGGAGCTGATCTTGTCGTTGTCCCCAAAAGGCTTCTCCTACCTAGCGTTGATGACCCGAGCATATGGGGTGTCAAGTGTCGACCGGGCAAGGAGAGGGAGATTGTGTTCAGCATTATCAAGCGCATGGAAGAGCGGCCCCTTGGCTCACGAAACCCTATCAAGATCATATCCGCTTTTGAGCGCGGTGGAACTATGGCTGGTTATATCTACGTGGAAGCCCGGAAACAAGCCGATATCATTGATGCCTTAGATGGAATGTCTAATATTTACGTCAGGTCTAAGATGACCTTAATCTCTGTCAAGGAAATGCCTGATCTACTCCGAGTGAAAAAGTCAGAGGAACTTACCCCGGGAGGCTGGGTCCGAATCAAGCGTGGACGATACCAAGGGGACTTGGCCCAGCTTGAGGAAGTTGAGACAAATGGGCTTAATGTTACCGTTAGACTTGTCCCTCGTTTGGAGTACGGACTCAACGAAGACAGCAATGCGCCTGCTCTCGACCCCAAGCGTAAGAGGATTGGAGGAGGGAGTAGTGCGATTGCCAGGCCTCCTCAACGGCTGTTCAGTGAGGCAGAAGCGAAGAAGAGACACTCCAAGTATCTCTCTGCTACATCTAGCTTGGGAGGCAAGTCTTGGTCTTATCTTGGTGATACTTACGTCGATGGCTTCCTTATCAAAAACATGAAAGTTCAACATCTCATCACCAAAAATGTTAACCCTCAACTTGACGAGGTGACAAAGTTCGCTCGTGGTGCCGATGATGGAACTTCGAATCTCGATCTTGCATCTTTGGCTGCTACAATCAAGAATACGACTGAAGAGGATGCCTATCTGGTTGGAGACACTGTTGAAGTCTTTGCAGGCGAACAGCGCGGTGTCGTTGGCCAGACAGTAGCAACCCGCGGCGACATTGTTACCATCAAAGTCACTCAAGGTGAACTACAAGGCCAGCATATTGATGTGCCCACCAAGGGTCTTCGAAAGAGATTCAGCGAAGGTGATCATGTCAAAGTCATCGGAGGAAGCAAGTATCGCGATGAATTGGGTATGGTTGTTCGGATCAAGGATGACCGAGTCACCATCCTCACAGACATGACGATGCAAGAGATCACCGTTTTTAGCAAGGATTTGAGAGAAGCTGATGACATTGGGGTTGATGGAAAGTTGGGCCAGTATGATGTCCATGATTTGGTGCAAATCGAGTAAGTTTCCTATTTCTGTTTTACAGTACCATGCATCAACTAACAAGTAAACTACAGCCAAACAACAGTTGGATGTGTGGTGAAACTTGATAGAGAGTCAATGCGAGTCATAGACCAGAATGGCTCAACCCAAATTGTGCTTCCATCGCGGGTTTTGGGCAAGATCGAACACCGACGACATGCTGTCACCACTGACCGAAATGGTTCTGAAATCAAGTGTGGAGATACCGTGAAAGAGGTGACTGGTGAGCAGCGGACTGGTACCATCCTGCATATCCATAGAGCGTTCCTCTTCTGTACTAGCAAGGTTGTGGGAGATAATGCTGGTATCATGGTCACTAGAGCTATAAACGTTACTACCGTGGCCACCAGCGGTTCTAAATTAGGTAGGTCTGCCCCAGATCTATCAAAGATGAATCCGGCTTTGCAGAAGAACGGTATGAATGGTTCTGGAATGCCACCACCGCGAACATTCGGCAGGGACCGACTTGTTGGAAAGACTGTTCATATTCGAAGGGGTCCGTTCAAGGGTCTGCTGGGTATCGTCAAGGACACAACGGATATCATTGCTCGAGTAGAGTTACACTCCGTTTCAAAAGTCGTACCTGTTGAAAAGGAGAATCTCTCTGTCAAGGAGTACGTATTATTAATCATCCCCTATTTAGGTCCTGTCCTCAGCTAACTCACATATACGCAGCCCGATTACTGGACAACCTGTAGATATCAACCGATTTGGTGGCAGAGGTGGTGGTGCTCCGAGAGTTCCACAATCCATGGCTACAGGAAGAGCTGGCCCCCAAGATGCTGCATGGCAAGGGGGAAGAACACCGATTGCTATGGGCGATTCGTCTCGTACACCAGCCTGGCGAGCGTCATCTTCTCGAAGTAAGTATCCCGTTATGCTTGGTTAAGGATGGCCTCAGGACGCGGACTAACTTGCTTTGTTTAGCCCCTGCTTGGAATGCTGCAGTAGGATCTCGCACTCCCGCTTGGAAGGCTGAAGGTTCTCGTACCGCCAACCCTTATGATGGTAACAGAACCTCTTACGGTGGGTTTGGTGGACGTACTCCAGCCTGGACTTCTGGAACAAAGACACCTCACGATGCTGGGTCCGGGTTCTCAGGGGGCTCTTCAAACTCAGGCTTTGACGCCTTCATGGCCGGCTCTCGAACCCCAGGTCATCCGGGTGCAATGGCGGCAAACAGTGGCTCCCGTACACCTGCCTGGGGCCATTCTGGAAGCTCCAGCTCACATCTCAGCACCAATGCCGGCAGAGCTTTCGATGCTCCTACTCCTGGCGGTGACTACACGGCTCCATCTCCCGCCCCATTCGGCAGTGCTCCAACTCCTGGAGCAACAGCTGCTACTCCTCGTGCATGGCCGGATAATGCACCTACACCTGGTGCTTCAACTTTTGCTGGAAAACGTATAGATGGTGATGCGTATGATGCGCCTACACCTGCCGGTGATCATCGACCATATGACGCACCCACTCCTGCAATCGGGATGGGCTTCCCTGCTACTCCTGGTGCCATGGACGATGCACCTCGATATGCAGAGGGCACTCCAAGTCCATGATGAAGCAGATTTATGTCAAGCACATCCACTACCTTATCTGAAAACGCTAAGCAGGCAAGGTTACCCACTTTTTACCTGAGAAATCTTCTTCTTTTTCTTTAGTTTACTTCCGGCTCGGTATTCATTTGATTATGTTCCAAATGCCGTGGATTTCATTTTATGATCTGACTTAGTGGACGTAGGCGCTGGGATATCAAATATTTCATCCCTCACTGATGTTCCTGATTTGCGTGTCCTCTGGATGTTTTTATTTTGCCAAGCAAAATGATGGAAAACCAGGGGAAAAAAATTGATCTGAACCTCAAGGCAAAGCAGGAGTTCATTTTTGTTTCTTGTATTATTAGCTAGCATGTCTTTGTCGTTCCAATGACAATAGATCCCTTACATAGTTTTTCCCCTTTGCGAAGATACTAGAAGTCACCGACGCTCTAGCTATAAATGCTTACGTAACCAACAGCATGACGCCCCGCAAGCTATCAAAAAAAAAAAAAAAAAGCTCCCCGCAACATGAAAGGAACAAACTAGAAGAGAAGACACATTTGGATATTGAGGCTGTGTGTAAGATAGGGACAGGATCTGAGAGAGCGGAATGATTACAATGTCGCCGTCGCCTCCAGAAACAGAAGTCGAACCCTCACGGGCCGAGCGAGAGCGTCTCGACCGTGAACACAAGGAAAAAGAAGCAAAAGAGCAGGCTACACTGCCATACAAATGGACACAGACGATTTCTGAGGCAGAGGTCACTATTCCGGTGCCTGCTGAGATACGCGGAAAGGACCTAGAAGTCATACTGACCAAGACCAAGATCCGAGTTGGGTTGAAGGGCAAGGACCCTATCATCGATGTATGTACAAACGTACCTTTGCATACGGTCCACATCTTATACTAAGAGATTTGATAGATGCTAACCTGTGTTTGTATAGGGCTCATTCCCACATCCGATTCACGTTGATGAGTCCTCATGGACCCTTGAGACCGTCTCTAACCCTCCAGGCAAAGAAGTGACTGTCCATCTAGACAAGGTGAACAAGATGGAATGGTGGCCTCACATTGTCACTACCGCTCCCAAGATCGACGTTAGCAAGATAACGCCTGAGAACTCGAAATTGAGTGATCTTGACGGTGAAACAAGAAAAATGGTTGAGAAGATGATGTATGATCAGCAGCAGAAGGAGATGGGAAAGCCATCTAGTGATGAACAGAAGAAGGCTGAGATGCTCAAGAAGTTCCAAGAACAGCACCCAGGTATGATATTGTGATGTTAAATCTTTATTTGCCAGGATCTGTACTAACTTTGATGCAGAGATGGACTTTTCCAAAGCCCAAATTGGTTAAGAAGAGACTGTTAACCATCCCTTTCCTTTGCATGGGGACAAGTCTAGGTTGTGGATATATCATGTTACTTATAGCATAGTGAACATGGGTGTGAATACCAGTCTCATTCTACTTATCTTAACTGTTGACTTTAATACGTAGTACTCCGTATACCCTTACTATTTCAGGCAAGTCAATCTAATTTTATGTATCGTGGGTAGCCTAACATATTGCAACCTCAAAGCACGGCCTATACTTAGATCTCATCTTGTATATAAGCGTGTCGCTGGCATTGAGACCCCATAATATGCACCTATAAAAAGGGGCTTCTTCTTCCTCTTCCCGTTTCTTCGCCATTTATATGTAAATCCCCCCACCAATGACGTCAGAGCAGCGTCTTACATAAACAAAACACAAAACATCGACCTCAACTTGCTCTTCCTGCCCTGCTCCGTCTTTTGCTTCTTCTTCTCTTCCCGCATGTCATGAAGTGACTTGCAGCCCGCCATCGCATTGAATCTTGTCACCATGGGTCAGGACCTGGGAACAAAACATATACCAGGGCACACCCTGGCGAAGAATTTTGGTGTGGAGTATGTGATCCTGTACTCCTTCGAGGACCAGGGTGAGCTCCCCCCCTTACCACCCCTTCCCGTCCTACCTTGGGTATATTCGATGAGCCAACTGGACTAATGTGTACTGATGAGCTATTGATGTAGATGCTAGCAGAGAGCTGCAGAGATTGCTTCGGGCGTTGTATAGCGTCGGGCTGGAGGCTGCCGTGCGTCCTGGCAAAGGTCAATGTCTTATCGTCCTTGTCCGACCCCGAGAGGACAAATTGAAGGCAATGGCATATAGAACAAGGTATATATAGTTTCTATGGTTAATGTACGGGTATATGGCTTATGGATATTAGAACCAAGGACTGGCTGTATGGTGTGCGTACCTCACAGCCCACCAAGGATACCAACGATACCCAGGGGGTGCCGTGGACGGAGGCAGAGCGTCTCCGCACAATATATGACATGATGACTCTCCCATGCGCAGACGGCGGAGCAGATATCACCCCAGGGTATGGATATTGGAAGAATGTCAAGTCGATATTCCCTCTACATGACCACGACATGAACCGCGAGTGGATAAAGTCCTGGAGCCGTAAGACGCTTCTGGACAACAACGATCTGGAGCAGATCAGAGTAAAGCTGGGAGAGAAAGTAGCATTCTACTTTACCTTCCTGCAAACATATTTCCGTTTCCTCATGGTTCCCGCAGGCCTAGGCCTGTTCTGCTGGGTGTTCCTCGGCCATTTTTCGATCTTCTATGCTGTTTGGAACTCGCTCTTCTGTCTTGTGTTTGTAGAGTTTTGGAAGAGACAGGAGCTTGATCTGCGGCTGAGGTGGCAGGTAAAGGGAGTGTCCGAGATTAAGGCTCGGAGAAAGGAGTATAAGCATGAGAAGGAGATCATTGACCCGATTACTGGTGAGACAGTCTACGTGTTTCCGGCCTCCAAGCGCCTGGTTAGACAGTTGCTAGTGATTCCGTTTACCATGGCAGTGGTTGTAGCATTGGGCACTTTAATTGCAACATGCTTTGCTATCGAAGTCTTTATCAACGAGATCTACTCTGGCCCTTTCCAGACATACCTGGTTTGTCAATTCTTACCTCTTACTCGGTTTTTATACCCCATGGCTAATTAGTAGCAGGCATTCGTACCTACAATCATACTGTCACTCTCTGTGCCGACTATTAGCGCTATACTGACGAAGGTCGCGACCCAAATGACAGACTATGAGAATTATGAGACGCAGGACAGCCATGATATTGCTCTGACACGCAAAGTTTTTATACTTAATTTTGTCACTTCCTATCTGCCTATCTTCTTGACAGCGTTCGTGTATGTCCCCTTTGCACCGACTATAGTGCCGTACCTGGATGTCTTCCAGCTTGCCGTCAAGCCCTTCCAGCCCGATGAGAAGGGCGCAACAACAGCATCCGCAACTACAGAGATCAAAGAGTTCCGCATCAACAGAGCGCGACTGCGCAATCAGGTAATCTACTTTACGGTTACGGCTCAGATAGTGAATTTCGCACTGGAGACCGTCGTTCCCTATGTCAAGCGCAAGTTCTTCCGCACATACGAGGAGATGTCCGAGGCAAGGAAGCATAAAGAGGACAGTAAGTCCGCGTCGTCATCTTCTACCGACCTTTTGTTGGATGATATACCAGAAGAAGCCGAATTCCTCAAGCGGGTACGAGATGAATCTGAGCTGAATGACTACGATGTGACCGACGATTTGCGCGAGATGTGTGTGCAGTTCGGATACCTGGCTCTCTTCTCCCCCGTCTGGTCTTTGGTCCCAGTCTCCTTCTTGGTCAACAACTGGGTCGAGCTGCGATCGGACTTTTTCAAGATCTGCATCGAGTACAAGCGTCCCACGCCTTTCCGTGCGGACTCCATCGGTCCCTGGCTGGACTCACTCAGCTTCTTGTCGTGGATGGGCAGTCTGACGAGCGCAGCACTCGTGTATATGTTTTCATCTGTTACTGGAGCCAGCAACGACGAGCCTCACGATGACATCAAGGGCTGGCTACTGCTGCTGTCCATGTTTTTCTCCGAGCACATCTATCTGCTAGCTCGCCTGGCAGTACAGGTGGCCATGTCCAAGCTAGAGACTTTGGACACCCGCCGCGACCGTGCAGAACGTTACCTCATGCGAAAGGGTTACCTTGACCGCGCCAGCAGTGAACATGCAAACTTCGATGATACTGACCAGAACCACCACCAGCGTCGGGGAGAAGAGATGCTTGCCGAAGTTCAAGCTAGCGCTGGTGCAGGTGGAGGAGTTGACGATTTCGACGAGCTTGGCAGCGACTATGTGGAAGAGGAGATTGGGCAGATCACCCGCTCATCGCTCGAAGAAGACGCACGCAAGCTCAGCATGCCAGACGCAACCCCATCTGAGCTCTTTTGGGCGCGGCAGCAGGGGTGGAAGGAGTCCGCTAGGGTCGGGGTTGCTATTATCCAGGCGGGCGCCCAGAAGGAGACCAAGGAGCCCAAGGAAACCAAGAAGAGTCAATAGTTTCTATCTACTCTCTACCGTCTACCATTTTCATCTCTACAAACTATCTACTATCGATCTGCTGCCTACCATTTACTATCTACTGCACTTCATCCTGTCGTCTTAACTATCTGCCTGTCAGTAGCCAGCATTTGTTGATATTGAGTTTCGAGCCTATTTTAATGTTAAACGTAGTTAGTCATCAGTTCGGAGTGGACCTTGCTCCTGACCTCGCGACTCCATCGAACTTTCAATATTCAATGTCTTCGTGTCGATAGAAGAGCATCGCGTTTGATTGACATATTGAAGCCATGACCGAGCGATCAGGCGTCAGTTAGCTGCTGAGGCGGTTAACTAGCTCAGCCGTCTATTGGAGACCTGCATGCTGCAAACGTTGATGGACCAACGATTATCCGGCTGCTGCCTGCTGAAAAGACAGGGATACCTCCGACTATAAGTTCATCTTGTCCCTGGCCTCATTCGTTTGGTCCAGTGGCATACTTTGTAATAGCAGCAGAAGAACTACCCAGCAGCTATGTCTAGTGAACTACCCGCATCGTCTCGAGATGAGCAGCTTCTCCAGGAGCTGGAGAAGTTGAAGCGCGCCAATGAAGAGGAGAGACGTCGTCACGAAGAAGAGAGACTCCGTTATGAAGAAGAGAAACGCCGTCTCGAAGAGGAGGGACGTCGTCATGAAGAGGAGAGACTCCGCTATGAAGAAGATAGACGACAGCGTTCAGAGGACAGGAAGAAACAACAAGAGGAGCTTGAGGCATTGAAGCAACAGGTAAAGCCAACCACTCTGCCCGAATACCTGGATGCCTGCCATGTCTACCTATCTGTTGGCTTCGAGTCACGGGTCGACCATAAGGACGGAACCAAGGGGCCTGTTGAGAACGCAAAATCGAAACTACGCCCCAGATACATCCGGGAATGGAGAACCTTCCCTCAGGAGCAGGCGAAGGTGTGGGAGTTACTTTTCGAGTCCGACTTTGTCTCTCAGCCCCATTTTGCCTCTGCAAATGGAGTAGAGCAAGAAGGCAAATATATATCACTGAGAATGCTTAGGTCTGAGCTAGACCTTGGCTATTACGAGCGCTATACGGTTGAGGACCGGGTTGCGTTTATCATCCAGACTCTTTACGCGGACCCTAAGTTGCGTAAGACATTCAATCTCATGGGGAGCGTTACATTTGAAAACCATGGAAACACCATCACCCCAGGCTCGGATGAAGAAGTAAATGCTGGTTTACCATTACCACCACCACAGTCTCCGGTGCAGAAACGGCGGAAGCAAACTGACTCAGCTGACCCGCTTACGGTGCATACGGGATCTTCGCGTCCTCGAGCCGATCAGTTCTGTGTTTACAATTCGGGCAATGATAAGATGGTGCCGGCTTTTATCATTGAATACAAGCCACCCCACAAGCTGCTCACGGATAGCGCGCTGGACGGGCTCCTGGATATCGAGGTCGACGAGGTGGTTATAAGTAGTGATAACGATGATGAAGCCAAGCGTAATCGCCGCATGGTAGCTGCAGTCATCACGCAGACGTTTTCCTATATGATCCAGGCCAGGATTGAGTTTGGGTATGTCTGTTCTGGCGAACTGTTTATATTTCTCCGTATAGACCCCAACGACCCTACTACCGTGTACTACTATCGGTCCACGCCCAATGAAGACGTGGGAGAGACCACCGGCTGGACTGGTGATTCGGATGGCGGGACCAGCGACTCGGATAGCTCTACCAGTGACTCGGGCGGCCATAATAGGCTACATCTCACAGCAATCGGACAGGTCCTTGCCTTCACACTCCGGGCTCTGAGGTCTCCTCCGCACGGTCAGAACTGGCCGACTGACACGGAGGAGCGGCTGAAGAAGTGGGAGATTGAGTTCAACCACGACGTTGTCTACGGTCTAGATAGCAGCAGCCCGCCGGAGAAACTGCCCTCTTCCGGCTACAAGCCACCACGGTCGAGCAGAGACGAGTATATGCGGATGTCGCCTGTCAAGACAAGATCGAAACGCCGGGCAGCAGCAGCAGCATCTTCATGTCGAGAGCCTGAAGAGCCAAACCCCGAGTCCAGCGATGGGGACGACGAGAGTGGGAACTGGGGCACTGATCCCAACAGCCCAACCCCAAGACGGCCCCGGCCTTTGTCGAAAGCTCAAGTTGTCGTATCCTCTCGGTCTCGCCCTCCTCCTCCTCCGCCAACGGAGAGAAAGCGATACGTGTACAACACCGGTCCTATTAACCCATGGTGCACTCAGAAATGCCTTGCGGGACTCCGGACCCGTGGCCTCCTTGATCCGAAGTGTCCCAACGTGGCGATTCATGGCACCGGCCCTCGACATGCCATTGACGATTTCCAGTTCCGCAAGCTGATGCGGGAGCAGATAGTAGGACCCAAGGGCCCCTGGGGCTGCGAGTCGATGCACCGCCATGGAACCTCCGGAGCGCTGTTCTGGGTCACTACCTTTCCCTACGGGTACACTCTTGTGGCCAAGGCCATGCCCATTGAGACGGTCAGACGAGCCATCCACGAGGAGAACATCTACCAGCAGCTGTACAAGATCCAGGGAAAGTATGTGCCGGTGTGCCTGGGGAGCATCGACGTCTCCGGCGGGCCTCTGTGGTACGACGGCATCTTCCCGGTGGTGCACCTGCTGTTCCTGAGCCACGTTGGAAAGTCGATCGTCTCGCACGCGCAGGGGCGGAACCGTGTGAGCCAGTTTATACCGTCGGCGCGCGAGGCGCTGCAGGCGATCCACCGGCAGCTCACCCTGCACTGCGACACGCATGTCGGCAACATGTTCTGGAGCCGGGAGAACAAGCGGGTGATGTTCATCGACTTTGAGCGGGCGAGGATAGCGAAGGAGAAGAAGCGCAAGCGGGGGGCCGTGTCGCCGCAGACCCGGGTGCTGGGCACCGAGTTTGAGCGGGAGCTGCGGTCTGCCACGAGCGAGATGGCATAGATCTCTCATCCTATACATGCGTAGTAGATACAATCAAGATAAATGCATTGCATGACGTAATCTTAGTCATCACTTAGTCATCACTTAGTCACCGTCTTTGTCATCACTTTGTCATCAATGTGTCATCATCATGTGACCATCCCCCGCTTATTAATACTGCCCGCCTTTCCCTTTTTTTCCCTTTTCTCTCGCTCTCTTTTTTCTTACTCATCACGACCTCTCAAGTTCTTCTTCCTCTCCAAACGCCCAAAGCGGGAAAAGACGACGCGGACGCTGACTACATCCTGACTCACCGCGACGGCCAAAAAAGAAACGCCGGCCTTTCTATACCTTAATAAACTACATCGCCAGCAGCCGACACAGCCAGCTCCAGCTTCGCCAGACGCCATCCCCGACGCCCGCGATGTCGACGATGCTGCAGCAGCAGCCGCACCAGCAGCAGGGCCAGCAGGGCCAGCAGCAGCTCGCGCCCCATCCGGGCCTCTCCCAGGACCCCAGCAAGTCGCACCAGGCGCCGCAGTCGGTCCAGGTAAGCTCGCCATACACCACGGTACATCTGCTCCCTCTACGCTCCCCGCAGCGACGCTCCTGATAAATTAATCAATACCCTGTAATCCACTGCTCGCCGCTCCCCTCGTCACTGCGCCGGCCTGCGCCTGTCGCGGGTGGCCACTGCGATATCCATCCAGCTTCCTGTGTTTTGCCCTCTACATCTACAGCTACATCCACAACACCACCAAAAAACTGCGTCTGGCCGCGCCCTGTCGGGGGTGCCAGCTCGACTCCTACCCGTATTCTCTTGTTGCTTGCGTTGGTCGCGTAGTCGGCTTCTCCTGTTTCTTCTTCTCATGGGTCGCTTTGCTAACCAGCCGGGCGGTGGACGCGCTTCGCGGTCTGCCATGGCCCTCCTCCGTCTCCAGGACCAAGCAGAGCAAGGTATGGCCACCCAGACAAGCACCTGAGACGCAGTGACAGATGCTGACGGCGTAAGGAAGGCTACATCCGTAAACTCGAGGAGCAGGTCAAGGAATACGAGATGTTGCTGGACAACTACAAGGCCATCCAGGCGGAAAACTACCAGCTCCGCGAATATATCATCAGCCTGCAGTCGCGGCTCATCGACTCCCAGAACGAGGTTCCCGAGCTGCCGGGAAACATCGACCTCAGTCAACCCCGTCCAGAGCCCGCCATCGTCACCTCCGGCGGTCAGCAGCAGGGTCAGCAAGGCCAGCAGGGCCAGGGACAGCAGGGCCAACAGGGTCAGCAGCAGCCCGGCCAGCAACAGGCCCAGCAACAGGGCCAGCAGGGCCACCAGCAAGGCGGTGCCGGCGGTCAGGCCGGTGCAGGCCAGCACAGCTCCCAGTCTGAACTCAACGCTCTCAACCGCATTGCTGTCGCAGGGCTAGGCATGAGAAAGCACCAGCATGAAGAGGCAGCCTTCTTGGGCCAGGGCGGTAACTTCTCCAAGCGCACCAGACAGGACGGCCAGGACGACTCCCAGGCCGGAGAACAGTCCAAAGCAGAACAGATCTGAAAGGGGAAAAAAAAATCTTCCCATTGTCTCTTTATACTCTCCTTGTTACTCCCCCATTTCTTCCCTCCTGTCGTCCCTCGCTTTTTTCCCTCTCAATCTCACTCTATATCTCTACGAACTATTACTACTACTACGCGCGTTGGTGTTGGAGACGGATTCGGCTCTTGCTTTGACATGTCTTTGAACTCGTATGATTGTGTTTCTCCCCCTTTTTTTCGTCCATTTTTTTTTTTTTTTCAACTCTCCTTCTCACGGCTAGGTTATCTGCGTATTCTTTTCGTCTGGCTCCTGACGAGCTGATATACTGCTACTCTACTGCTGCTGCTTCTACTGCATTGATTATTGATAAAGAATGTTGCGGATGGGCAGGCCTAGGGGGCCCTAGGGGGGGACGGTGTTCTGGAGTCTGGTCCGGTCGTCATGCTTCTTTCTCGTTCTTGTATCTACTTACTCGTGCGTTTGACTTGTATACGTTAGTTATATCTTTTTTGGCATAAAAGCGCCGACGGTTCTTCATTCATACACTCTATCTCTGCCTGTAGATCTGTAGATACGTAGACTTCTACGTAGCGTTGCCCAAGTTATGCTCCTATCCAAACAGTCAGCCATGTCGAATCGATATAGAAAAGAACTGCTAAAGAGAATGTAAACTCACCTTGAGATAGTCGCCTCCTTTCTCAAGATACTCCTGTCTCGAGACAGACGCAGTGCGCAGTCCACCACCGCCCGCCCAGGCAGCCGCCCCTTTCCATGCATCAAGCACCCTATCACCGGCCCTTCGCACGCTACACTCCAGCCCCGTAGGCAGCACACTCCTATACTCCTTGCGGAACCGCTCTTCAAACCCTTCAAACATCGTATTCCCGCCCGTCAGAAACACATCCTTCAGCAGCCGCTGCTGGTCCTCTCCCGCCGGGAAACGCTGCAACACCACGTCCGCCGCTATCTCGACCAGTCCTGCCTGATCAATGCCCGCTATCGAGGGCTGGAAAATCACCTCGGGAACCCGTATGCGCTCCACGTTGAGATGCAGCTGGTGCGCTTCACGCTGGCTCTCGGCGTCAAACGGCCACGGCCCGCGAAGGAACATGTGGATCATGCTCTTGGTCCAGTCCGTCTGGGCCTCGAGCGTGTGGTTCTCAGTGAACTCGGGATCGTACTGGAGTAGTTGCGCCTCGACGGATTTCAGCATACCGTCTATGTCTTCTTCTTCCTCGTCGTCGCTTGCGTCTCCCGTCGCGACGGTGCGGTAGACGCCCCAGTCGTCGTCGTTGGCGCCGAACGTGTCGTCCTCGCCGCCTCGACGACGCTTCTTGGGCCCGTCAGAGGCGAGGTTGGCCAGTGTGCGCATGCGGATCTGGCTTGCGAGAGACTTGCGGTTGCCTGCGTCGGCTTTGAGTCTGTCTCGCTGCTTGATCTTGCGCAGTATCGTCTACACGTCTCACGTTAGTAGCAGGTAGGTAGATATGTAGGGAAAAGGGGTTTAGGGGGGTTTAGGGCGTACCTCACGAGCTTGTCTGCGCTCTTCAATCCAGGCGTCGAATTCGTTCTCTCGCTTCTCATCGTCCAGTCGTTGCTCCTCTGCTATCCGGGCCTTCTCCCTCTCCTTCTCGGCCTTTGCACGCTGTCGTGCTTCCACATTCGACTTCATCAGCCTCTGGTGCCGTTTCTCCTTCAGCCCTGCCTCATCCAGCTCTTCGTCCGGCACGTCTAGCAAAGGGAACGACGCTTCTTCCATCGCATCGCCGTTCTCCTCGTTGCCCAGGTCCTTGTCTGTCTCTTATACACATCTGACGCTGCCGACGACTCCTTACGTGTAGATCT